>Ga0187783_10000042_pt1 | contig 101038 bp, 90 predicted proteins | sample 1015_SJ02_MP02_2_FD_132471 | JGI IMG/M metagenome (GOLD analysis project Ga0187783, IMG submission 132471) | Tropical peat soil microbial communities from peatlands in Department of Meta, Colombia - 1015_SJ02_MP02_20_MG | ecosystem: Environmental > Terrestrial > Soil > Wetlands > Peat | place... | reverse complement strand
TCCACTCGACCGCACCATTCCTTTTCACAGACTTTTAGGAGCAGTACAGCTCAAGGCATGAGTGTGCGTCGGTGTCGGCACACTACTCCGGCTTTGCGGGCTGGCCTAGCTTCCAGAGGATTTGCCTCAACATGCCGAGCCAGACCTTCACGTCGCTAGCGGGGATCCTTAGGCGGCGCACAACACGGCGAATCCTTTCATCCGCGTCCGCGACTTTGCGCCTGTCGAGAAATCCGCTGCGGTCGAGCGCTTCAAGCAGCATCTGCGTGATTCGTTCGATCTCTCCGGCCGCAGCAAGTGCGGTTTTTTCCGTCATTGCAGCCGATTTCAACTCTCGCACCAGCTCATAAAGACAAACAGCTACTGCTTGCCCCAAATTCATCGAGATGTTCTGCTCGGCAGTCTGGATTCGCATCAGCCAATGACAATGGCTGAGCGCTTCATTGGTAAGGCCGAATTTCTCGGAGCCGAAAAGTAGAGCCACCTGACTCGATCCGAGTCGTTTGCGAATCAGGCGCGCGCCCAATTCAAGCCGGTGCAATGGATGATGAAGCGTGCGATTGCGTACCGCCGTGGCGCCAACCACCAAAGTACAGTCAGCCACAGCCTCGGCTACGGTCTTGTACACTTCGGCTGCGGCGAGGACCTGGCCAGCGCCAACGGCCGAACGAGCCTCTCGAAATGCCGCGGGATAAGGTTTGACGACCCGCAGCGTGGAAAACCCAAAATTGCTCATGGCCCTGGCGGCGGCTCCGATGTTCAGCGGATTGCGGGTGCCCACCAGCACCACGCGTAGTCGATCGATCTTCTTCCGGGCATTTTGCACGCCCGCATTCTAACGGCACTCCGTTCCCATATCGCCTTTTTGATGGAAGCTGGTGCCAAAGCGCGGTCGGCGGGCGCGCCCAGCAGAACCGTTGACACGCCGGTCTGCGACCTATAGATTAAATCTGGCTCTTCAAAACTCGAAACCCGCAACGTCTCTGAAATCAAGGACAAGCAAGCTTTGAGCAGCGAATATCATCTGGCCGCGGCGACCTTCCTTCAGGCGAACAGCGCCCTCGACTCCTATTGGCACCGGCTCGTTGATCCGACGTTTCGCGGGTTATATCAGGCCAATTCATTCGACCTCGCCATCATGCTTCCGTACTTCTTCGTGATGGTGATCCTGGCGGTCTACGGCATTCACCGATATGCGCTGGTCTACAACTACTTCAAAAACCGGCGCAACATAGCCGGTCCCCTGCCCGATATTTCCCAGTGGCCGAAAGTCACGGTTCAGCTCCCCATCTACAACGAGCGGTATGTGATCGAGCGTCTGATCGAGGCGGTCGCGCAGTTCGATTATCCGCGCGAACTGCTCGATATTCAGGTGCTCGACGATTCCACCGACGAAACGCAGGAGGTCGCCTCCGCTTGCGTCGAGCGTTATAAGGCGCTCGGGCTGTCCATTTCCTACATCCATCGAGACAATCGCGAAGGATTCAAGGCCGGCGCGTTGCAAGAAGGAATGAAGCAAGCGTCCGGCGAGTTTATCGCTATTTTCGACGCCGACTTTATCCCGCCGCCGGATTTCCTGCGCCAGACCGTGCCGTACTTCACGGACGGGAAACTGGCGATGGTCCAAACGCGCTGGAGCTATGTGAACCGGCACTACTCGGTGTTGACCGAGGTGGAAGCCATTCTGCTCGATGGCCATTTCGCGATCGAGCACTCCTCAAGGTTCCGCTCAGGGCTGTTTTTCAACTTCAACGGAACCGCTGGAATCTGGCGCCGCGAGGCCATCGAAGACGCCGGCGGCTGGCAGCACGATACGTTGACCGAAGACACCGACCTGTCCTATCGCGCGCAGCTTCGCAATTGGAAATTCATTTATCTGCCTGATCTCGAATGCCCGTCCGAATTGCCGGTCGAAATGAATGCCTTCAAGACGCAACAGGCGCGTTGGGCCAAGGGACTGATGCAGACGGCCAAGAAGATCCTTCCGCGAATGTGGGGCTCGAGTGTTTCGACCGAGACGAAGGCCGAAGCATTCTTTCATCTCACGGCGAACATCAGCTATCCGCTGATGGTGTTTCTGTCGATTATTCTCTTGCCGGCGATGATCGTGCGGTTCTATCAAGGCTGGTTCCAGGTGCTGGTAATCGATTTTCCGCTGTTTCTTGCCTCGACTTGCTCGATCTCTTCGTTTTATTTAGCAGCCGAGCGTGCATTTTTCCCAAAAACTTGGAAACGCACGTTCTGGTTTTTGCCCGTAGTGATGGCGGTCGGCATTGGGATCTCGGTGCGGAATGCGCTTGCGGTGATCGAGGCGATTTTCGGCGTAAAATCAGAGTTTGTGCGCACGCCCAAATATCGCGTGGAAGCGAGCGCCTCGCAACGGGGAGCTTGGGTCAAGAAAAAATATCACAAGCGCGCTGGTCTTTTGCCGTTCGCGGAAGTCGCACTCGGAATCTATTTCGCCGCGGCGGTTGTGTACGCGATTCAAAACGAGAATTACGCCACGGTGCCGTTTTTCGTTCTCTTCGTTTGGGGCTATCTCTACACGGGCTTGATGTCACTCGGTCAAACGTATCTTGAACGCTTTCGCGTTCGGACGAAAGATTCGGTCGAGAATGTCGCTACGTCACCGGCGGCTGAGGCTGATTAACTGTACTCGAGCAGAATGAAAAATCGAATAGCGAGCCGTGCGAAATGCTTGCTGCTTATCGCGATCGCTGCCGGCAACGCTTTCGCGCAGCAACAGCAACGTCGGCCTACACCGCCTGCATCGGTACGGCTCTACGTGTTCGATTGCGGGGTTATCAAGGGGCTCGGTCCGGCGCTCTTTGGATTCAAGAAAGAGGATCTGGCCACCACGGACCTGGCGGTCCCGTGTTATCTGGTCGCGGATCCGAAGGGCACGCTGATGTGGGATGTCGGGGTGATTCCTGATACTGCATTTAAGACCGACAACGAGACGGTCACGCAGGGCGTCTCGACAGCCACCAGAACCCTTCGAAGCCAGCTCGCGCAAATCGGCTATTCGCCGGCGGATATCACCTACCTGGCTGTTTCTCACTACCATTCGGATCATGTCGCCAACTGCAACGAATTTGCGAGTTCAACTTGGCTCGTCCGATCGGCCGAGCGCGACGCCATGTTTGCCGCGAAGCCTCCGCCGCTCGTGAACCCCGCGGTATACAGCGAGCTGAAGACGAGCAAGACCGTCCTGCTGACGACCGACGAATACGATGTGTTTGGCGACCGCAAGGTAATCATCAAATCCGCTCCGGGGCATACGCCGGGCCACCAGGTGCTGATCGTCAAATTGGCGAATGCAGGCACGATCGTGGTCGCCGGCGATCTGTATCATTTTCAGCAGGAGCGCGGCACGAATATCGTTCCGACGTTCGAGTACAACAAAGAGCAATCGCTCGCCAGTCGCGCCATGATCGAGGAATACGTCAAGAAAAACGGCGCGCAGCTCTGGATCGAGCACGATTACATGGGAAACGCAAAACTTAAGAAATCTCCCGATTATTACGACTAGACCTTGCGGATCTCTCCAGACGAAGCCACCAGCGTGACACCTTCTCCGATTTCGAATCGGCGGTTCGCGCGCGTTCTGTCCTGCGCCTGGGTGGCGCTCGCGATCCTTCTCGCTTGCGGGCTCACGCAAGCTCGTTTCCGCCAGCCAAACGAAGAATATCAGGCGCGCCGCGCGAAATTGCGAGCCGCCGTTGATGGCCCCGTCGTAATTCTCGGTTACACGGGCCACGAGGACGCTTCTGAGGTCGCGGTCTTTTTTCAGGAACCCTACTTTTACTACCTCACTGGCCATGATGAGCCGGGCGCCGCTGTCCTAATAATTCCGGAGCCGCCGAACGGAAAAACGCTGGCCGGTCCACGCGAAATTCTTTTCTTGCCGCCGCGCGACCCTAAACAAGAAGTTTGGGAAGGGCCAAAGATGGGCCCGAGCGATCCCGGCATCCTCGAAAAGACCGGTTTCGAAGCCGTCAAACCCTACGACGAATTGAAGCCAGAACTCGCGGAGCTCGCCAGCACCTATCAAAACTTCTATACGCTTCTTCCTCAGGGCCACGAGGACGGCTATCCGCATTTCACAGAATCCGCTGCTTGGGTGGGCGAAGCCGTGCCGCACTCGAACGTGAAGGACATCACCGCCGATCTCGGCGCGATGCGCCAGATCAAGTCCCCCGGGGAACTCGCGCTGATGCGGAAGGCGATCGACCTCTCGATCGATGCGCATCTCGATGCGATGAAGCAGATGCGCCCTGGACTCTACGAATACCAGATCGCCGCGCGCATGAGAGAAATCCACGAATGGGGTGGCTGCGAGCGAGAGGCCTACGCTCCCATCGTGGGCGCAGGTTTCAATTCGACGGTCCTGCATTACAGCGTTCTCGACAGCGAGATCAAGGACGGCGACGTGGTGGTGATCGACGTCGGCGGCGAATACGGCGGCTATGCTGCCGACATCACGCGCACGCTGCCCGCCAACGGCAAGTTCACACCACGACAGCGCGAAATTTACGACATCGTGCTAGGCGCGCAGAACGCGGCGATCTCCGCCGTCAAACCAGGCGCATTGCTGTACGGCCCGCAGAGCTTGCAACAGATTGTGAAGGACTATTTCAAGACGCACGGGCACGATAGGGAAGGCCGGCCACTCGAGCGGTACTATCCGCATGGCGTCAGCCATCATCTCGGGTTGGATGTGCACGACGCCGGCGATCGCGATCGCCCACTTGGGCCTGGAATGGTTGTGACGGTCGAGCCGGGAATCTATATTCCTGAGGAAAATTTAGGAGTGCGCATCGAGGACGACATCTTGGTTACCGCGACCGGGCATGAGATTCTCACCGCGCGTCTCCCGCGCGATCCTGACCAAATCGAACACCTGATGACTAACTCAGGCCGTCAGGCGGGTCACTGAGCGCAAGAGCAAGGTTGGAAGAATCAGGATCGGGAGCGATTCGCAGGCAGAAATTCTCCTGCGCGGCAAAAGACCAGTCGATCAGTGTCGAGACCACCAGCACAGTTCCCACTAAGAAAAACAAGATGACTCCGGTGACGAACATTCGCTTTCTCCACTTTCAATTGTGAAGACGAACTCTGATGCGACTTGCTCCCGCGCTTGAGTAAACTTCATCGCCAGTGATTCGGTTGCGATCCGCGTCGATGATGCCCCCACTCTTTTCGGAGTAGATGAAGTATTCGGCCGCCTCGGAAGTTCTTGCCAGAGCCGCGAGTCGTTGCCTCGCCTCATCCAATCCTTCGACAGCCTCCAGCCACAGTGGGGTTCCGTCGGGAAACCTCATGAATATGTCGTACATTGCTGATTCCGTGCCCATAAAATCCTCTTCGGGGCGTCTTCGCCTTGCCGGGGAAAGGCAGCTTTGGTGCCAACCGGAGCGTCTTGCAACCGACTGGATCCGCGAGACTTAGCGAATGCTGAATAGCCAGAGCCCTTGTCATAGTAAGTAAAATCTTCTAGAGACATGGCGATAACGCCCGACCCGCGCTGGGGCACGCCGCGGAAACCGAAAAGCCGCAAATCAAAGCGGCCGCGAGCTTAGTGCACAACTGATTAACGATGCGGTGATGCGGAATTAAGCAGCAGGTTGGACATCAAGCTCATGCCCGTTCGGCAAAAGAAAGCATCTGATTCACGACTCGGCCGCTACATTCTTGACAGTTGTTCGAGCCGTGCTTAGCATCGTTCGATGCCTGCCTGCCGGCGTAGCTCAGTGGTAGAGCGAGGGTCTCATAATCCCTAGGCCGTGGGTTCGATTCCCCCCGCCGGCACCATTCTCCCCGCATCAAGCATCTTGCCGTTCGCTGCTCGTGTTCTTTAGTTCGGTCGGGGCAGGCGGCGCGGGTTAACAACGCCCCAATACGCCGGTTTGGCTTGCAGTTCAGCGTCGAACAGCAGCGGCCAATTCGGCCGGTCGACTGGATAGTGCGTCAACCAGGTGCGATCGTCGGCGAGGCCCCAGAAGGTTACCGCGCTGATACTTCCTCTTAGCTTCCGAAAACATTTGAACAGATCCCGATATCGGTAACCTTGCCGCACGAGCAGTGCGGCGGGAGCGGAACTGTATTGCTGATCGTTGCGGTAGACACTGACGTCAAGCTCGGTGATTTGGTTATCCATTCCCAGCGCGGCAAACATATGGACGGTTTTCGTGATCGCACTCGCTCGTGGGTAATCAAGATTGACGTGCATCTGATGTCCAACGCCGTATATAGGCACTCCGCGGCTTTTTAGCTTCCGAACAAGTTTCAACAACAGTGCGCGCTTGCGCGGATTTGTCGTGCCGTACTCGTTGATGTAGAGCTTGGCAGCCGGCGCTGCCTCGTGCGCAACACGGAATGCCGTAACAATGTAATCCGTCCCTGTGATTCGGTACCACGCGCTATGTCGAAACCCATCGGGCTGGCCGGGATCGATAGGTTCATTGACTACATCCCAGGCATAGACGTCTGTGCCGAAGTGCGAAACGACGGCGCGAACGTGGCGTTCCAACCGTTGCAAAAGCAACGCCTTGTTCTCCGGGGTCGGCGTCATCTCGCGGCCCTGCGCATCTTTGAATAGCCAACTTGGATTCTGTTCATGCCAGACGAGGGTATGGCCCCTCACCAGCATGTGGTTTGCCTTTGCAAATGACACCAATTCATCTGCCGCTCCGAACGTGAATTCCCCTTCGACTGGTTCCACATGTTCCCATTTCATGTCGTTCTCAGCGGTGATGCTGTTGAAGTGCTTTTTCAGCAGTTCGCCGTGCGGACCCCTCAACGCGCCGCGCCAAACAGCCGCACCCACCGGAAAATCGGCCGCGAGGGTTGCGTAAACTGAAGGAATGTTGCTCTGAATGCCGGGAAGCGTGGCCGTTTGAGCAGGACGAGGCACGCCGATGCCATCATCAATGTGCGGGAAGCCCAAGCAAACGAGCGATACCAGAAGTATCCGGCCCCATCGCAAGGGCTCATCGTACGCCGGTTAGGATGTCATGCCAAATCTGATTTCGCACCGCTAATTCTTGGGCAGGTCCGCCCGGTTCCACCAACCGCCGCCAAGCGCCTGAAACAATGCAGCCGTGTCGGCATACCGGTTCGATTGAGCCTGAACGAGATTGATCACTGCTTGCTGATACGCCTGTTCGGCACTCAAGAGACTCAAGTAACTCGCATAACCGGTTTGATATTGTTTCCGGGCTAGATCGAGTGTCACGTCGGCTGCTTGCTTGGCAGCAGCGGCAGCTTTCAGCTCGTCCGCGTCTTGTTGGAGCGCATGCAACGTGTCGGCAACGTTCTGAAACGCCGTCAATACTGTGCTTCGATACTGTTCAGCCGCTTCTGTATATGCGGCTCTCGCCGCACGTTCGTGATGCACCAGCGTGCCTCCCTCAAAGACTGGCTGCGTCACGCCGGCGCCTAAATCCCAAGCTCCAGTGCCTCCCGTGAAAAGGTGGCTGAGCACCGTCGCCGCAGCACCGACATCCCCAGTGATGTTGAAGCTGGGAAGGCGATTCGCGACAGCTATGCCGATCTGCGCGCTTGCTGAATGCAGGTTCTCTTCCGCTTGGCGCACGTCAGGGCGCTGCTCCACCAGTTGCGATGGAAGGCTGAGCGGCAATTCCTGCGGCAATTGCAAACTGGAGAGCTCGAACTTTTCGGGAGGGTCCTGATTGGGGAACACGCCCGAAAGTACGGCGAGCAGATCCCGCTCCTGAGCAAGTTGCTTCTCCAGCGGAGGCAGGGTTGAGGCAACCTGCGCCAGTTGGGACTCTTGCGCCGCAACATCCAGTCTGTCGACATATCCATTATTGAATTGCGTGCGAAGGATATTCACCATATCTGTGTTGATCGTAATCAATTCGTGCGTCGCATCGATCTGCCCTCGCAGCGATGCTTCTTCAATAGCAGTCGCGACCACGTTGGAGCTCAGCGTTATGTGGGTGGCTGCCAGAGCGAAGCGCGCTTCTTCCTGCTGAGCCTTCAACGACTCGACGGTCCTGCGGTTCAGTCCAAAAACATCTGGTACGAACGAAACACTCACGTCGGGCGTGTACAGGCTGTAATTCAGGTCAGGCGTGTTGGTAACCGGCGAAAGATTGTTCGACGATCTCGCTCGAACCGCTGAAAAACCTGCGCTGATGCTCGGATAGTAGGCGCCCCGCTGCGCCAGAACATTCTCTCTTGCTACTACCAAAGCCGCCTGTGCCGCTTTGATATCAGGATTGGCCTTAAGCGAGCGCTCGATCAGATCGTTCAGCGGTTGCGAGTGAAATAGCGTCCACCACTGTCCCGAGATATCGGCTCCATCGACGAAATGTTGTGCCTCGCCACCCGAAACGCCGGCCGCGCTGCTGGTCGTTGAAATCGGACTTGGCGTGTACCCTGTGACATTCGGTGCCGCGGGTTTTTTGAAGTTCGGTCCCACCGCGCAGCTCGCGAGAAACACCGAGGCCGCTGCGGCCAGCCAGCGAGTCAGCCGAAAGTTGCGAGCGAACATCATGACAATCGAACTCCTCAAAGCTTGCGGTTCATTCTCGTTCCGTCGAGCACGCCCGCGCCTTTCCCGATCGAGCTTACCGATCCATTCACAATCGCGGGGTTCGGATTGCGATGCCGAACCGGGTTGAGCGAGTTCGCGCCGGGCCGCGCGACGCCGGGCCGGACTGGGACAGCATTCGGTGCTTTCTGGTTCTGAGTTAGCGCGCTGCTTTTTGCGTTGGCGCTAAACGCTGAATCGACACGATTAAGATTGGATGAACTTTCGAAGGTTGGCCGCGGCGTATTCTTAGAGACTTGGCGCGCATGATTGTTCTTGATTCGAATCGGCCGAATCGCCGATTGCTTTTGGTTCGTGCGAACACGTAGATTTTTTTGTGTGCCTGAGCGATTGCCACTCGCCTGTGTCTTACCGTTGTTACCTTCAGCTCCCTGAGCGTTGGTGTTCGCGACCTTCGGGGATGTTTCGGCAGCTCGCTGAACTGGGGACACATTCGCTGAATTGGATGCGAACGCTCCCCCGCAGAGTAGTGCGACGCAGCTCATGGCTATGAGTACAAAATAGGCGGCCCTCATATTAGAAAACCTCGTGCGCTGGTCTGTCGTCGTGGCCCAAAAAGACCATTCTCAGAGCAGGCACTACGATCAGCAGCATAATGGGGCCGAAGAACATGCCGCCAACGATTACTGTCGCCAGAGGCCGCTGAACCTGGCTCCCGATCCCAGTCGAAATCGCCGCCGGAAATAAGCCGATGCATGCCGAAAGAGCAGTCATCAATAGTGGGCGCATCCGAGTAGATGCGGCGCGATACATCGCGTCCGTGGGAGTCCCGCCGCCCACGAGTCGCTCGTGGTTGTAGTACGTAATCATAAGGATGCCATCCATGACGGACACCCCGAAGAGCGAGACGAACCCAATCGCAGCCGAGATGCTGAAGTTCAACCCGGAAACCCAAAGCGCCAGCACGCCACCGGCCATTGCAAACGGGATTCCCGCCAATGCCAGCAGGCAGTCGCGAAACGAGTTGAACAAGCTGTACAGCAAAGCGAGGATCAGCAGCAGACTGATTGGAACGATCACTTCTAGACGCTTCTTAGCTTGTTCAAGGTCGCCATATTCGCCAGCCCACACCAGTCTGTATCCCGAAGGAAGGTGCACATTCTGCGCAATTCTTTCCTGGGCCTCTGCTACCGTGCCTCCAAGGTCTCTTCCACGGACGCTAAACTTGACGGGAATGAAGCGCTGCATCCCTTCGTGGTAGATCCAGGCAGCCCCTGTGTCTAACGAGATTGTGGCGAGTTCGCTCAATGGGATATAAGCGTTCGCCCCGCTGGCGGTTTGGTAGCCGACCTTGATGTTGCGAATTTTCTCGATGCTATCTCGGGACTCAGGGGTATAGCGAACGACGAGATCGAATTGACGGTCGCCTTCCAAAACAGATGTGGCCACCGCTCCGCCCATTGTTGCTTGAATGACGGAATTGACGTCGCCTGAATTGAGGCCATAACGAGCGGCCTTGGCGCGATCCACTCTAATGTTCAGGTTCGGTTGGCCTAGCACCGGGAAAATTCCGAGATCGGTGACGCCTCGAACCTGGTTCATCTGATCGCGGACCTGCTCGGCAAGCTGCGTCAGAGTTTCGAGATTCGGTCCGACGATCTTGACCGAATTGACTCCTTTGACTCCGGAAATGGCCTCCTCGATGTTGTCTTCAATATATTGAGAGAAATTGAAGACAACTCCCGGCAATTCATTCTCAAACTCTTTTTGAATTTGGTTGGTTAACTTATCCTTGGTCAAACCTCTCGGCCACTGATCGAAGGGCTTCAGTGGGGCGAATAGCTCGACGTTGGAGAAAGGTGCAGCGTCGCTGCCATCATCCGGGCGTCCGTGCTGCGAAACAACTGTGATCACCTCAGGGTGACGCAGCAGAATTTCGCGCATCTTTCGAGTGGCGGCTTCACCGTCATCGAGTGACAACGTGATCGGCATCGACGCGCGGATCCAAAAATTGCCTTCCTCCAGATGCGGCAGGAATTCGCTGCCGAGTCGCATCCCCAGCAATGCCGCAATCACGAGAAAAAGGACGCCAAGGGCGACCGTAAATGCTCGCCGCGAAAGTGCCAGCCGTAGCGTCGGGTTGTAGATGCGGTGTAATCCCGCGACGATGAACGTCACGGATTCCTTAACGCGTTCCGGAAGAAGAACGGAGGCAACGACGGGCGTAATGGTGAACGTCGCAATCAAAGCTCCGGCCAATGCATATCCGTAGGTGCGCGCCATCGGACCGAAAATCTGTCCCTCGACTCCTTGCATCGTGAAGAGTGGTACGAAACCGGCCACCGTGACCAGAGTCGAAAACAGAACCGCCTTGTCCACCTGTATTCCGCTGATCAAAATCAGCCGGAAACGGTCGGTCCATCCTTGAGCGGCTGTCGGTTGATCTGGAGTCCTTGTCGGGTCGGCTCCCCAAAATCCCCCAGAGAGACGGTCCAGCAGAACCTGTCTTTCTTCCGGCCGCGCTTGGAAATTACGGAAAATGTTTTCGACCAGGATTACCGCCGAGTCCACAATGATCCCGAAATCCACCGCACCGACTGAGAGCAGGTTCGCGCTTTCGCCCTGCAAAACGATGAGGATTATCGCGAATAGCAGTGCGAACGGAATATTGATTCCAACGATGATTGCGCTGCGAAGATCTCCGAGAAATATCCATTGGATCAAAAACACCAGCAAGCATCCGAAGATCAGGTTATGAAGAACGGTGTGTGTCGTGACCGCGATCAACGATGAGCGATCGTAATACGGAACAAGTCTGACTCCCGGCGGAAGGCTGCCATCGTGATTCAAGCCGTCGATTGCCGCTTTCACTTTCGGGATCATTTCAGAGGTTTTCTCGGTGCGCCGCTGCACGACAATTGATCCGACCACGTCGTCCTGATAATCGCGGCCCAGAATGCCGAGCCTTGGCCTGTAGCCGACGGTCACTTTCCCCACGTCTTTCACCAGCACCGGGACGCCGTTAACCTGGTTCAGGACGACGTTCTCGATGTCGTTCACCTTGTAGCCTTGCGTCAAATCGTCATTTCCACCGTCGTTGATGAGCCCCACGCCGCGGATGTTTATGGACTGTTGGCCAATCGAGATTTCGCGACCACCCACATTGATGTTGGCGTTTCCAAGCGCCGTCAGAATCTGCGGCACGGTGGCGTTGTAAGCCTCGAGCTTGTGAGGGTCTACCTCGACCTCAAATTCCTTAGTAGGACCACCCCAACTGTTCACCGCTGCAATTCCGGGAATCGTCAACAAGCGCCGTGCGACGATCCAGTCCTGCACCGTACGCAGATTCGTGATTCCGAAATGCGGAGGGCCTACCACCTGATAACGGTAGATTTCTCCCGTCGAGCTGTTGGCTTGGATTGTTGGTACGAGACCGCCGGGCAGGTTCACATTCTGCTGCATGGCAACGGATGCTTGGCTGTACGCAAAGAAATAGTCCACGCCATACTTGAACATCACGCGGACGAAGGAAAGGCCGTAGAACGAGGTTGAGCGGATTACGTCGATACCAGGCGTCGAGTAGAGACCAATTTCCATCGGGATCGTGTAATAACGTTCCATCTCTTCGGCGGAGAGCCCCGGAGCCTGTGCGGTGATTTCGAGGATGACCGGCGTTGGATTCGGATACGCCTCGATGTTGAGCATCTTGAAGGCAACGAATCCTCCGCCAGCAAACACCAATAGGCCGACCAGCACAATTGCTCGCCGGCTCAGACAAAACGCAATGAGAGACTTGAACATGATTCAGTTTTCGCTGGGTGCTGCTTTCGATCTAATCTGTTGGTGGAGCTTCGAGCATGTTGCTGAGGAACACAGCCCCGTCAGTCACTGCCAATTCTCCCCGCTGCAAACCTGCAAGAATCTGCACTTGGCCGTCTCTGCGCAGCCCGGTGCTGACGATTCTTTGTACAAAGTGACGGCGATCGGACGTCACCCAAGCCGTCATCGTCCCATCGCCTTCGCGCACCACTCCGTTTGCAGGTATTGCTGTTGATTCAATCGGTTTTTGGACTTGAATTACGAAGTTCGCGAGCATCCCGGGCCTTAACTCGTCTCTGGGATCGATCACGTCTGACCGGATGGTTACTCGGTGTGTGCTCGCATCCACCGTCGCATATATTTTTGAAACGGTTCCCTTGAACACGCGACCGGGATACGCCATCACGGTGACTTGCACCTCTTGGCCCAGATGAAAGAATGGGACGTCACTCTCAATTGCGTCCGCCAGCATCCACTTTTTTGAAACGTCCGACACTACGTAGGGGGCGGGATCATTTCCCGGTTGCACCAAGAAACCCGGCTGCGCATTTCTCGCCGTAATCCTGCCGGTGATCGGACTTCGCACGACCAAAGCGGGATCGATCTTGCGCGACGCTATCATCTGATCGATATCCGCGTCCGTCTTGCCAAAGACGCGCACGGCGTCGCGTGCAGCCTTCAGGGCACCCTCGGCCGTCTGCTGATCGGAAATAGCTTGTTCGAACTCGCGCTCGGAAACGCCGTTTGTTCCCTTGAGGTCTTTGGCGCGCGTGAGTTCCTTATTGGTGAGCTCGTAAGTCGCTGCAGCCGCGATCAGAGTTGATTCGGCTTGGATGAGATCCGGACTTCTGATTGTGTATAAGGTTTCTTCCTTCTGAACTTCAGCGCCAAGCTGTCCCAACGCTTCGATGATCGTCCCTTGATAATCGGGGAAGACCGGAACCGACAAATCGCCGTCGAAGTCAATGCTGCCAACCGCATCCTTCTCGACGGGGAACATGTACGTTCCAACCGTTCCAATCTTGATGGAGCTTACTTGACTGGCCGTCAGGTCGAGGGCCGTTTCAGATGTCGAGCCCTTTGCGTCAGCGTTCGATAGTTGCGCTGTATTTGCCGGCGTTGCCTGGCCATGGATGTAGCCAACTGCAAGGAGTGTGGCCGTGATGGAAATCGCCACTACCGCAACGAGCACAACTACAGGTTTGTTGCTTCTCCACCTTGATCCCATTTTCAATCTTTTCATCACGTCTAGTTTTCGCCCATAAAGGCTGGCATTTTTTCCCGCTTGCAGCCTCCGTCCCCCGGCAGGTTAATGCCTCTTCCTACGGCAATCATTCTCTAGGCGTGGTGCTAGGGCTGGAAGCCTATCTTTCGTCCCCGGATTCTGATCTTTGGGCCTATCGGCGTATATTTTGATCATCTTTCGGTCATTTGAGGCGCATTGAGAATGAAATAGGGTAAGTTCTCGACAGGCTGGGTGGTAACGCTATGGATTTTTCTTCAATCGATCCGCGCAAATACAAGATGACGCTTTTGATTGGCGCCATTCTCGCAATCGCGACTGTTGCAGTAATCGATTGGTTCACAAAGCCATATCTGTCTATCGGATTCCTTTATCTGTTTCCGATCATGTTGATCGCCACCCTGTTGCCGCGCTGGCAGGTCGTTCTAGTAGCGCTGGTTTGTGCTGTCCTTCAAGAATTATTCAGCGAATTGCCCTCCAGTGAGGCGGTTACGCGACTACTCATGGCTTCAGCTGGCTTTGTGGGCACCGGCCTGTTCGTTTCCGAGATTATGCGCAGCCGCCAGATGATGCTCGCGCATGCCAGTGAGGTGCAGACACAGTCGCAGCTCCGGAAGGACGCCGAAGACGAGCTTCGGACGCTTGTTGACAGCAGCCCCGCAGCCATCGTGACGATCGACAAAACTGGCGAAATTTTGGTCGCCAACGAAGCCGCTCGAAACCTGTTGGCGCCGGAGGACATAACGCTTGTCGGTCAGTCGATTTCCGAGCTTGTTCCCGCGCTGTTGAGTGCCATGCAATCGCATCGGCCAACTGCATTTCACACAGAGCTCCGCTGTCATGGAAGGCGCAAGAACGGTGAAACCTTTTTTGCGGCGGTCTGGTTTTCCACGTACAGAACAGTTCAAGGGCCGCGATTGGCGGCGATTATCGTCGATCTTTCAGAGGACCTGCGCGATCGTGAGGATCTAAGCCTGGATCATCTTTTGAAGAACACGAATATTCTGATGGGCGCGGTTGCACACGAAATTCGCAACGTGTGTGGCGCTGCTTCCGCTGTCTACAAAAATTTATCGCGCATCCCGGACTTGAAGAAAAGCGAAGACTTCCTGGCGCTCGGAACGCTGATTGGTGGCTTGGAAAAGCTTTCGGAAATGGAGCTGCTCTCGCCGACTGATTCGAATGTGGCGTCAGTTGACCTCGCGAGCGTACTGGGCGAACTGCGCGTGCTGATCGAGCCAGCCTATCGAGAAGCTGGCTGCGAAATCGCCTGGAGGCTGCAGGACAACCTTCCGCTCGCGGTGGGCGATCATTATGGGCTGCAACAGGTCTTTCTTAACCTCACGCGCAATAGCCGGCGCGCAATGGAATCCACCGACTTAAAGCAACTTTGTGTCAGTAGTGAAGTACAGAATGGCCGAGTCTTGATTCGATTCGAGGACACGGGTGTCGGAATCTCGTCGCCATACGAACTATTCAAGCCTTTCCAGCCACAGGCCAACGCAACAGGATTGGGACTATACGTTTCCAGAGCGATTCTTCGGAGCTTTGGCGGAGAGCTGAAATTCGAATCCCGCTTGAGGGGTTGCTGTTTTGCCGTGAGTTTGATGACACGTCCGACAAGGAAAGATTCTCCCGATGACTGAGCGTAAGCCGAGTATTCGGATTCTTCTGATTGACGATCACGCCTTGTTTCGAGAGAGCGTTGCCCGGCTCCTGCAGGCCGAACCTGGATTCGAGGTCGTCGCGAATTGCGGCTCCCTGGACGAGGCGCTGGAAATCTTGAAATCACGTGCAGTCGATATTGTGCTTTTGGATCTCGATCTTGGTCCGGAGCGAGGTGAGGATTTTCTCGAAACGCTTCGAGCCGAAGGCTTCAAAGGCAAAGTCCTACTCGTGACGGCCGGTGTTGATGTAAACGAAGTGCAAAACCTGATTCGGCAGGGAATCTCGGGGCTTTTCATGAAGCACAACTCGCCCGCCTTGCTCGTCCAGGGAATCCGCGAGGCCATGCAAGGGCAAGCGCTATTCACGCAGGATCTATTGCGAAAGGCCGTCGAAAGCGTTGAGCGCGTAGGAGAGCAGCGGACTCGTCCCGGGCTCGGAGAGCGGGAGCGCCATGTGCTTTCCTTGATCTTCGAAGGCTTACCCAACAAGCAAATTGCAGATCGGCTCCAGATTTCAGAGAGCGCCGTTAAAGCCTGCTTGCAGCAGCTCTTCGCCAAGACGGGCGTGCGAACTCGCACTCAGCTCGTTCGCATCGCCCTGGAGCAGTATCGAGACCAGATTTAGCCGCCGCCTGCCGGCGCGTTCTTGCTCGACGGCTCGCTCGACTCATTCTTCGGTGGCTCCGCCGGTTCCACGATGATCTGGCCGTACATCCACGGATATTCCTTGCAGGTGTAGGTAAACATCCCCGGTTTATCGAACACGACCGACCCCACATCGAGCGGGCCGAGAGGTCCCGTGGTCCACGATCCGTCCTCCGCGACGATTGTATGGACCATCTGCCCGTTGTTTTTCCAATAGACTCGCGTCCCGGCTTTCACTCGCGCGCGGTAGGGGTTGAACTCGTATTCGTCAGCGATGAAGTGCGCGCCGGTAATACCCATGTCTCTTACAAGCGTTGCCGTCTCGATGCTCGCGGTATCGGTGATCGCACCGGAAAAATCCTCCTCAGGCGGAGCCGGCGGCGCAGCACGCGTCGGCAAAGTCCCACCGATCTTGAATGCCCACACCGTGCCGCCGGCAACGGTCGCGATGTACTCCTCCCCGCCATTCTCAAACGCGATCGGCGGACCCGCCACGGCGGCTCCCGTTTGGAATTGCCACCGCAAGTTTCCGTTCGTCGCATCGTAGGCCTGCAGGTTCCCGTCGCCGGCCGTCTGGAAGACGAGACCTCCCGCCGTAGCAAGCGCGCCGCTTGGCCGGCTGCCGCGGAATTCCTTCTTCCAGGCAATCTTGTCCGTGCGAGTATCAATCGCAGCGAGCACACCAAAGCTCAATCGATTCAGCCCCGGCACGCGTCCGTTAAAGCCTAAGGTGAAAAAGTCCGGATCCCCCGTGCGCCGGAACCACTGAAGTCCGGCACTTCCGGTCGCATAGAAAAATTGCGTCTGCGGATCGAACGCCATTGGCGTAGCGCGCATGCCATAAACTGGCACCAGCAGATTCGGCTTTTCCACTGACGCAGCCGTGAAGAAACAACCCACTTCGAAGCCGCGAGGAATTGGCTGAGTTTTCCAGTAATCGCAGTCCGGCAGCACCGGCTCGGCGCCCACGGGATACGGCTGTGTGGCCGCGGTCTTCTGGAACGCGTCCTGCGGCACGCGCCGGTCTTCTATCTTTCCCAACGGTTTTCCGGTCGTGCGGTCGACCATGAAGAGATAACCGTCGGTACGCATCGCTCCAACGGCCTTGCGGGTTTGACCGTTCACCTGCGCGTCAAACAGGATGGGCGCTTCCGCAATGTCGGCTTCCCAGATGTCGTGCCGAACAGTTTGGTAATACCAGCGCATCTTGCCGGTCTTGGCGTCGAGTGCGACCAGTGAGTCGGTGTACAGGTTATTTCCGGGCCGGTTTTCACCGCCATATTGCGGGACCGCATTGCCCGTTGCATATATCACCGAGCCCAGTTCCGGATCGAAGGTGCCGACCAGCCACACCGCACCGCCGCCATGCTTCCAGGAATTGTTATTCTTGGGCCAGGTCTCTGACCCCGGCTCACCTGGCGCTGGGACCACATAGAAACGCCAAGCCTCCTTGCCGGTCTTGGCGTCGACGGCCACGATCTGGCCGCGGTATCCGTAATCCGCATTCAGGCCGATCGACACGAGTCCGTCTGCGTAGAGCGGCGCCCCCGACGCGCCCGCAGATGGCTCGTTCACCGCGTCACCGATGAACGTTTCCCACACGAGCTCGCCCGTGTCCTCTTTCAGTGCCACCAGATTCGAATTCGATAGCCCCACAAACACGAGCCCTTCGCCTACCGCGACCCCTTCGCGCGCCGGAAGTCCGGCGGGCGGCGCATAGTGCCAGGCGATCTTCCCGGTATTGACGTCCACTGCGTAAACCGTCGGCGGCGCCGTGAAAATCATCAGCCCGTTATCGACCACCGATGAGACGCGATTCGTCGGAGGTGGTGTGATTTTTTCAGATACCCAGGCTGCTCCCAGCTTCGTCACAGTTTGCGAATTGATTTGCGTGAGTGCGGAATAGCGCGTGTTGCTTTGGTCGCCGTTGACCGCCGTCCAATCGCTCGCGGCAAATGCCGACGCCGCCACAAGAATGCTTGCGAATGCGAACGCTGCGTATCTGTTCATCTTGCCCCCTCTTTGACCCGTATCCTGTCGGGCCAATCCTAACCGCGCGACGCAAGGACCGATACCGCAGCAAACCTGCCGCAATCAAATCACGCCAAGTCGACAACACATACCTGGCCGCCTACTTTCACGATATCGCCCTCACGTGCGCACTGCTCGATCATGATTCCGTCGGACGTTGCCTCGATTTCCTGGTTCACTTTTTCGGTTTCGATTTCGTACAGAGGCTCGCCCGCTTTGAATGTCTGGCCCGGTTGCTTGTGCCATTTCACGACCGTGGCTACTTCCATACTCATTCCGACGCGAGCAAGCTTCAGCGTTGTTTTCATGCCAGCTGTTTGCTGTGAGCCAATTCGCTGGCGACTCGCACGATCTGGTCCTCGTTCGGCAGCACTCGTCTCTCGGCGTTCGGCGCGTACGGCATGGAGACGTCCGGTACTGTCACGCGCTTCACGGGAGCCTTCAGGCTTGGAAACGCTTTGTCCGCGATGATCGCGGCGATGTGACTGGCCGCGCTGCAGCGATCGCGAGCTTCATCCACGACAATGGCGCGACCGGTCTTTTCGATTGACGCGAGGATCGTTTTCTCATCCAGCGGTACGAGTGTTCGAGGATCGATTACCTCTGCTTCGACTCCAGCCGATTGGAGTTTCTCCGCGGCGCTCAGCGCAGGTTTCAACATCGACCCGATCGCAACGATCGTCACGTCATTCCCAAGCCGTGCGATCGCCGCTTTGCCAAAAGGTACGGTGTAATCGCCGTCGGGCACTTCTCCGGTATCTCCGCCGCGGCCGCTGGCCTCTAGAAAGAAGCTCGGATTTTTCCCGCGGATCGCCTCCTTCAGCAATCCTTTGGCATCGGCGGGTGTCGCAGGCACCAGAACGTTGACGCCGCCGATGTTCATCAAAAGCGGATGAGGCGTGTCCGAATGCTGAGCCGCCGTCGAGCGTCCGCCGCCATAGCCCGCAATTACCGTAATCGGCAGCTCGATTTGCCCGCCCGTCATCAGCCGCAGTTTCGCCATCTGGTTCGCGATGGGATCGAACCCGGTGTAGATAAAATTTGAGAACATCATGTGCAACACGACGCGATGCCCGGCCACCGCAGCGCCGACAGCCATGCCGGCAAGCGTCGCTTCGCAAATTGGGGTATTCCGAATTCGATCGCGTCCAAATCGTTCCAGCAATCCTCGCGTATCGCCGAAAATTGCCAGCTCCACATCCTCGCCGAACAAGATGACTTTCGGATCGCGATCCATCTCCTCGAGAAGCGCATCATTGATCGCTTGGATGTACCGTTTGCGCGCCATTATTCGATCCTTACGGCTTTTGCCCCGCGAACATCACATCGAACGTCAATTCCGGGTCAGCCGGCTCGCTCGCTTCCGCGAAAGTGACTGCTCCTTCGACAACGCCAGCGACCTTGGCTCTAATCTCGGCCAATTTCTCCGCCGTGCACACGCCCTTTGATACCAGGAATTGCCCGAAGCGCTCGATCGGATCGAGCGCGCGCCACTTTTCCACTTCATGTTTTTCGCGATATTTCCCGCCCGCGAGAAACAGGTCTTCCGATTCCAGGTGCCCCTGAATCCGATACGTCTGCGCCTCGATAAACGACGGCCCCTTTCCGCTGCGCGCCCAATCGACCGCTTTCGCGATCGCAGCGGAGACCGCCATCACGTCATTGCCATCCACCACTTCGCACGGAATTTTGAATGCCCTCGCGCGATCCGCGATTTCGCCCGCTGTTACCGTGGCTGTCGGCGTAAATTCGCAAAAATGGTTGTACTCGCACACGAAAATCAACGGCAGCTGCCACAGCGTGCTGACGTTCAAGCATTCCATGAAAACGCCCTGATTCGCGGCCCCGTCTCCGAAGAACGCCGCCACCACGCGTCCATCGCCGCTCAGCTTCGAACTCAGCGCAGCCCCCGTCGCAATCGCAAACCCGCCTCCGACAATTCCATTCGCGCCAAGGATTCCCTTCGACAGATCCGCAACGTGCATCGACCCGCCCATGCCCTTGCAAATTCCCGTGCGCTTGCCCCAAATCTCCGCCATCATCGCTTTTGGATCGCCGCCCTTCGCGAGAAAGTGTCCGTGACCGCGATGCGTGCTGGTAATCCAATCCGTGTCGCGCAAATTCGAGCAGACCCCAACCGCAACCGCCTCTTGCCCGATATAAAGATGTACGGCGCCCGGCAGCTTGCCCGCCGCCGCATCCGCTCTCAGCCGCTCCTCCATCAGGCGGATCAGTGTCATCCTCTCGAACATCGAGAGCAGCTGTTCCTTGCTCAGTTCTTGTTGTTCATTCATCTTTCATAACCACCGGCGGTGCCTACATAAACGAACGCACTAAATTCTTTCCGTCCCACGCAATCGAAGCGGCGTAGATCCGCCCGAAAATTGCGTCGAACGACGCCCCCAGCTCGATCAATTCCGTCATGCCGGGCAGGAACGCCGTCGTATCCATGTACGCCACACGGCCGCCGCTGGGCACGCGCGCGTAAAACGCCAGGTCGCATCCCGAGCCGCGATATTGCTCCACGTCGCGATCGAAATTCGTCGTCGCGACACCCCAATGATGAAACCCGTATCCTCGCTTTTCAACCACCTCTCGATACACCGACGGCACATCATTGTGCTGTTGGATCAACTCGATCAGCATGTGTCCCGCGAAACTCATTGCGATCGCCGCGTCCAGATTCGTCGGCTTTCCGCGGTACTGCGAGTCCTGCCCGCTGAAGTGTTCGATCAGAAACCAGGGCCCGACCTTTAACTTCGTCGCCCATTCCTGCATGGCTTGCTGAATATCCTTCACTACGTATGCGGACTGAATAATGCCGTTGTCAGGTTGACCAAAACAAACCAGGCTCATGCGCATCTCCCTTTGCCGGACGCCAACGCCCCGCGCCGTTCACACCGCTTGCGAGCGAACCATCTCGCCGGCGCGCGCAACCGAAATCCGCGAAATCTTACCATCGCGCAACGCGTAATGGACAAATACGCGTCCGCGAATGTAGTCGCCCTTCTTCAGCGCGCCCACCACGAAGTTCGGCGCATCCTCGATCGCCGTGAATTGCGTCGTTATGTCCGCAGCGACTCCGTTTTCGTCCGCGACAAAGTCATGCACCGTCAGATTCTCGCGCACGGTCTTGAACATCTCACGGTAAAAATTCGCGATTCCGTCCTTGCCTCGCAGCGTCATCCCGGAGCCTAGCTCGCAGACCACGTCGTCGTTGTAATACTTCGTGAACCGGTCGAACTCCCCGTTGCTGAAAGCCCTCGTGTATTCCCGGAATGCTTCGCGCTGTTCCAGGCTGCCGCCCAGCGTCGGCTCCGGCGTCGAAACGCCCGCTCCCGCTGGCCACGTGGATGATTTCAGGTGGCAGACCTTGCCGTCGCGCAGATAGTACACGACGAAGAATTTCACCGTCGTCATCTCGCCCTTCTTCAGCGGCTTGAACTGAAAGTCGGGCTTGTCCACCTGCGCGTGAAAGTCGATATCGATTTCGGCCAGAATGTTATTTTCATTCTGTACCACCACCTGCGGCCTCAGGATTTCGCGGATTCCGTCGTGCGCCCAGTGTAGAAACTTCAGCAGCTCGTTCGCTCCATGAAACGACCGCGTGCCGCCTGTGAACACCGTATCCTCGGTGAAATACGTCTTCACCAGCGCCTCGTCATTTCCGGAATTAAACAGATCAACGTACTTTTGATAGTTCATCTGGTGTCCTTCATCCGAAATTGTGCTGTCGCTACCCACACCTAGGTTCATGGCACAGCCTGCGCCTCCTGCTGCCCAATCTGCTTCGCAGGGGCCCAGCTTCCGTGATACCCGGGCCGCAGCCGCAGCGGCAGCCTTAGCGTCGCAAGAGGCCCGTCCTCGATCCGCAGCGCTTCATAGAGGTACACATCCGTCCGCATTTCGTCGCGATGCGTGGCCACCTGAATGATGTATCCGTCTCCCTCTGCTACCGAATTCGGCTTGGGAATGAAGCACGGCTCCTGCAGGCTCGTCTTGTCACCCGCTTCCCAGCTCGACGCTTTCCCGGTCGCGTGATCCACGTGCCCCAGCGCCGACCGCACGCCCCAGAATCCCAGCAGCCAGCCATGGCGATACGGAGCCGCGATGTACCGATCATCCATTCGCGGAAATTCGCCCACAAAATCCGTCAACTGCTCCGCCGATCGGAACGTGTCCGACTTCGAACCCATGTCCACAGTCCACCGCGTCACCCGCGACATCGCCTTCTCGGGATGCCACGGTGTTCCTGCAACGTCGGGGAAGAACGGAAACATCGTGCTCTCGGCTACGGGCATGTCGATGTGCACCTTCGCTCCTTCATTGAACGCGTTCATCACGTGCGAAGCGAATTGGTTGGGAGCGTGAAACCAGCGTACATCCCGCGACTCTCCATCGCGCGGCAGCACTCCTAGATAGATGTCCTTCGTCGAATCCCAGCCATAGTGTGGCAAACCCGCCTGCAGGCGCTCGATCGTGCCTGTCACCGGAATGATCGGAAAAACTACGTAGTCTCGCGTCACGCCGAAATCGTGCAGCATGCAGTAGTACGGAATCTCAAACCAGACTTCGCGCGTGATTTTTCCCGCCGGGCTGATTTCGTAATACACCGCGTCGCGCGTCATCAATCCCTTGGCGCCGAATGCGAACGCGAGCATCTGCCCCGTCTGTGGATCGATTTTCGGATGGGCCGTGAAAGTCTCGCTGCTCAACGCCCCGCCGAAATTCCAGTTGCCTTTCGTCTCGAGCGTGAGCGGGTCCATCGCCACCGGCGGGCTGTCCTCTTTCATCGCGAATAGCACACCGTTGTGAACCAGCACGTTTGTATTGGCCAGCCCACGAATCTTGCCCCGCACGCAAGGCTCGTCGGTGAAGGGATTGCGATAACGGCCAAAAAGCGCTCGGCCCGCTTCGCGCTCGAGCTTGAATCTGTCCGTCCGTACGTAGCGATGCTTCAGGTCGACGCGGCCATTCCGAAAACGAAACATCGAGACGGTGCCGTCGGCGTTGAACGGCACGTCGTTCTCGAATCGCGGGGGATACTGAAAGTCCGGCGACACTCGATAGAAAGCGCCGTCAAGATCGGTTGGAATGTCGCCCTCGACTTCGAGGTCGTGAATATCGACCTCGATCCGGCTGGGTGCGTTGATTCCTTCGAACATGGGAATCTTGGGAAATTTCGCCATGGAGTGTTCCTCCCTGTGCTCGCACCTTCAGGCGCGTGTTGGCGGGCTCGACATGCTATATAATCGCGGCAAGTGATTGTTGTCAAGACATCATGTCCGGCCCGGCGGCGAGCCCCATCCGGCCGCGTCGTGAAAAAAGCATCTCGACTTCCATGCTTGGGTCGGCGCAAAGACTCCTCTATACTCGCAGGGAACTACTCGGAGACTTACATCGATGACTGTTGGCGAGCCCCAAGCCGTGTCACACGCGAACATCCTTGAAGCCGATCGCGCCAGAAGAGTGGACCTTGTGAGTACCAAACGCCGCCGCGAGCGCGCGCCGCACATCGACACGCTGATCCGCCTCGTTTCCGTGCGCATCGTGCGTCTCTCGGAACTGATACTCCGCATCGGCTCGCTCACCTTCAAAAAAGACTTTGGCCTGAAGAACACCGATTTGCGTATTCTCGTAATGCTTGGCGCGTACCAGCCTATTTCTGTAAACGAAGTGAGCCGCCGGACGCACATCGACAAAGCTTGGATCAGTCGCTCGCTCGGCGGCCTGCTCCGCCGCAAGCTGATAACGAAAGCAGCGCATCCTTCTGACAGCCGCGCGTCGGTACTCGAGCTGACCAAAAAGGGCGAGGCCCTCTTGCGCGAAATCGCGCCCGTTGCCGAGGAATACCAGCGCCAGTTGTTGCAAGGATCAAAGCTCCGCGACGTCGAACGAATGCTCGACGCCCTTTCTACGCGCGCCGAAGAAATGTATCAGCTCGCCATCCAACAGAGGCGCCGCCCTCCCCGCCGTTAGCCGAGACATTCTGGAATTCTCGCTGTATTCACGTAAGGCTCAGAGGCTTGCAGCGTTCGCGAAAAAAACTGATCGGGTGTCTGCATCCTCGGCAGCCCCGTGGTCATCCCTCAGTTATGGGAGGTATTTGTTATGGGAAATACCGCAAAAACAATTCGCGTCGCCGCCTCTGATGCGCCAGCCGTGGAAGCCGCAGGTGAGTGGGGATCTGCAGTCTCGCTGGCGAACAAAGCGCTTAGCGGCAGCTCGATATCGGTCATTCGAATGCTCCTTCATCCTCGGCATTCCGGCCGCAAGCACCGCCATGCCAATGCCGACGAGGTGATCTGTCTTACACGCGGCCAGGTCCGAGTTCAGGCCGGCGATGAGACACAAGCGCTTCAGCCTGGCGACAGCCTCAGTATCCCGGCGGGTCTGGTCCACCAGATCGAGAACGTTGGCAGCGACAATGCCGAGATGATGATCGCGTATTCAACCGGAGAGCGGGAATACGCAGCCGAGTAGCTTCAAGAAACTCGTGCGAGTTTTCCTCAGTGGAGGCGAGGGCAAGGCGAAGACAGTTGTTTTGACAACAAAAAACAGACCGGTTAGAATTAGGCCCGGTTTCGACAGCGCTGATTCGATACCGCTGATTGAACGAGTGGTCAGGCACGATCAGGGCCGCTCGGAGGAGGATCGACATGGGGTCAAACGCCAAACTGACGGTCTTGGACCCGCACGGGCAGCCTTCCGGCGTCTTCGGTCGCCGGCTCGACGCGCAATCGAATCCCCGAGCGATTCTCGATCCCATCGAGCAGCCGAGCGGCGACCTGAAACCCATCTCCATGGCTCCGCGTCTCGACTCGCTCGACGGCAAGATGGTCTATCTCGTCGAAACCGGGTTCGCCGGCAGCACCGAATTCTTGGAAGAGCTTCAGGACTGGTTCGCGAAAAACATGCCGGGCGTGAAGACCGTCATTCGGCACAAACGCGGCACCATGTTCACCGACGACCCTGCCCTTTGGGACGAGATGAAATCGACCGGCGCTGGCGCAGCCATCCTCGGTGTTGGCGGTTGAGAGGCCTGCTCGGCGAGTGTCGCCGACTACGCCACAACGCTGGAAGATGAGTACGGCATTCCGTCCGCCCCGCTCGTAACCGCGCGATTCGCGGATTTCGTCGAACGTAACGCGAGAACTCGCGGAACGCCGTTGCGTTTCGCGTTTCCTCCATACCCTGTGGTGGGAATGTCGCGGGCCGTGCTGCGCCAGTACATCGAAGGCAATGATCCGATCACTTCGAAGCCCCTCATTCAGGAAGTAATCGACGCGCTCACGTCGCCGCTCAGCGAAAAAGAAAAGCACGCGAAGCCCGCGCCGCGTAAGCCAAAGCGTCCGCGCCTGCTCGCTTCCGATACCGAAGAAAATCTCTATCGCCAGTTCGTCGAAAACGGATGGACCGACGGCCTGCCCATTGTGCTTCCCACCGAACACCGAGTCGCGGAAATGCTTGCCGGCACGGACCATGCTCCCGATGAAATTGTCGGCCAGATGTGCGTTCAGACGCACCAGGAGCGCCTCGAGTACACGGTCGAAAAAGTCGCCGTTATTGCCGTGATGGCCGGAGCGCGGCCCGAACATTTCCCCGTGATTCTCGCGCTGGCCGCTTCGCAGGAACCCTCGATGCCGAGTTCGACCACATCGTGGGGCCGCATGGTGGTCGTGAACGGCCCCATTCGCAACGAAATTGGCATGAATTGCGGAACCGCCGCGCTCAGCCCGTTCAATCTCGCCAATTCCGTGATCGGCCGCGCCTGGACGCTGATGAGCATCAACTTCGGCGACGCGCGCGCCGGCGAAAACTTCATGGCGTCCTTCGGGCACAATCTGAACTACAACAACATGTGCTTCGGCGAAAACGAAGAACTCAGCGCATTCGAGCCATTCCATGTGCAGAAAGGTTTTCGCCCCGATGAAAGCGTTGTGAGCCTGTTCCGCGGGTGGAACGTGCTCAACTTCGGCATTGGTTCCGCGAAAGAGATGGCGCACGTCATTTCGACCTTCGGCTCGATGGGCACGACCGTCACGTTTGTCGTCGATCCGCTCGTCGCCAAGAATCTGCGCGCCGAAGGTTTCAAAACCACGCGCGACGCCGCCAAATGGATCGTCGAGAATTCGAAAGTTCCTGCCGGTCACTTCTGGGAAGGGCAAATGCAGGCCGGCTTTGCGGCGGGATTGGCGAAGCAGGGAGTGGAACCGTTCGCCTCGTGGGCCAAACTCCCGAAGGACGCGCTCATCGCGCCCCGCCGCTTGCCGGACGACATCAACATTGTTGTGGTAGGCGGCGAAACGAACCCCATGTGGATCACCACCGACTTCGCCTACACGCGAAGCGTTTCCGTCGACAAATGGCGGCCGAAAGCGGGGCTGACACGTGACGCGCGTCCGCTCCGTATGCCCGCGCCCGTTACGTGCAAAGACGGCCTTTGCGGGATCCCTGACGTTGCTGCCAGCATCGAACCGGTCGCGGCCTCGGACTGATGAAGCTGCGAAAATTGAAAACCGCCTTGCGTCTATCGTAAGCTTGTCGGCCCGAGGCAGGGCCAGCCTGCCGCAAATTCAAGCCAATAGCGCTGAAAGGGAGCACGACATGATTGCTGTCACTGGAGCCAGCGGCCACTTGGGCCGGCTCGTGGTCAACTCGCTTCTGCAGAAGGTTCCTGCGGGCCAGATCGTCGCCGTGGTCCGAACGCCGGACAAGGTGAAGGACTTCGCGTCAAAAGGTGTCGTTGTCCGCCAGGCGAATTACTCGCGTTCCGAAACGCTGGCTCCCGCGTTCGCGGGAGTCGACAAGCTGCTCCTGATTTCAGGCAACGAAGTCGGCCGCCGCATCGAGCAGCACAAAGCCGTCATCGCCGCCGCCAAGCAAGCCGGAGTCAAGCTGATCGTGTACACAAGTCTATTGCACTGCGATAAGTCGCCCATCATGCTGAGAGACGAGCACTGGCCGACGGAAGAAGCGATTCGCGCCTCCGGCATTCCGTTCGTGATCCTGCGAAACAGTTGGTACACGGAGAATTATACGAACGCCGTCGCGCAAGCGGCGAAGACCGGCGTCCACTATGGCTGCGCGCAGGGAGGGCGCGTCTCAGCCGCATCGCGCGCCGATTACGCCGATGCTGCCGTCGCTGTGCTCACCGCCAAGGAGCCCCAGGGCGGAAAAATCTACGAGCTCGCCGGCGACGACGCGTTCACGTTCGCGGAATTTGCCGCGGAAGTTTCGCGGCAATCTGGGAAACCGGTGAAGTATCAGGATCTGCCCGAAGCCGAATACAAGGCCGTGCTCGTGAAAGTGGGGCTGCCGGAGCCCATAGCGGGCATGCTCGCCAATGGCGACGCCGGAATCGCGAAGGGCGCTCTCTACGACGACAGCCGCCAGCTGCATTCGCTGATCGGCCGCGCCACCACTCCGATCTCAGCGACCGTCGCCGCGGTTCTCGCCTCCGGCGCGCACGCTTAGGCCGGAAAAGCCTCACAGAAGCCGCGCGCCCTGCCGGGTGAAAACGCGACAAAACGTCCAGTGGCTTACCGCCAGGCGTCGATCGAAACGCTTTTCTCGGGCATGAAGTCCGTCGCGAACCAGACGCTCGCGGTCTTGCCGCCCGCGACAACCGTGTGAATGCCCCTCGGGTTCGTGAACGGCTTGATCATGGCGTCGTTGGGCAGCTTTCGCCAGCTCGCGTAAGGCTCAAGGCCCTGCGCACCCAAAGGCCCGATCATGCTCGATACGATCGAGTTGCCCCAGTATGACTGCACCGATTTTTCGACGTTTTGCGAAAGCCACTCGCCCAGCGCCGCTTTCGTTGTGAATCCTTGCACGTCGCTCAGCAACTCGGCCACCGACGGGTCCATGATCAGCGTCGCGCTCATGCCCGAAAGTGACGCCATGTAGTCGCGCATCAGCATCTGCGGCGCGTAATGCTGCTCCACCCAGCCGGTGCTGTTGATGAAGTTCCAGCCCGTGAACATCGTCACCACGCTGTCCGTGGCTTTGTGGCCCATTTGCACGTGGAGCGGATCCCAGCCTTGCGGCAGCGCTTCCTCCGCTTCCGCGAAGCAAAGATTGTCGTAGCGCAGTGGATTGCTGAGCGACGCAAAGCCGGTGATACCCTCGTCGTAGCCCTGGATCACTTTGTGTATGAGCGTCTTGCAGCGGCCGATCACGGAATTTGCTTCGTTGTCCGGACCCAACGCGCCCAGCCCTGAATTCATGTCGATCTCTTGTCGTATCGGCCCATTCACCACCACCATTTGCGCGATCGACGTCGTGGAATCCTGATACGGCACCATGCTCGAGAGCGCCAGAATCACCGGAAAATATTCAGGCTTCGCGCCCGCCATCACCGCCAGGATCGCCACCTTCTCGATCGTGAATGGGCGCTGCGTGCCGAACGTTCCCGCGGCGGACTTCACGATTTCGCCCGGCTTGTGGCTGGTGCCCTTCAGCATCGCAGCCACGCGTTCCTCCGTTGGAATGATCACCGGGTTGTAATCGGTCCAGCATCTTTCCTTGAACAGGCGCTGCAAATTGTCTTCCGTATCCGCGGCCAGCAGCCGCGGCTCGACCACCGCTTCCGCGGGCGCGCCCGACATTTTTTCCTCAGGCGTCAGCGGTCTTGTAAGTCCGTCGACGACGGCCTGCATCATCGGCCTGCCGCTGACGGTATCTTTTCCTTCGATGTAACCCTTGAGCACCGACCTCGGCTGGCCAGAAAAAGGGAAGGGAACTCCGACGTAGCGAAGCGGCTGGCCGGTGTTGTAAGTCATGTTCGCGCCGATTCCGAACGACACCACGTTCGAGCCGGCAAGCGAGACGGTTGGAATGCGATACTTCTGTTCGATTTCTCCTGATTCGCGGCTCACGGCCCCGACGCAGCCGTGTCAACCCGCAACGCCGAGTATGACGCCGTCTCCTTTCGCATCGGCGATTTCCTTCCACAGCGCGGGATCGTCGGTGACGAAATTCCCCTTCTTGACCTTGATGATCGTCTTGACGCTCGGCATGTGCTGCGCGAACCACGCCTGCATTTCCTGCAAAATGCCATCGTTCTGCCCCATGCCGCCCCAATCGGTGTCGACCAGGTAGATCGTCTTGCCGTCCAATGTATCCAGGCGAGGCGCGAGCGGTACTCGTTCGGCTAATTTCGCCGTGACGGTCGGATTCAGTGCGGTGATCGAGCTGCCCGTCGCTGAAACGGGGGATTTGCGCGCAGCGGTTCGAGTTGTCCTTGCCTCCGATGGGCTAACGGCAACAAGCGCTGGGCTCGCGCCCAAGAGAGCCAACATCTTGCGTCGGTCCATGACCGTCACCTCCTCGAAGCAAATCCTGCGTCGTTCATGTTCCTTGAACTCACTCGTCCGGGAGCCCGCAACTTCCGTCGGTGCAGCCATCGCTGACGGGTTTGGCGCGCCATTTATCAACTGAAGCGCTGGTGGCATAGGCGAAGTCCGATACTTTCCACATCGGGCTGGTTTCCCCGCCCACCACGACGATATTGATGTTTTCGGGTTTGTCGTACGGCGCTATCAGCGCGTCGTCGGGCAGTTTCTTCCAGGACGCGTACGGCTCAACGCCCTGTTCCGCAACGGGGGCCATCATCATATGAATCAAATCCGTCCCCCAAAACTCGCCGGCAGGCATTTTGAAGTTTTTCGAAATCCAGCGCGCGAAATCCAGCTTGGTTTTGAAGCCGTCGTTTTCTTTTAGGTGCCGCGCCACCAGCGGATCGAGAATCAGAGTGGCGGACGAAAACAGCCCCGGCATGGCCCGCAGCAGCACGCAGGTGTCTTCGCCCACCGATCTTACGGATGAGCCGACGACATTATTGATGAAGCTCCAACCGCGAAAAACGCTGATGACACTCTCGTCGGAGCGAAAATGTTTCTGCACGTGAAACGGTTCCCAGGCGCTTCGTTCCTCATTTTCAGCCACACACATATTGTTGTAACCGATGGGATTGCCTTGCGAAGTCCAGAACTGCTTTTTCAGCCGGAAGTAGCCCCAGTTGATTGTCAGCAGCGTCCAGGCCCGCCCGAGCACGGAATTTGCCAGCGTGCGAGGGCTGAACGCGCCGATGCCCGAGTTCATTTCGATCTCGTTTCGAACGGGGCCGTTCACCAGCATCATGCAGGCGAACGGCGTGGTCGAGCCGGGGATTGAGGGATGGCCGGTGGACGCGACAGCGAGTAGAACCGGCAAGTGCTCAGGCCTTGCTCCGGCCATCACGCCGATGATGGCGACCATCTCAACCGTGAACTTCAAATATTCCTGCGTGTCGTGCAGGAAAATTTCCGTGACCACTTCATCCGGCGCGCGATTTGTCCCGGTAAGCATCTGTGCGACGCGCTCTTCGGTGGGAAGAATGATCGGAAGTCCGTCGGTCCAGCCGCGTTCGTAGAACAGCCGCTGCAAGTTGTCTTCCGTATCTGGCTCGAGCACCGTTTGACGAACGCCAGTGCGCGAAACCGGCACAAAATCTCCGGCGAACTCGTCCTGGCTGACGGGTTTTGTGAGCGCCTCGATCACTTCCTGGATGACGTTCCCCTGCGTCGCCGGGTCTTTGCCTTCGATGTAGCGGCGAAGAACGGAATTCGACATGCCAACGACCGGATGGGGAGTGTAGATGAACCGCAAGGGAACGCCATGAAAGCGGCGATCCTCAGAAACTACGTTGGCAAATTCGAAGGTCGCGACCGGAGCCGTAGGGATTCCGTACTCGGTCTCGAGTGTGCGGGAGCAAGCGGCGACCGCCGCGGCGCATCCCGGTCAACCGGCGACGCCCAAGACGGCGGCCTGCCCATTCTGCTTGATTTCGGCCCAGAGATCTTTCGTGTCGTCGCGAAAGATGTTGCCTGTCTTGCGCCGGCGCACGGTCTTGACGGAAGGAACGTGCTCGGCGAACCAGGCTTGCACCTCATCGAGGAACTTGCCGCTTCCGCCGAATCCCGTATCGACCAGATAAATGGTTTTGCCTTTCAGATTATCGAGGCGCGGCGCAAGGGAAGTGAGCGATTGTGTCCTAGCCGGCGACTCCTCACCAGCGGCTCTGACTGTCCGGTATCCTTCCGGATTCAGAACCGCCGAATGAAGCAGAGTGGCCATCGCGGGGCTCCTTTTGAATTCGCCAAAGCGCCTACTTAGGATCGAACTCGGCGCATCGCCAGGCTTTCGAGGCTGACACAAGTACAGCAAACTGCGATGTAGTTGTCAAGACAACAACGTAGACTGACCGGCTTGCGTGGTTCCATTCGGACAGCCACCCGCCATCAGCGCCATCTGTCGACGGAGACGCTCCTGATATAGCGCATCCCGCCGTAGTCCCAGTAAAGATTGTTCGACGAGCCTGTGACCAGAATATTGATCTGCGCTTTGCTGAAGAAATGAGGCTGCGCCTCGTCCGGGCCCTTGTAGAGCCAGTCCGTCAGTTTGTCCACCGAATCGTAGCCTTCCTGCTTGACGTAATTTGCGACGGCAGGACTCAGGATCGCGACACCCCCGAAGATTTGGTCCTGGTCGTTGAAAATATTCTTCAGTTCTTCGGCGAAATTCATGTTCTTTTGCCACACCGCGAATTTGGAGTTCTTCGCCGAAATGACGCCCCAGCCCTCGAATACGCTGACGACGCTTTCGTCCGGCTTGAATCCATGGCGGACGCTGAACGGCTGCCAGGGCGATTCTTTTTCGTTCTCGGCGATTATGATGTTGGCGTAATTTGCGGGATTTCCGATCACGCCCATGTACGTCTCGCCTACCTTGCCGCAGTTGCCGGCATTGATGGAAAGCAGCGTGTAGGCACGGCCGATTGTGGCGTTGGCACGACTGAACGGCCCCAGCGCGCCGATTCCGTAGTTCAGGCCAATCTCATCGCGTATTGGGCCGTTGATGACGACTGCCGAGGCGAACGAATTGTCGGAACTGGAAATGGACTCCGTGTTCGCGGCCGCGATCGCGAGGATCACGGGAAAATATTTCGGGTCCGCGCCGGCCATCACCGCGTTCACGGCGACTTGCCGCACGGTGTAGGACCAGTACTCGTAGACGCCCGGCGTCGGCGAAATTTTTCCGACGATTTCATCGGGTTTGTGACTGGTTGCCTTTAGCATCGCGTCCACTTTGTCTTCAGTGGGAAGCACGATGGGGAGGTAATCGGTCATTCCTTTTTCGCGGAACATCGTCTGCAAGTTTTCCGCGGTGTCGGGACCGTAGTGATCGGGACCGGCGGTTTGCGGAATGATGCGAGTGGTCTTGTCCTCATCCTTTACCGGTGTGGTTAGCTCGCTGACGACTTCCTGCATCACCGGCTTGCCGGTGATCGGATCGGTTCCTTCGACGACATCCTTTCGCAATTGATCCGCCGTTTTTCCCCATACGGGCGACTTCACGAACGTGAAGCGCAGGTCTGGCATTCCTTTTTTGGCGGCGTTTTCTTCGACGAGTTCCTTAAAGTATTCAGTAATGATCGAAACGGTTGTTTTGCCGAGGCTGGATTCGAGCTCAACGCAATGGCCAACGACCGCTGGCGAGCAGTAGCTTCAATGCCCGACGCCCATGATCACGGCGTCACCTTTTGCTTTTATCTCGGCCCACAGCGCCGGGTCTTCGTCGGGAAAGCCGCCGGCCTTGCGCCGGTAAATGGCGTTCACGCTGGGCATATTCCGATTGAACCACGCGACCATTTCCTTCAGCAGGACGTCGCCGCCCACAAATCCGTCGTCCACGATGTAGATCGTTTTGCCCTCGAGGCTATTCGGCCTGGGTGCCATGGCCAGCAACTTGATTGGCGGCGGAGTGCCCAGCGGGCTGACCACGGTGAGCTTCGCCCCGATCGCAACCGGGCTTGATTTCTTGCCTCCTTTCGCGTTTGCCTGGCTGCCGGAGCAAAGGGTCAGGCAAACGAGAGATATCATCAGGCCGGTGATTCGCGGTTTCATGGTTGTCCCCTCCCTGCCCTTTGCGGAAGCGTAGTCGTGTTCCCGGCTCGTGTCAATCCTAACTTGTTGTTGACGCAACAATCGTCAATTTCAACAGCGGCGTAATCCTCGGCTCTTCAAAACAGTTGTTTTGACAACGAACGACTGCCATGCCTAAAATCGTGTTCGTCCCGCTATAATATATTTGTCTCCGTGCGATCCGAGGATAGGAGGTCTTATGACACAGACTTCGGCGCAGCAAGCGCAGGCGCATCTCGTGGTTTTGAACCCGCGCGGCGAAATTCCTCCTCCCGTAACGTTGGGCATCAGCCCTCGGGTCGCGAGCCTTGACGGCAAGAAAATCGTGCTGGTCGACAACGGCAAGTTTGGCGCGAGTAATTTCCTGGACGTGCTTGCGGAGCTGCTGAAGGGGAGTTATCCGAACGCCTCGATCGTGATGTATCCGAAGCCTGCGGCGCAAACGATCACCAATGTTCCGAAGTGGTATCCTACGGTCAAGCAGCAGGGCGATCTTTTCATCTTTGGCGTAGGCGATTGAGGGAGCTGCACGTGGTGGGGTTCCCACGACACCATCGAAATTGAAAAGACAGGAATGCCGGGCCTCTATTTCATAACCAGCGAATTTCGTGAGGATGCGAAATCGGCCGCCAAAGATCGCGGCATGCCGGGAATTCGCGTGCTGGAATTGCCGGCCGACAAGTATTATCCGGGCCGCGAACGCAAGGAGGAATTGCGGCCGCTCGCGAGCGATTGTTTCGATCGCATGGCCGATGCTTTGACGCGCCCATTGACAGCGGAGGAAGCGAGACCGTCGCCAATGCAGATGCAGCGACAGGACGCCCACATTGAGGTGACCGGCGACGATTTCCTGGAAGCGGCCGAGAAGGTCAATGAATCGTTTCTCGCCAGTCGCTGGGCGGACGGCTTGCCGATTGTTCCGCCGACACCCAAGTTGGTGAAGGCGATGATGGCAGGGACGACGCGATCCCCGCAGGAAGTAATCGGCCAAGTCTCCCCGAAAAACGGCATCGCGACGGTCGAGAAAATCGCAATCAACGCCGTCATGGCGGGGGCGAAGCCGGAATATTTTCCCGTGATCCTGGCGGCCATGGAAGGCTTCACCGACAAGAAGTACGATCTGACGCACGTTCAGGCGTCAACTGGTTCATTCACGCCGGTCGTGGTGATTGACGGACCGATCGCCCAAGAGCTCGGATTCAATTCCGGGATCGGAATGCTGGGCCACGGATGGCGAGCGAACAGCACCGTAGGCCGGGCGCTCCGGCTCTCGCTGCTTAATCTCGGACAGACCTGGCCGCAAGTAAACGATATGGCGCTAACGGGGAGGCTCGAGGCATACACGTTTTTCACGTTTGCGGAGGATACGGCGAGGAGCCCGTGGGAGCCCTATCATGTGAGTCTCGGCTATAAACCCGAGGACAGCACCGTGACCGTCGCGAGTTCGGGGAATCCGTTGGTGCTGGGAGGCGGTGCCGTATTGCCTTGGACGGGCCAGGGCGTGATCGATCAGATAGTCGCGCGAATCAAGACTGCCGGAGTCGTCTGGCCGCATTCGCAGACGTATATTCTCGTGCTGCATCCCGACTGCGCGGTCGACCTCGCGAATCACGGATATATCCGCAAAAGTCTGCAAGAATATCTTTACGAACAGACGCGCGTGCCGTATGAGAAGCTGGCGGGGCCGGTGTTTTTCGGGCACGATACCGAAATTGAATTCATCAAGAAGTCGATCGAGGACGGCAGGATCCGAGCCGATCGCGCGCCCATTTTCCTGGAAGCCTTGAAGCCCGGCGGGCGCGTTCCGGTTGTGCAGAGTCCCGCCGATTTTCACATTATCGTCGCGGGCGGCTCTCCGGGATATGATCTGCTGTTCAGCTACCCGGGTACGAACTGGGCGAATCAGACAAAACCGATTCGCGGAGCGACGTTGACAATCGCGGGGCGCGGCTAAAATTCCGAGGTGGTACAGAGGCAGGTCTTGGGAATGACAACCAAAACAACAACCACGCCAAAAGGCTTTCCGCTTCCTAGCTCGCTGAAGGTCGTCGCAGGCACGGAATCGGCGCAAGCCGCGTATCCGTATTACATGCAGTTCACCAAGGAAGACGACGAGCGCTTCTGGTTCTACAACTCCATGCATTTTCCCGAGCCCATGTGCGTCTTCGACATGGTGACGGCGGAGGCGGCCTATTGCGCGTTGGGCTCGGCCAACACGCGGATACATTGCCTGCCCACGACGCTCGGAATCGACTACCGCGTGATAAACGGCCGCGTTTTCATCGGCGGCAATGCCGTCACTGATCCCAAGGAAATTGAGAGGCGCACGCAGGAGTTTCAAAAACGCGCGTTCTACTACTACGCGAATTGGGAACGGCTGTTCGCGCAGTGGAAAGATAAGATGATGGGCCTGATCCACGAGGCCGAGGCGCTGCCGAAGCTGGAGCTTCCGGAGTTCGAGCCGCTCGAACACGTTCACGAGGGCCGCGGGATCGCGTCGAATCATTACATTCTTGACGTTTATCAGAAGACGCTCGAAGGATATTTCCGGATGTGGCACCACCATTTCGAGTTCCTTCTGCTCGGGTATGGCGCCTATCTGACGTTTTTCGACTTTTGCAAGAAGGCATTTCCGGAAATCAGCGATCAGACCGTCGCCCGCATGGTGGCGGGAATTGAGGCGGAAATTTTTCGCCCGGATGATGAGCTCCGGCGTCTGGCAAAGCGCGCGATTGATTTGGGCGTTGACGCAGTCTTCCGCGAGGGCGTTTCGGCCAACGATGTTATCGCGTCGCTAAGAAAGTCAGGTGCGCCCGGCGAAAAATGGCTGAAGGAGCTGGCGGTCTCGCGCGATCCCTGGTTCAACATCAACGTGGGCGACGGCTTTTACCATTACCATCGCTCGTGGAACGATGATCTTTCCATGCCCTTCGCGGCGCTGCCGGGCTACATCGCCAACGCAAAGCGAGGCGAGCGCCTCGAGCGGCAGACCGACAAGCTGATGGAGGAGCGCAAACAGTTGATCGCTGATTATCGCGAGCTTCTCGAAACCGATGAAGAGCGCGCCGCTTACGATCAGATGATCCAGCTGGCCCATCGGGTCTTTCCGTATGTCGAGGGACACAAGTTTTATTGCGAGCATTGGTACACGAACTTATTCTTCAACAAGGTCAGGGAATTTGGCGCGCTGTTAGCGAAGCATGGCTTCTTTCCCGACGCTGAGGATGCTTTTCAGTTGAGCCACTACGAGCTTGAGGCGGCGCTTGTCGATCTCATGACGGCCTGGTCGAATGGCTCGCTGCCGCGAGGGCCGGAGCGCTGGCCCGCCATCGTGCGTGAACGCAAATCGGCGATTGCGGAATGGGCCAAGCACGAGACAGCGCCGGCGCTTGGCCCCGTTCCCGACATCATCGACGATCCAGCCATCGTGATGCTCTGGGGCATTACCCGCGAAAATCTTGACACTTGGCTGAAGGCCGGCGAGCAGCCGAATTCCAACGAGATCAAGGGAGTCGCGGCGTCCAACGGCGTCGTTGAAGGGTTCGCGCGCGTGGTCAAATCCGCCGAGGAAATCGATCGCCTCCATCGCGGTGACATTCTCGTCTGCCAGGTCACTAATCCGAGCTGGGCGCCCGTCTTCCAGAAAATCGCGGCGGCCGTCTCGGACATTGGCGGCTCCATGAGCCACGCCGCCATCGTGGCGCGTGAGTATGGGCTGCCGGCGGTAGTGGGAACCGGCACCGCTACTCAAAAAATCAGGGACGGTCAGCGCATCCGCGTTGATGGCGGGCGGGGTGTGGTCACTCTTCTCGACTAGGACAAATTCCAGGCGTGCCATCTTCACAGATCATCGGCTGGTTTGCGGATATTGGCCTCTCCGATCGCCCGACTGTTGGCGGCAAGGGCGGTTCGTTGGGCGAACTCACGCGCGCAAATATTCCGGTGCCGCCCGGCTTCGTCGTGCGCACAGCCGCATTCGAGCGCTTTCTTCTGGCGCTGGAAAAGGACGAGCCCATCCGGCCAAGGGTAGAGGCGCTCGGCGCGGATGAGCTCGACAAGATCACAGCCCTCTCGCAACACCTGCGCGCGCGTCTCGAAAACGCGCCTTTGCCCGATGAAATTAACTCCGAGATTCTTGCCGCCTACACCGAGCTCTGCGGAGCCGACAGTAATCCGCCCCTGGCGATCCGATCGTCTGCGACTACCGAGGATGCAACGGATGCGAGCTTCGCGGGCTTGCAGGATACCTACCTCTGGACCATCGGCGCGAAGGCGACCCTCAGAAGCGTGCGATCGTGCTGGGCGAGTCTCTATTCCGTCCCTTCAATCGCATATCGCCGCAGACACGGGATGCCCGAGAACACCGTTGCAATGGCAGTGGTTGTTCAGGGCATGGTCAACGCGCGCAAGTCGGGCGTCATGTTCACTCGCAGCCCGCTCACCGGCGATCGCTCGGTGATTACGATCGAAGGTGCTTGGGGCCTCGGCTCCGCGGTCGTGAGCGGAGATGTGACGCCGGATCGATTCGTGGTCGCGAAGATAACCGGCGAAATCTCGGTTCGCGAGGTTTCGGACAAGCACGTGCAGCATCTACCCGCGCCGGGCGGCGGTGTCGCGGAAGAAGACACTCCCGAAGACCTGCGGCGAGTTCCGTGTCTGGACGACGCGGAGATTCTGGCGTTAAGAGATCTTGCCCGAAAAGTCGAGCGGCACTACGGACGGCCCCAGGATATCGAGTGGGCGATCGATCATTCGGGGAAAATACATTTGTTGCAGAGCCGCCCGGAGACGGTTTGGTCTGCCAAAGAGCGAGGACCGGTCGCCAAGCCAGCCGAAAATCCGCTGCAACATGTGATGAAGATTTTCGGAGGCCGTCGGTGACGCTGACGGCCAAAGACGTCGCCGAAATCATGCGGCTGCTGGAAGACTCTAGTTTCGACAGCCTGTCGCTCGAAATCGATGGTGTGAAGCTCAACGTCCAGCGGGGATCGGCGCGGCCGGCGCCGGTCGCGGCTCCAGCCGTCGCCACCAAGTCCGCACCCGAAACGCAATCTCAGCCCACGCAGCCAGCCACTCGAAAAACCAAGCCGCCATCAGCCCCCGGACTCGCGGAAGTCACTTCGCCTTTGTTGGGAATCTTTTATCGCGCGCCCAAGCCGGGAGAGCCGCCGTTTGTCGAAGTCGGCGCGAAGGTTAACGAGGACACGGTGGTCGGCATTATCGAAGTGATGAAACTCATGAATTCGGTGCATGCGGGCGTGAAAGGCGAGGTGGTCGAGATCTTGGCCGCGAATGGAACGCTGGTCGAATACGGCGAAGTCCTGCTGCGCGTCCGTCCGGAGGCTTAGCCATCGCCATTCGCCGCATTCTGATCGCGAACCGCGGGGAGATTGCCGCGCGCGTAATTCGTACCTGCAGGGCCCTCGGAATCGAGACTGCGCTGGCCGCTTCGGAAGTCGATATGGATTCGCTTCCTGCTCGTCTCGCCGATCGCACGATCTGCATCGGTCCTGGTCGAGCCTCAGAGAGCTATCTGAAACCCGATACGATTGTGCAAGCCGCGCTCGGTCTAAAAGCCGACGCGATTCATCCCGGCTACGGGTTCTTGTCTGAGCGGACCGCTCTCGCCCGGTTGTGCGAGGAAGAAGGAGTCATTTTCATCGGCCCGACTTCCGCGCAGATCGACTCCGTGGGCGACAAACTGCGCGCTCGGGCCGAAGCAGAGGCCGCCGGTGTTCCCACCGCTCCCGGTGGGCCGGTTGAAACCGTCGGCGAAGCCATAATACTGGGCCGCCAAATCGGCCCTCCATTGTTGATTAAGGCGGTAGGCGGCGGTGGCGGGCGCGGCATGAAACGCGTCGATCGTCTGGACGATTTGCCGGACGCGATGAATCTCGCGGCGGCTGAAGCCGATTCGGCATTTGGAGACGCGCGGGTTTATCTCGAACGATTCGTCGCGCACGGGCGCCATATAGAAGTTCAGGTCCTCGGCGACGGAGCGGGAAATGTAATTCAACTCGGAGAACGCGACTGTTCCGTCCAGCGCCGCTATCAAAAGTTGATCGAGGAAACGCCGGCTCCTAGGCTTTCTGCTGAGTTCCGTTCGCGCATTCACGCTGCTGCCGTGCGATTCGCGGCTCGTCTCTCCTATCGCAGCGCGGGGACGGTCGAATTCCTGGTTGATCTGGACCGCGATGCCTTCTACTTTTTGGAAATGAACGCGCGAATTCAAGTCGAACACCCCATCACGGAAGCGGTGACCTGCATCGACTTGGTCGCCGAGCAGATCGCGATCGCGGAAGGTCGCGGGCTTCGCTTGAACCAGCAAGATGTCACGAGAAACGGTTGCGCCATCGAGTGCAGGATCAACGCGGAGGATCCCTCGCGCGATTTTCGCCCCAGCCCCGGAACGGTTCGCAAGGTTTCATGGCCCGCGGGCGAAGGTGTGCGTGTCGATACGCATATCTTTTCGGGAGCGCGGATTCCACCTTTTTACGATTCGCTGATGGCCAAAATTATTGCGCACGCGCCTGATCGTCCGCTGGCGCTCGATCGAATGCGCAAAGCGCTCGCCGCGACTCAGATCGAGGGCGTCGCAACGAACCTCGCATTTCACCTGGATATTCTGAGCGATCCGGAATTTCAGGCCGGCGGCGTGGACACATCTTATCTGCCCCGTTTCCTCGAGAAACGGCGTCAGGCGCAGGAGGTTCGTGCGCATGGCTAACGTGCGAATCGTCGAGACATCTCTGCGCGATGGGAATCAGTGCCTTTGGTCGGCGCTCGGCGTGGACACCGCCAAAACTCTGACCATCGCGCCCGTAATGGACCGCGTCGGTTTCAAGGCCATCGATTTCACCACGTCGACTCACATGGGCGTGGCGGTCCGCTACAAAAAGGAAGATCCGTGGGAGCGGATCCGCCTCATGGCCCAAGCCATGCCAAACACCCCGCTACAGTTCCTCTCAACAGGCTTTCGTTTCATTTCCTGGGAAACGGCCAGTCCCGAGTTCATGGGACTCGCGTTCAAAACGCTGATCAAAAATGGAATGCGCCGGTTCGCTCTCGCCGATCCCATGAACGACGCGGATTCCAATGTCGCGTGCGCGCGCATGATCAAATCCGCCGGCGGCGAATACGTGATCGGCGCGCTCGTGTTTACGCTCAGCCCGATTCACGACGATGCGCACTACGTCGCCCGCGCACGGACGCTCGCAGAAAGCCCCGACGTAGACGCTCTCTATATAAAGGACCCCGGCGGTCTGCTGACTCCTTTGCGCGCCCGAACGCTGATTCCTGCGGTGATGGCCGTCATCGGCGATAAGCCGCTCGAACTCCACTCGCACTGCACCATCGGCGTCGGCGAGTTGACGTACATGGACGCGCCTTCCTGGGGCGTCAGCGCGGTGCAGTGCGCCTCGGGTGCCGCTGCTGACGGCATTTCCAATCCGCCGTCTGAACGCGTCGTCTCAAATCTGCGCGCGCTTGGGCACAAAGTGGAAATCGACGATGAAGCGCTCGCTGAAGTCGGCCGGTATTTCACGCGACTTGCCGAAGCAGAAGGATTGCCCGCGGGCCATCCGCAGGCGTTCGACGCCAACTATCTCCACCACCAATTGCCCGGCGGAACGATCGGCACCATGCGACGCCATTTGGCCGAAACGAGGGTTTCGCATTTGGAAGGAGCGGTAATCGAGGAATTGGATCGTGTTCGCCAGGAATTGGGCTGGCCCATCGTGATGACTCCCTTCGCCCAGATGCTGATCACGCAGGCCGTGCTGAACGTCACCGGCAAGGAACGCTACGGCAACGTCCCCGACGAGATTATTCGATACGCGCTGGGAAGATTCGGGCGGCCAAATGTGCCGATCGCTCCAGAAGTCATGAATCGCATCGAGTCTCTCCCGCGAACGCGTGAACTGCGCGAAGAGCCTGGCATGCCGCCTTTGCGCGAACTGCGCCAGCGCATCGGCCCGGAACTGAGCGACGAAGAATTTTTGCTTCGAGCCACGATGCCGTCGGGGCAGGTGGACGCGATGAAAGCGGCTGGCCCCGCGGAGCAAACCTATGATCCCGGCATGGGTCCGGTAATGAATCTGATTCGCCAATTGACCGCACGCCGCGACATTGCTCACGTATCCGTCGAGAAGCCCGGATTCAAGCTCGAACTTCGCAGCGAAGCCGGCGGACCGCAGGCATGAACCGCAAAAATCCATCGCGCAACGGATGGAATGAGCCGCTGGGTCCGGTCGAAGCCCTCATGTTTGACCTCGACGGGACGCTGATCCTGAGCGATCGCTCGCTCGGCGGCTATCGTTTGCTGCCGGGCGCGGTCGACGCGCTGCGCGAAGTGCAGGCGCAGGGCATTCCGTTTGTGGTGCTCACAAACGGCAGCGCGTACCCCGCTTCACAACAAGCGCCGAAACTGCGCGCGCTGGGCTTGCCAATTTCCGATGAGATCTTGCTGACGCCATCCACGGTCGCAGCCGACATGATGCCCCGGCGCGGCGTGAAGAGAGCGCTGGTGCTCGGAACGCCGGGAGTTGGTCAGCCGTTGGCGGAGGCCGGTATCGAGACCGTGTTTCCTGGACAAGAAAATGCCGAGCGAGTGGAAGCCGTCTACATCGGCTGGCATCCGGACTGCAACATGATGGACATCGAGGCTGCGTGCAAAGCAATCTGGAATGGAGCCGCGCTCTATGTCGCCTCCGACGTGCCCTTCTTCGCAACCTCGCATGGCAAGACGATGGGCTACTCGCATGCGATTGCCGCGGCAGTGCGCAAGATAACGCACGCTCCCATGATTCTTACCGGCAAACCTTCATTGAATGCGCTGCGGTTCGTGGCCAAGAAGCTGGGTGTGCCGATGCGCAGGGTCGGCGTCGTCGGGGATGACCCGCTGGTAGAGATGATCATGGCCCGTCGCGGCGGGGCCATGGGCTTTGGCGTCACCACTGGAATGACCACCGCTGAAGATTGGGCCGCTCAGCCGCGCGGTCGGCGACCGCACCGAATCGTCAGAAACCTCGGCGATGTCCTGAGTATGACTTCGGTTTCGTAAGTCCGGGAATGGAACCCGCTCGCTACCGCTGCGGACCGTCGTGGTGATGTTTGACGTCAAGCGGGGAATGCATGGCCGGGACTCGCACTTTTTTCCGCTCGAATGCCCCGATCTTATCTTCGTGAACCAGAGTCAGCCCTATGTCGTCGAGTCCTTTGAGCAAGCATTCTCGCCGGAATGGATCGACGTCGAATGAATATCGCAATCCGAGATCGTCGCTTACAAGCTGCTTTTCCAGATCGACAGTCAGTTGATAGCCTTCGTGATTGCGCGTGCGCGTGAACAGTTCGTCGATTTGATCGTCCGGAAGCGTGACCGGCAGGATCCCGTTTTTGAAGCAATTGTTGTAGAAGATGTCCGCGTAGCTGGGCGCAAGGATCGCGCGGACGCCGTAGTCGAGAATCGCCCACGGCGCATGTTCCCGGCTAGAGCCGCAGCCAAAGTTTGCGCGCGCCACCAGCACGCTGGCTCCTTTGTGTCGAGGATGATTCAAGACGAAATCAGGATTCAGTTTTTCTCCCGGCAGATAACGCCAATCGTAGAAAAGAATCCTCCCGTATCCTTCCCGGGTAAGTAACTTCAGAAATTGCTTCGGCACCATTTGATCGGTGTCCACATTCACGCGATCGATCGGTGCGACCAGGCCGCGATGCACGGTGAATGGCTTCATTTATTCGACCCCATCCGCGCCGCCCCATTTCCGAACGTCTACGAAGTGCCCTTCAATCGCAGCCGCAGCGGCCATTACCGGGCTGACGAGATGAGTGCGGCTCCCTTTGCCCTGGCGTCCTTCGAAATTGCGGTTGGACGTGCTTGCGGAACGCTCGCCACTCGGCAACACATCGTCGTTCATGCCAATGCACATGCTGCAGCCGGCGTCGCGCCATTCAAATCCGGCGTCGCGAAAAACTCTGTCGAGTCCTTCTTTCTCCGCCTCTGTCTTGACCACGCGCGATCCCGGAACGACCAGCGCCTGCTTCAGGGATTTTGAAACATGTTTGCCGGCCACGATCTTGGCCGCGGCGCGCAAATCCTCAATGCGAGAGTTCGTGCAGGAACCGATGAAAACGCGATCGATGCGAATGTCTTCGATGGGAGTTCCGGGCTTCAAATCCATGTACGTGAGCGCGCCTTCCGCCGCCTTGCGATCCACCGGATCGCGGAACGATGAAGGATCGGGCACCCGGCTCGTCACCTGCGTGACCATCCCAGGATTGGTGCCCCAAGTCACCATCGGCGTCAATTCCTCCGCTCGCAGTGTCACGGTTTTGTCGTACTTGGCGCCCGGATCGGACACCAGCGATCTCCAATATTCGACTGCCTCCTGAAATTCTTTTCCTCGCGGCGAAAATGGACGCCCCTCGAGATACGCAAAAGTGGTTTCGTCCGGCGCGACCATGCCTGCCCGCGCACCGCCCTCGATCGACATGTTGCACATGGTCATGCGGCCTTCCATCGAGAGCGCTCGCACCGCTTCGCCGGTGTATTCAGCAACGTGGCCGTTGCCTCCGCCAATGCCGATCTTGCCGATGATGGCCAGAATGATGTCTTTCGCTGTCACGCCCCGCGGACGCTTCCCACTCACCTCAATCTTCATTGTTTTCGATTTGAACTGCGACAGGCACTGCGTCGCGAGCACATGCTCCACCTCGCTGGTCCCGATGCCAAAAGCCAGCGCGCCCAGCGCTCCATGCGTCGAGGTGTGGCTATCGCCGCAGACGATCGTGCAACCAGGCTGCGTGATGCCAAGTTCCGGCCCGATCACATGCACGATGCCCTGGTTTTGACTGTGCATATCAAACAGATTGATTCCGCATTCCTGGCAGTTCTTGGCCAGAGCATCGAATTGCGCAGCTGCGTCCGCGTCCAGAATTGGAAGCGCGCGATTCTTCGTCGAAACGGAATGGTCCATCACCGCGAAGGTTAGCTCGGGTCTTCGAACTTTGCGCCCCGCGGCTTTCAGCCCGGCGAACGCCTGTGGAGAGGTGCCTTCGTGGACCAAATGCCTATCGATGTAGATTAGTGAAGGCTGGCCCGCTTCCTCATGGACCACATGCGCGTCCCAGATTTTCTCGTAAAGTGTACGAGCAGGCATGATCTGTATTTTCGTTTTTCGAACCTATTGTATAGCAATTGCGTCATACTTCGCCAACCGCCCAAAAATCGCCTGTGATTCACACTCAGCAGAGCCAGGCAGTTTGGTTACAATGGTCAAACTCATGAGATACCTGAATTCCGCGTGCCTAAGATGTGCCTTCCGAAGTACAGCGATAGGCTTCGTCGCGCTGTCGTTCATCGGCATTTGTGTCCTGGCTCAAACCGCGCCTCAAAGCACCACTGAGTTGAAGTCCCAGGATGTTCTCGATCACCTCAATAGCATCATCACCTGGTATCGATACGCGGCCACCGATGTCCGTGGCGTGGGCTCACCAAGTGACGCGATCTATCAAGACAACCTCAAGGATCTCAGCTCTCAAGCCGTGCAGTTGGCATTTCAATCAGCGCGGGCTGAAGCGGCGCTGATCGACGTGGGGCGCAACAGCAAGGCGTCCAATAATAACGGCGCGGCTCCGCAGGGAACTACGCAAGAGCAAAATCTCGAGAAAACTCAGCAAAACATTGCGGCCCAAATCTCAACCCTTGATTCGCAAATTGCGAGCCTCAACCAGCAGATTGGGAGATCAGCTGGGGCCAAGCAAAAGAATCTGGTAAGCCAGCGCGACACGCTGCAGGGCCAGCTCGAGCTGAGCAAGGCCATGGCGGATGCGATTGGGAAAATGTCGGCCTTCCTCGAAAACACCGAAAACACCACCGAAGGCCTGTTGGGCCGTGTGAACGAGCTGGCCCGCACCGTGCCGGAAGCGGTCGGGACCGCCAACTCACAGAAGACCGCCGCAAAAGCGACCCCCGCACCGGCCGCCACTACCTTGACCCAATCCAATGGCCTTTGGGGGGAAGCCAGCGCTCTGATCGACGCGCTGAGCAGCATTCGCGAAATGGATCAGCTCGCCAAATACACAGCACGCGTCCGCGAAGCGGTCGACAGAGTCCGCCAACCCCTCCGCGACACGCTGCGAGCGACGATCCAGGAGGGGCGCCAGTTTTCAGCTCAGTCTTCAGCTCCGTCGCCGCAATCATCATCCACAGCCGGCAAACCTGCGCAGCCCGAGACGGTGCAAAAGCAGTATCAAGATCTCACAACCGAGTTCAAGCAGCTCGCTGATGCCGCCGTCCCCCTGAGCCAGGAGCTTGTAGTTTTGGACCAGAGTAAGTCGAATCTCGAGGAGTGGCGCGCCTCAGTTGTGAGGCAAGCCGAAATTGTGGCGCGCGGGCTTTTGGCGCGCGTGATCACGATTTTGGTGGCCTTGGCCCTGATCTATATTCTTTCGGAGGTCTGGCGCCGGTTCACGTTTCGTTACATTCGTGACCCCAGGCGGCGAAGGCAGTTCATGCTGTTGCGGCGCTTCGCGGTCGGATTTCTCTTTGCCATCGTCATTCTGCTTGGATTCGTCAGCGAGTTCGGCTCGCTCGCGACGCTCGCCGGCTTCATCACCGCCGGTATCGCCGTCAGCCTTCAGGCTGTCCTGCTTTCCATCGCGGCTTACTTTTTCCTGATCGGCCGCTGGGGCGTGCGCGTGGGCGATCGTATCAGCATCTCCGGCGTAACTGGAGATGTGATGGACATTGGCCTCGTTCGAATGCACGTTGTCGAACTCGCCGGCACGGGCGTCGATCTTTATCCCACTGGGCGCATCGTGGTTCTCTCAAACTCCGTGCTGTTCCAGGCTTCTACTCCGCTATACAAGCAGATCCCCGGAACCGAATATTCCTGGCACGAAGTGGCCGTCGATCTTGTTCCCGGCGCCGATTACAAACTCGTCCAGGAAAAGTTATTGAACGCCGTAGATTCGGTCTATGGCAAATACAAGCAGGAAATCGAGCGCCAGCATCGGGATATCAAGAGTTGGATCGATTTTGAGCTCACCGCTCCGATCCCTAGCGCCACGCTTCAGTTCACCGATGCTGGAATCGAATATGTCGTGCGCTATCCCGTGGAAATTCGCCGCTCTTCGGCCACGGACGAAGAAGTCACTCACGCGATTTTGGACATCATCGACCGCGACCCGCAGGTGAAGTCGGCGGTTTCCGGCTCTCCGAAGATCCGCGCGGCCGTCAAAGGCTAGGCCTGTTGCCCGGAAGCGACCTCGCCCCAGGAAACTCGCATCCCCATCACGGCTGCGGTTGGGTCAAAGTAATCGTCAGGCCGGTTGAAAGAATCACATCGTTGGATTTGGTTCCCGCAATCGGCGGATTCGTCACATATCGATCGCTTAGGCTTACTTGCCAGCCGAGCCAATTGTTGATTTTTGTGACGCCGCTGGCGTCCAGAGACATCCGGTACTGGCTTATATCGCTCAAGTCAGGATAAAAATAGAAATGCTCGGTAACCGATGTCTTGGCGTTGAACTTGTGCATGAAATCGTCTCCGAAGGTTAAGCCCGGTAGGTTGCGATTGACTTTGACCGACGTAGCGCTGTACGACTCACGCGTATAGTTGATGCCGCCCAGCAAATCGAGCGTCGTATCCGTTTTGTTGATCGCATGCCAGCCAAGACCGCCGGAATATATTTGCCGCAGATTCAGATCCTGCAGTTCGTCATGTGTGAAGTCGCCGCTGACGAACGCAAACAGAAGAGGGCTGAGATCCTTGTCGTACGCCACCCCTCCCAGAATCGCATTCGCCGTTACTGTCCCGTCGACGCCATTCGTCGAATAGATCGAAGATTCGTACATGGAGATCTTGTCCGAAGATGTTTTGCGTTGAGCGTTGAATCCCGTGTTGAGGTTCGTCGTGTCGCTGTTCCCGCGTGCCAATGCGAACCCGACGTTCGCGCTCGCATTCCAGTTCTGGATGAGGCTCGGATTCAGTGTTTTTTCGTACGCCGTTTGCCCCACTGACGACCGCACCGCGGTTATGTTCGCAAATGGCACTTCGACCGTGCCCGCGGATGCGGTCCGAACGGAAAGCCCCGACGCTTCCGGCGTTATCGCGCCGCTGACAGTTTTCTTCTCGCTGGTGCTGACATAAATCGGAGTTTCCGATGTCACGGTCTTCAGCGCAGACCATTGGATTTTCACCTCTCCGGCATAATCGGTTTTCACCACCAGCGTCTTATTGTCCGAATCCGAGATCGTACCCGTAATGCGATCGCCGTTGTTGAGCTGCACGACTTCCGCCAGGGCGACAGGCGACAAGAATGCGACCATAGCTAGTAGGACCAGCGCGTAAGCGGCCTTCATAATTCCTCCGAAAGCAAAGTCTGGGATACCCGTGCAGTGTGGTTTTTGAGAGTTCAGCGTTTCAGGGAAACAATACGGAAGTAAACCTGCCGCGCATGACAAACCGCCGTCCTCGAAACTGGCTCAATACGCTACGGTGAAACGTTTGCGTGAGAATTGCGGCTTTTCGACTTCATCGACGATTGCGACAGCGTAGTCTTCGGCTGAGATTCGGCTTTCACCTTTTGCGTCGCGGACAAGCTGCTCCGTGCCCGTACGGTATTTGCCGGTTCGTGTGCCCGGTTGAATGAACGCTGCTGGGCTGAGGTACGTCCAATCGATCGGAGACTTCCTGTAAATCCCAAGTGCATCGCGATGCGCTGACGCAACGCCTTTCCACGCAGCAGGGAAGTCAGGCGTGTCGAGCAGTTGCTGGCCCGGCGCGATTTCGAGGCTTGCGGCGCCTCCGACAACGATCAGTCTTGGTGCCGGCTTGATGCTGCCGATGCCTTCGATCAGAGCGTGCGCCGCGGTGATGACTTCCTTGGGATCTCCTTTGCCAGGTCCGTGCGAATTAACCACTGCGTCGGTTCCCCGCAAAGCCAGTGCCATGCTTTCGGGTTTCAATACGTCGCCAATCTTCACTTCGAGATTCGGATTCTTCTCGCTGATCCGGGATGGGTCGCGGACAATGGCAACCACCTTGTGACCGCGCGAGAGCGCCTCCTTGAGGATGCGCTGCCCAATCATGCCGCTTCCGCCGATTAGCGCGATTGTCTTCACGAACCTGCTCCGCTGCGTGCCATCGTTTTGATCGCTTCGATGGTAGCAGAGGTTCCAATCGTCTTCCGAAAATAATCAGGTTCGACTAGGCCCGAAGCCCGGTAATCGAACTCGTAACTTGCGATAGTATTGGGGACGGTTCTCTGCACCAATCCAATTTCATGACCACAGCACTGGCCACACCGCCATCCGTTGAGCTCCGCTCTTGCCCGCTCTGCGGAGCTGCCCAGCGCAAAGTGCTCTTCCGGCGTGACGACTGGGATGTAGTTCAGTGCGCCAGTTGCGGCATGGTGTTCCTGGGAACCGAACTTCCCTATGGTGTCCAGGCGCGCGACCACGACTGGGTGGAAGAACATGGCAAGGAATTATCGCGTCGGCGCCGCTCGCAGCCTTTTTGGTTATTCCTGTCCCGTTGCACTCGGCCGTTTCGCGGCAACACTCACGACCGGCTGCTTTCACAAACTCTGCGCTGGAAACGAGAAGGCAAGCTCGTCGATTTTGGTTGCGGCGGTGGCGACTTCTTGATGCGCGCCGCGAAGTATTTCGATGTCATGGGCATCGAGTTGAGCGCGCGAGCAGCCGATTCGTCGCGGAAAAGAATTGCTGCGGACAGAATCATCCAGGGTGCGGTGACGCAGGTTGCCGAAACCGCGCTGCCCGCAAACACATTCGACGTTGTCACCCAATTCGGCTATATCGAACATGAATGGCAGCCCATCGCGGGATTGCGCGCTGCCCATCGCCTTTTGAAGCCAGGCGGCATAACAATCCTCAAAACGCCGAATCACGCTTCCTGGAACAGGCACGTGCGCGGCACAAACTGGTGCGGATACCACATCCCGGCCCACTGCAATTATTTCACTCCCTTGACTCTTGCCGCGATGCTTCGCTACGCCGGCTTTCAGCCCATTCCCGGTAACTTCCTCGATAGTTTGCCGACCAGCGATTCGCTATGGATGGCGGCGAAAAAGGCTTAGCGCCGGTTTCAACTTTGGCGGGAACTCAGTCTCGGAAATGGGGCATTACTTCGTGTGCGAATAGCTCGAGGGATCGAACGCTCTCTTCATGCGTAAGGTCACCGTAGGCAAAGCGCGCGACCAAATAGTTCGCATCGCTTTCTTCGAGCTCCCGTTCGATCTTCTCTCTCACGGTCGCGGGAGTCCCCGCGATCAGAGTCTCGTCCCTACGGTGCGTGGCTTCCAGCAGGCTGGCGTTTGAAAGATTGTATTTCTTCCACAAATAGAGAAGTTTGTCGTAGAAACCGCGCAAGCCGAACGAGCCTCGCTCTTCCGCCCGCTTATCGCTCTCCCCGACGTAGAGATGCCGCGTGATTCCAACCTTCGGCATCTTGCCTCCGCTTGAACAAGGAGCCGCGCGCCACGATTCCTTGTACCCGTCTACAACCTTGCGCGCCTCGTTTGTCGGAAGCAGCGTGACGATGCTCGTCTGTTGGCGCGCCGCCCGCGCTGCGCTTTCTGGGCTGTTGGTCGCGTACCAAAGAGGCGGGTGCGGTTGCTGAAGCGGCTTCATCTCGATGGGCACGTTCGAAAAGTTGAGATATTTGCCGTGATAATCCACCATGTCTTTCGTCAGCGCCGCCATCAGCACTTCCATCGATTCGCGATAGATTTCAGGCGCCTCGCTTTCGCGCACATTGTAGAAAGCCAGTTCCAACGGCGAGACGCCTCTGCCGGTGCCGATTTCCATCCGCCCTTTGCTCAGATGATCCAACATGCAGATCTCTGCCGCTAATCTCAGCGGATTGTAGAGCGTCGCAATTAGGACCAGCGGGGCGAACCGTATGTTTTGGGTGATTTGAGACGCCGCAGCGAGAAATACCAGCGGCGACGGAGCGAGGCCGAGCGGGGTGAAATGGTGCTCGGTTATATGAAAGGTCGAAAACCCGGCTCGATCGTAAAGTTGAACCAGTTTCAAACGGCTATCGTACGTCTCGGCGATTGCAATCTTTTGACGGTCAATGTGGTCTATCGCACCGAATTCCACTCGCATTCCATTGCCTCGTCGCGACTTAATGAACGTCTTGCTGAGCCTGAGCCACACCGATCGCAGTGACCAAGGCGGGCTGAGACTGTACTCTTCGCTGCCATCTTTGGCAAATATGTGGGCTCCTCGTCGCAAGCTCGTGCGCCTCGCGAGCGCGAAATATGTGCAGCCGGGCATGCCCTAAAAAGCATCCAAAGTTACAAATAGCATTGGGTGCTATAATCGCGTTTTGGCGTCTTCAACCGGCTTCCGAGGAGTAGAGGATGGGGATCCAGATTCAAGAATTATGGAGTTGGGTTAGGCGCCGAAAGATCTTCGCCACCCTCCTCGTTGCCTTCACGCTGTGCATCGGCATCGTCATAGGGACGCTCATATCCGGCCGGGCTCAAGCCAACCACGCGCAGTCCTCGAATGGAGCAACTCTGCTTGCCATTCCTGATCCGGTCACGCTTTCGAACGGTTTTGCCGGCATCTCCAAGAACGTCGGTCCCACGGTTGTCAATATCTCCACAACTCAACTGATAGAAAAGCCGAAGGGCGGAAAAACTCCGCATGGCCTCGATCCCTTCGGGGATTTCTTCGACCACTTCGATGGTTCACCGGATGAAGCCCCGGACGCCGAGCGCAGCCTCGGCTCAGGCGTAATCGTGGATAAGCGCGGTTTCATTCTGACCAACGATCACGTCATCGATGGCGCCAACAAGATCCAGGTTGTGCTGGACGGTGACCAGGGCCGCTACAACGCCAAAGTGATCGGCATCGACAAGGACACAGACCTTGCCGTAATCAAAATCGATGTCGGCCGCGACCTTCCCGTGGCCAAGCTGGGAAATTCCGATGGCGTCCAGGTAGGCGATTGGGTCCTGGCCTTTGGCAGTCCCTTCGGCCTGAACTCTACCGTTACGGCTGGAATCGTCAGCGCCAAAGACCGCTCCAACGTAGGACAGCAATTCCAGCGATTCATTCAGACGGACGCCGCAATCAATCCCGGCAACTCTGGCGGGCCGCTTGTCAGCCTCGCGGGTGAGGTGATTGGCCTCAACACTGCCATCTACACTGGCAGCCGCGGCTTTGAAGGCGTCGGTTTTGCGCTTCCTTCGAACACAGTAATAACGGTCTACGACCAGCTCGTCACTTCCGGAAAAGTGATCCGCGGTTCGATCGGCGTCACCTTCCAGGAAGAGAACAGCAACAACCCGATTTTGATGCGCGAGTTGGGAGCGCCCTACGGGATCGTAATCGAGCGAATCGAGCCTGGCAGTCCCGCTGAAAAAGCCGGATTGCAAGCTGGCGACGTCATTACAGATGTCGATGGACATCCTGTGCACACGGGCGCCGATCTGGTCAATCCCATCGCCCAAACTCCCATTGGACGCAGCGTCCATCTCCACTACGTGCGCAACAAGCAGTCCCTCGAAGCTGTTCTAACCGTCGCCGATCGCGAAAAGATCTTCCCGCAGTCTGCTCAGGCAGGGCAGGAGCAGCCGGAACAGCCTGAAGAGCCCAGTCAGTTCGGCCTCCATGTGGAAGAACTGACTCCCGACATCAATCAAAAGCTTGGAGTCGGAAAAATCACGGGCGTCATCGTCACAGAGGTCGACCCGGCCAGCTTCGCTGAAGATACCGGCTTTTCTCGCGGCGACGTGATTACCGAAGTTAACCACACGCCCGTGAGCTCGATGGCCGAGTATCGCGCGCAGATGTCCAAGCTGCGGACCGGCCAAGACGTTCTTTTCAAGATTGCGCGTCCCGTCGAAAATGAGCGGGTGCTCACGCTCTTCCTCGCTGGCTCGGTTCCATCTCCGGACTCCAAGTAGCGCGGGCGCAGGGTCGAGGTTATCTCATAGGTTCTGTTCGTAGGGCATTGCCTTGAGGTGTGGCCGAAATCGCTCATAATTGCATCACTGATTCGGTATCTTTCGGGGCTGGGAACTCGAGCGGGAGTCATCTCCATGAAATGGTTGCCAATCGCCGCGTCCTTTATTGTTGCCTGCGCGCCTGCAGTCACTTCCGCCGCGGCGCATAAGCACCATCCGCACAGCCATAACGCGCATCCAGCGAAAGCGCATCACGCCAAGCATCATCCGCACCATGCGTCGGTCATAGAAAGATCGCCGTCCGCTCGACCGGCCGCTTTGGCTGGCACACGCACTCGGAGCGCTTCCTTGTTGAACGTGCGCTACCCCGAGCGAACGGATTCATCGGCCGGAGCAACCACCACCTCGCCTACGCACCACCGCAGGAAAAGGAAGGCGCATGTTCGTGGCGTCCAGCTCCCCAAGGGACCCACGCCCGACCGGATCTCGCAAATCCAATCCGCTCTCGCTCGCGGCGGATATTATCAGGGTGATCCGACTGGCAAATGGGACGACAACACCGTCGCCGCGATGCAGAAATTTCAATCCGCCCACGGAATAGATCCCTCGGGAAAAATTGACGCTACGAGCCTCCAGAAGTTGGGACTCGGTTCCGACGTTGCGGGCGTATCCGCGCCAAGGCCCGTATCGTCATCCAGCACAGCTTCCAACACTTTGGCATCCCAATCGGCTCTTGCTGGTTCGGCCAACGGCTCAGGAATCGCCGCTAAGCCACCCACACCAGCGCCGGCTGCTACGACTGCCACCGACTCGACGCCCACGAATGTTCAGGCTGCCGCGCCGACAGTTGCGCCCGCCCCCGCAACGGCCTCGAGCTCCGGCAGCGGTTCTCGTTGAATCGTCGCCACGACCGTCACAAGTTTCGGCGGGCTTTCTGTAACAAACGCATTGATGATTTTTCGGGATGCTTGTAATCTGCCCGATCGAAACATGACCTACGGAGGAACCGAGTGAGAAAGAATTACGTGACGGCCGTTACCTGCATCTACACCGCGATAATTCTCATCATCGTGTCGGTTTTGAGAGCGCCGATCGCGTTGCGGGCGGGTCTTTGGATCGTCGCGATCGTTGTGTTTGGAAGTGTGCTGAGCAATCTGCGAAAAGACGTCAGAGCCCGCGACTGAGCTGGCCGCCGCACCGCGTTGCCGCTGCCATCGGCCTGCAGGCGGCTCATGCCGCTTGCGTGCCTCCCCCGCCTCGTTTGGATTCGGACCGATACAAGAGCAGAATCGCGGTCCCTATCAGCAGAATCGTGACGCCGCCCACAACCTGCAGCACGCGTCCTATCAGCGCGTGATACCGTCCTGTATCGGGATCGTAGGTGCAGCAGAAAAGCAGCAATTGATCTACCGGCGAGCCAATCTTTTCCTGTGACGATTGCACCAGTGCGAGTCGCAGGTCCCGCTCCGGATATCGAATTCCGTAAAAATATTGTCCAACCTTGCCGGTCGGAGTCAGCACCACGATTCCGGCCGCATGCGCGTACTGCTTGGTCTGCGGAAAATATTTATAGTGGAATCCCACCGCATCGGTTACGCGGTCGATCTGGCTTTTCGCACCCGTAAGGAAATGCCACGAAGCACCTGCGGCCGGATCGCCGTATTGCTTGATGTAAATCTGCTTGGTCTGAGCCGCCAGCGCGGGTGTTTCTGTCGGATCGAAGCTGAGGGTTACGACGCTGAACTGGTCGCCGACCTTGAAATTCAGTTTCTTCAGCGATGAAGTGACTCCGCTCAAGACTTCGCTGCATAGCATCGGGCAGCGATAATAAGCCAGGATCAGAACCACCGGCTTCTTGCCGAAATAGGAGCCAATCGAGACCGTTTTCCCCGCCTCATCTTTGAAAGTCGCGCCCAGCGGAACTTGTGAGCCCAGGTGTTGCTCGAAATTCACTCCCTTCAGAATCGCGGGAAGCGCTCCTGAGTTCGTAACCGTGCCCACAGACTGCTGTGTGCCTCCCAGCGTCTGTGCGGCCGTCGACAAGATCGATGCTGCAAACAAAATTGCTAGAATTGCGAAGCCCGCCGCCAAGCGGAAGCAAAAAATCCGGCGTCGAGCGACTGAACTTCGCATAACTTGAAGGGATCCTGATTTATTTTCCACGCCCGTAGTGTAGCAAACCACCAATCCTCTGCGCGATTTCAATTCCCTCTGCGAGATGCATTCTTGGCCCTGGGAAAGAACGCAGCGGGCGAGACGTTAAAGTGAGCGCTCAATTTTTCAATGTGGTTCTTGCTGAACTCTCGCTTGCCGCTTAAAAGCATCGACACCGCGCTTTCGGGTTGCTTGAGAATTTCCGCCACATCCTTCTGCCGAAGACTGTTTGCCGTCATCAATTCGGCTAGAAGCGCAGCGGGCGCTACATCGGGAATAGGGTAGCGTTCCTCTTCGTAGGCCTCAATGAGCACTGTAAGAAGCTCAGCCAACGCTTTTTCCTGCGATGTCGGATGTTCGCGGCGTTCCAGCTCCAAAAGAGCGGCTGTGTAGCGCTCGTTCTGCTCTTCCGACTTGATAGGCTTGGGTGCGGCGATTCCAGCCAAAACATCCCTCTTCTCAAGTACAGTCGCACTCATTTTGCCAGCCTCCCCGGTCATATTCTGCGTGGCTTAGCACGCGCAATATGAAAACCTTCTTTGTTCGGTAATTGATGTACGTGATCAATCGGCACCTGTTGTTCGCAATATCGAACACGACGCAGGTTCCGACAGGATCAGAGTTTCGCCACGAATTACGGACCTCAGCGAAATTATTCCAATCTGCGTGTTTGGCCACCGTGTACCAGGCCTCCAGAGAAGCTCTCCACTCCCCATGCTTTGTATATGCTTCTCGAAGCCGTTTTCGACTAATAATCCGCACTAAAAATCTTCACATTTTGTGAAGTGATTGTCAACTTGAAATTTGCTCGGCGGCGCTTTGAAAAGAATCCAAAGAAAAGCTTCGCACGAACAGGTGGTACTGTGCCCCGCCTCGGACTGTACTTCCGTTCAGTATTTTCTCCGCTCGCCTTTGTTAGCCTGGATGGATGGTAAGAGAAAAAATGCATGTCGACGGAAGGAAACTCGCAGGTTGCCGCGGGTATCGCGGTGCTCATTCGGCCCTGCGAACACGCGAGCCAGCCGCAGTTGGCGCACATGCCCGCCCGTGCCGGCGAGCAGTCATCTGCCCTCCGTTCCACGGCACAACTCACCACCGGGGCGCCATGCTCGATCTTCACGCAAAAAGCTCGCAATCTCGGCCCGCCACACTGCACAACCTGTACAAATTCAGATCGGACATGGTGCCGATTAAAATTCGTCGCAACTCCATGAAAACAAATGATCGGTGTACACGCAGATCGGACATAAACAGGGGAACTAATGGGCACACTTCTGCGTTCGAAAATGCGTCGCGACATGCTCGCCACTTACGTCGGCCCAGAACGCAATTTGTCTACACTCAGATCGGACATGGTGCCGATTAGAATTCGTCGCAACTCTATGAAAACAAAGAATTGGTGCACGCGCAGATCGGACATAAATCGGGGGGTGTCGCTCACACATTCGCGCGGTGCATCCGGCCAAAATTGCGTCCCCGGCCGTGATCGACCGCACAATTGGGCCAATTTCTACCCTGCACTGAAACGCACCAAGCGCGTTGAAGTGTCTGACATGGTGACGAGTAGAATCTTGCGCATCTCACTGAAAACAAAGCACCGGGTACACGTCTACTCTGTCATAACTGGGCCGGCTCGAGCGCACTTTGGCGCGCCTGAATTGGGCGTCGACCTAGCGGGTCCCATCGAAAAAGCATCCGAGCGACCGGTTACAACCGATAAGCCGCGTGTTACGCTGTTCCCGGACCCGACAAATGCGAGCCGCGCCGTCCACCTCGCAGCCGCGTCAAATCAAGATGAGGAAAAGCCATGGCCACTGTTGCAACCAGCACGTATTCGAATTTCATCAACGGGGAATGGGTTCCTTCGCGAGCGGCTAAGACCTTTGACGACCGCAACCCCGCAAATAGCGACGAGTTAGTCGGCACGTTCCCGGCTTCCACTGCCGAAGACATCTCGTCCGCGATTCAGGCCGCCAAAGACGCCTTTCCCAAATGGCGTTTGACGCCTGCGCCGAAGCGAGCTGAGATTCTGTACCGAACCGCTGAAATCCTGATCGAGCGTAAGGAAGAATTTGCCCGCGATATGACTCGTGAGATGGGCAAGGTCCTGGCCGAAACCCGCGGTGACGTTCAAGAAGCAATTGACATGACCTATTTGATGGCGGGCGAAGGCCGCCGTCTGTTCGGCGAGACCACCCCGTCGGAGTTGCCCAACAAGTTTGCGATGGCTGTCCGCGTCCCCGTCGGAGTCGCCGGCCTGATTACGCCCTGGAATTTCCCTATGGCCATCCCTTCATGGAAGGCCATGCCGGCTCTGGTTTGCGGAAACACCGCCGTCCTCAAGCCGGCCGAGGACACGCCTCTTTCAACCTACCATCTGACGCAGGCCCTTTCCGAAGCGGGGCTTCCCGCGGGAGTCCTGAACGTTGTCTTTGGAGATGGTCCCGGCGCGGGCGCGCCGATTCTCAAGAATCGAGACGTGAGCCTCGTCAGCTTCACCGGGTCGACAGAAGTAGGGCGCATCGTGAGCGAGGCCTGCGCTCCCACATTCAAAAAATGTCATCTGGAGATGGGTGGAAAAAACATCATCATCGTGATGGACGATGCGAACCTGCCGCTCGCCATCGATGGGGCTGTCTGGGGTGGCTTCGGAACTACCGGCCAGCGATGCACGGCAGCCAGCCGGATCGCAGTGCAAGAAAAGGTGTATCGCGAATTCGTCGACAAGTTCGTGGCCCGCGCCAAGACCCTGAGAGTCGGGGATGGCCTTGACCCCGCCACCGAAATGGGGCCTTGCATCAACGAGCAGCAGTTGAAGACCGTGATGAACTACGTCGAAATCGGAGTTGCCGAAGGAGCGAAACTCGCTGCAGGCGGTCACCGGCTGGAAAAGGGTGCGCTGGCGAAGGGCTGGTTTCACGAGCCCACCGTTTTTGTGGATTGCAATCCGCGGATGCGAATCTGCCAGGAGGAAATCTTCGGTCCGGTGGTTAGTATCATCCCATTCGAGAGCTTTGATGACGCGCTTGAGATTGCAAACGGCGTGCAATACGGTCTTTCCGCATCCATCTACACGCGCAACGTGAATAATGCCTTCCGCGCGCAGCGCGACCTGCAGACCGGAATCGTGTATGTCAACGCGCCCACGATTGGCGCCGAAGTGCACCTTCCCTTTGGCGGCATCAAAAACACGGGAAATGGACATCGCGAATCTGGCGTCGCCGCGCTCGACTTCTATTCCGATTGGAAGACCTTGTATGTCGATTATTCCGATCGCTTGCAGCGCGCGCAGATCGATAATTCCGAGTAGGTTGGCAACAGCACTGGACGGCGGTTCGCAGCGGCCTTTCGTGGAACTTTCTCGACTGCTTTTTCGTTCTCTCTTTTGTTGTATGAGGATATTGAATGAAGCGATCTATTGAACGATGCGCTTGGCTGGCTTTTGCAGCGCTGGGGTTGCTATTTCCTGCTGCTCTCTCTGCGCAGTCCGCGTCTTCCGGTCTGCGCCATCCGGCGTTGGTTCGCGCGCGTGGGCTAGCCGATTGCTATCGGCCGTCGGGCGAAGCTGGAAATGACGCGCAGGCCAGCTCGACCAGTGCCGTGCACGGGTTTGACCCCGCCAATGTGGACCGATCCGTGTCGCCTTGTGACAACTTTTACAGGTTCGCTGACGGCAGCTGGCTGAAGAATAATCCGATCCCCGGCGATCACGCGGGCTGGGGCGTATTCAACAAGCTCCAGGACCACAATCAGGAAGTTCTTCGCGACATTCTCGAAGAAGCAGCCAAAGACAAAAGTGCGGCAGCTGGATCGAACTGGCAGAAGATCGGCGATTTCTACGCCAGTTGCATGGATGAACCTCAAATCGAAAGCGCCGGCCTGAAGCCTCTCGAGCCCGAGTTGCAACGGATCGAGGAAATCCGTGATCGCGCGGGCCTTCTGCGCGAAATCGCGCGACTTCAAAGCCAGGGCGTGAACGCCGTCTTCGTGTTTACTTCCGAACAGGATTTGAAGAACAGCAGTCTCGAGATTGCCGGAGCCGGGCAGGGCGGATTGGGTCTGCCGGACCGTCAATACTATCTGGATGATGATGAAAAATCGAAGCAGCTGCGCGCCGCTTATGCTGCGCACGTGACGAACATGTTCAAGCTGATGGGCGACGATGCGACCACCGCGGCCAATGAGACCAAAACTGTCCTGGATGTCGAAACGGCGCTCGCGAAAGCGTCCACCAAGCGCGAGGACCTGCGCGACCCGGAGAGCAATTATCATCCCATGGCGCTATCCGAGTTGGACAGCTTCACGCCGAATTTTTCTTGGACCAATTATTTCAAGGATGTTGGCGCGCCGGAACTCAAGTCCGCTGATATCGGGCAGCTGGACTTTTTCAAGGAAGTCAACGCGGCATTCGCGTCCATTCCGCTCGCTGCCTGGAAAACATATCTGCGCTGGCACTTGATTCATGTCGCTGCTCGCGCGCTGCCGAAACAATTTGTTGATGAGAACTTCGATTTTTACGGCCGGACCCTCCAAGGGGAAAAGGAAATGCTGCCGCGATGGCGCCGCTGCGTGCAGGCGACCGACGATGAACTCGGCGAAGCGCTTGGAGAATACTACGTCCAGAAGGCCTTCCCGCCTGAGGCCAAAGCTCAGGCTATCGCCATGGTCAAGAACCTTATGGCGGCGCTCCGCGATGACCTTTCGACTTTGGATTGGATGAGCCCGGCCACCAGGGCGAAAGCGATCGAGAAGCTCGACGCCATGAATCTGAAAATCGGTTATCCGGACAAATGGCGGGACTATTCGGCCTACCATGTCGACCGCGGGCCTTACGTTGGAAATTTGCTGCGGGGCGAAGGATTCGAATTCGCGCGCGAGCTCGCCAAGATCGGCAAACCGGTGGACCGCAACGAATGGGACATGACGCCTCCAACCGTAAACGCCTACTACTACGCGCCGTTTAATGAGATTGTTTTTCCAGCGGGAATTTTGCAGCCTCCTTTCTTCGATCCTAAGGCAGACGACGCAAGCAACTACGGTGCGATCGGGTCCGTAATTGGACACGAAATGACTCATGGATTTGACGACGAGGGCGCAAAGTTCGACGCGAAGGGCAATTTGAACAATTGGTGGACTCCCGACGACCTCAAAAACTTCCAGGCGCGCGGGGAGTGCATTGCGAAACAGTTCTCTGCTTACCAGGTTGAGCCGGGGTTATTCGAGAACGGCAAGCTGGTCGAAGGAGAAAGTATCGCTGACCTCGGCGGACTGACGATTTCTTATGTCGCGTTCCAGAAGGTTCTCGCAAGCAAACCGGCCCCCGGATTGGTCGATGGTTTCACGCCGGATCAAAGATTCTTCCTCGCTTACGCGGGCTCGTGGGCCGAGAATTTGCGCCCTGAAATCGCCCGTCTCTACACCAAGGTCGATCCGCACCCGCTCGACGAATTCCGGACGAATGGACCGTTGTCGAATACGCCGGCTTTCGCAACCGCGTTCCATTGCGCAGCGAATTCGCCGATGGTGCGTCCTGCGGCTGATCGCTGCCGAATCTGGTAACGAAAAGGACGCTCTCGCCGGCTTTTTCGGCCGCTATTTTTTCGCGTCCAATATCCGCTCGACCTGCAACCGGTGGTTGATGTCGTGACCCGCGAACATTCTTACGATCGTCTCGACACTCTCCACGCCGCGCTCGGCATGCATTCCGGATTGCTTCCATTGCTCTGCCGTGAGCGACTTCAACAGCCGTAAGTTTGCTTCTCGCAAGACGCGAAATTGCTCGAGCGATTTCTTGACGTCGCGCTTTTGGTATTGCAATGCGGCTGCCCAATCATCCTGATCGAATGCCTGGATCGGTGTGCCGGGTGCGCCCAGGATCATGCGAATGCGATAGCCACCCACAAGTTCCGTATCGCCCAGGTGCGCGACGATTTCCGAGATGGACCATTTCCCCGGCGCGGGGCGCCGGCGGGCTTTGGCCGGCGACACGCCCTTGAGCAACCGTTCGAGCTTTTTCGGAGCGGCGGCAAGCAGCGCAAGAGGGTCGCGGCCCTCGATGTGACTGTACATGCGACTTCGATACTGTTCTGGCGTTTCGGGCATTCAGTTTCCTCTTTCTCGTAAGCGTGGTGACTTGGATCACATTGTAGGGAACAGTCCTGGAGACGCAAACCGCTGTATCGCGCGCCTTCGATGGAGCAAAGGGTCAAATTGGATGCTAGAGATTCTCGCTGGTGCGACATTCCACATCACAACTATCAGCCCTGCGCTCGTTGGGTTTTAGCCTCGTTAGAGTTGTGGAAACAACGCCGGCGAACTAAGTTCAGGACGCGCAGCTGCACCCTACAATGATCAGTACGACTCCTCGAGGCGGCTCTTGGGATGCCAGTATGTTGTTGCCGCTTCAGGACCTAAAGGCGAACCATGGCGCTGAAAACGGATGGTTTCCGTCCCGCAACGGAAGAACTGCAGCCATCCCAAGCCTCCGCGAAGCTGAACCTTAAGCCGCTCGTTAAGCCCGAAGAACAGGAACTGGCCCGCAAACGTGAAGAGTTGACGGCGCTGGAGACCGAGCTCGCGGAACGCGAGTTGCGCGCCGCCAATTTGCGAGCGGAACTGGGCGCTTTCGAGCGCCAATATTTGCACGTTGTCGGGTCTCGATACGCCGAACTCGATAATTTGAAGGCCGATCTGGCGGAGAAGTGGGCGCAGGCGCAGCCGGATAACGAGCGCGCGCAACAAGCGGCGCGCGAAGCGCGCGAGCAGGCCGATGAAACGCAGGCTGGAGCCGGCGAAAAATTCGAGCAGCAACCGCGAGCTTTCAAAGCGACCCCCGAACTGAAGCGGCTTTATCGCGAAATAGCGAAGCGCATCCACCCGGATCTCACGTCAGACGGCGATGACCGCTCAAAACGCGAGCAACTGATGGCGGACGCGAACCGGGCCTACGAGCAAGGCGATGAATCGGGCCTGATGAAGATACTGACGGCCTACGAATGCAGCCCTGAAGCCGTGAAAGGCGCCGGTACGGGCGCCGACCTGGTGCGCGTGATACGGAGCGTCAGCCAGGCACGCAGCCGCTTGCTTGAGATCGAGCGGGAACTTGAGGAGCTATCCCAATCGGATTTATCTCAAATGAAACTGCGAGTGGATGCGGCGGCAGGAAACGGGCGAGACTTGTTCCAGGAAATCCTTCAAAAGGTCGACAACCAGATCGCCCTGGTGAGGGAGCAAATGTCTCACTCCAGTCGAGCAACAGGCTCGGCACGGTCGTAATGCCCGATGGAAGCCCGCGAAAAAAGCAGGAACGCAATTTTCCCCACAAAGTCGAAGGCACTGGCCAAGCGATCGACGGCCATTGTCGCGCGCGGACTGCGGGACGTAACCCGAGACTCGCATTGGCGAGGTAAGAAGCTTTTCTCGGGGCGAACGTCATCTATTTCCGTTTCACCCGCTGGTCAAGTGTGCGCGGTCCCCCCCCAATCCAGTAACGGCGGGAAAGTGATCGTGCACGATCTGGATTTGAAGGTAGCCGCGTTCGAACTCCCGATTCCGGGAGCCAATGCAGTCGGAGGCCGCGATGGAACGGCCGTGTTCGAATTCTCGCCGAGCGGGCGCCACCTTGCCGCAGGAGTCGCCTCTCAATCGTCCGAATTGCGTCTGTTCGACCTGCATACGAAGAGCCTGGTCGCCACATTGGGGCCATTGTCGGAAGTTCCAAGCGCGCTGACATGGTCATCCGCCGGAAACCATTTCGCAATGGCTTCCAGGGGAGCCGAAGCGCAGATTCGGGTCTGGGCAAACCTATTGACGGCCTCGGGGATCGCAAATGTTTCCAAGGCCGCGGCTGCCGGACAGATTTCGCTCGCCCGACTCGCGACCCAACCCGGCGCATCGGACATACTCACCACGCTGCCTGCGGATGAGGAGGCCGCCGCCGGATTTGGGCGCATCGCATTCAGTCCTGACGGGAGATCGCTGGCCGCAGTCGTCGAAATCGAAGGCGAATGGGCCGATGACTCGATCCAGTTATTGGAAATACCGAGCCTAAACAAGCAGCGCTTGATACACGCGCAGGGGCACATAACAGATATTTCGTGGGCCTCCGACGGGCAGTTGATCTATTGCTCGGGTGGCCAGGCTTTTCGAATCGCGCGCGGCGCGGAACCGGAAGCGCTGCCGTTCGGAGCCGAGCTCTGTGCTTGCCATCCGCGACTGCCCCTATGCGTTTGCTTCAGTTCGTGGCTCAAGAACTCCGCGAGAGAGCAACTCTTCATTGTGAATCTCGAGAACCACAAAGTTTCAGACGAACTGCCGGCTCAAGGCATCGTCAATCTGCGCTGGAGCCATGACGGCCTCAAAGCCTACGCGGTGGCGGGCAATGGCTTGGCTTTTGTTTGCGAATCGGCAGCGATCTAGATCTCCTGAAGTTTCATCCGCGCGGGATTTTCGAGAGCGTGGAACTGCTGTTAAGCGAGCTTGAGATTCGGTTCGGCGTTCAGCGTTACGTCCGCGCATTCGCCGGCCAGAAAACGCGCATCTCCCGCCGCGGCAATCATCGCCGCATTGTCGGTCGAAAGCGCCCGGCTCGGGAAGTAAACATCAAATCCGTGCGGAGGGGCTTCGGTTTCGAATCTACGTCGAAGTTCGGAATTGGCCGCGACTCCGCCGGACACGAGTATGGATCTGACGCCGCAATGCTCGGCCGCGCTCAACGTGCGGGCGAGCAGGGAACCCACAACGGACCGCTGAAAACTCGCAATCAGATCGAGGGTGGCTTGAGTCGAGATTGAGCGAAGGGCGTCCGGAGAACGCTCGCCTCGCGCGATGGCCTGCTCGCGCTGCGCAATTTCGGATTGCAGCTGCGGGTTGCGCTTCAGATGGTAAAGCACGGCCGTCTTGATACCGCTGAAGCTAAAATCAAACGGGTTGCCGCGCGTCTTCGGTTCGGCAAAGCGCACAGCATTGGTATCACCGAAGGCGGCGAGCCGATCGATTATGGGCCCGCCGGGATAACCGAGCGCCAGCATGCGGGCCACCTTGTCGTACGCTTCGCCTGCCGCATCATCGCGCGTGCCGCCGATCCGCGAATACGACAAGCGGCCCGACCCGTTCGAGCCAACTGAGCTCACGCTGTAGAGCACCGTATGCCCGCCGGAAACAATCAGGCAGACGGCAGGAAACTGCGGATGCCGGCTTGCCGCGGCCGCTTCGAGGAGCACGGCATGGATGTGTCCTTCGAGATGATTGACCGCGATCAGAGGCTTTCCGAGTGAGAGCGAAAGAGCCTTGCCGTAGGTAATGCCCACCAGGAGCGCTCCCACGAGTCCAGGGCCGCTTGTGACCGCAATCGCATCGAGTTCATTAAGTGTGACGTTGGCTTGCTCGATTGCTTCGCGGACGATGGGGACGATCTGGCGCAAATGTTCTCGCGAGGCGAGCTCCGGCACCACGCCGCCATATTTTTGGTGAATTTTGATTTGGGATGCGACGACGTTCGAAAGAATTTTCGTGCCATCCGCGACGACGGCCGCGGCCGTTTCGTCGCAGGACGACTCAATTCCCAGAATTAGGCGTTCGTGATTCCTCACAGCTACTCCCGAGATCGCGAGCCACTGAAAAACACTATGCTAGCATAGTGTTTGGAGGCGGGCAGCGGACGCGCATGGCCTGAAAGTTCTCACCACATATGACCGTGAAAGCCAAAAAAGTACGCAAAGCAGTTTTGCCTGTTGCGGGACTCGGCACGCGATTCTTGCCGGCGACAAAAGCGATGCCGAAGGAGATGCTGCCCGTCGTTGACAAACCCCTGATTCAGTACGCGGTGGAGGAGTGCATCGCGTCCGGGATCGAGCACGTGATTTTTGTTACAGGAAGACGCAAGAGCGCGATCGAGGACCACTTCGACCTGGCGCCTGAGCTGGAAAGTTTTCTCGAAGAGCGCGGCAAGCCTGAGAGCGCGCAGATGGTGCGCGAGATCAGCGCCGGTCTGCATTTCAGCTACACGCGGCAGAGCGAGGCTCTTGGACTGGGGCACGCCGTGCTTTGCGCGGCCGAGCTGGTGGGCGACGAGCCGTTCGCCGTGCTGCTGGGCGACGTGATTATGGACGGACCTGTCGCGGCGACGAGATCGCTGATCGAGATTTATGAGGCGACCAACTGCGGGGTGATCCATGTCGAGAAAGTGCCCCGCGAGCGAGTGCACCTCTACGGGATTATCGACGCGGTGGTGGACGGAAATGCGCGTTGGGGTGATCGACTCTTGCGAGTCAAGAACCTGGTGGAGAAGCCCAGCGCAGAGAAGGCACCATCGAATTTCGGTGTGACGGGACGCTACGTCTTGCCGCCCGAGGTGTTCGGCTACCTGATGGAGACAAAAGCGGGCACGGGAGGCGAAATTCAGCTGACCGACGCACTTTGTCGCCTGGCGGAAGAAAACAGGATGCTGGCCTGCGTTTACGATGGCAGAACGCACGATGCCGGCGACAAGCTGGGCTTCCTACAGGCGACCGTCGAGATGGGACTCAAAGACCCAAAGCTCGGCAAGCCGTTCCGAGAGTATTTGCGCGGGATGAAATTCTAGCGAGTGCTGCGGGCAGTTCTCTAAGCGACGGGCCGGTTATTTCTTCTTTTTGGGCGCAGTCTTCTCGGATTTGGACGCTTTTTCCGAAGAGCCAGACTTCGATTCAGCGGACTTGTCCGATCCAGTTTCGGACGACTTCGCACCATCTCCGCTCGAGGAGTCCGAGCCACTCGATTTCTTGCCCGCGTAATCCGTTACGTACCAGCCGGTTCCTTTGAACTGAATCGCAGGCGGAGAAAGCAGGCGTTCCGCCTTGCCGCCACATTTAGGACATTTCTTGACCGATGAGGCCGAAACATGCTCGATCTTCTCGAATCGATTGCGGCACTTCTCACACTTGTACTCGTATAACGGCACAGCAGTATCCCTACTTTCGTAGATGATTCTTCAAGGCTAAACAAAATCATAACACGCCTGCGGTGTGCGCGCCGAGGCCGGGGCCTTATGAGGCGGCAGTCAGTTCACGGGGTGGGTGTTCCGAGACTTGTCTTAAGTTCGGGAAGAACCGGCGAGTTCAGCTTCCGGAACGCGGCGCAAGACGGGAATGCGGGCGTGTCGCAGAATGTCCTGGACCACAACTTCCCTGAGGCGCGAGGCGTCGTAGTCAAAGTGCAGACGGTTGTTTTTTTCGTCGACGCGGAATCTCTGTAGCCCATACGTATTGGCGAAGTGGCCGAGCGCACGGTATTGCTCGGGCTTGAGCTTGTCCTGCAGTTCGTATGTGACGGTCATGAATGTCATGGCGGGGATTATAACATTCTCCGGAAACGTCCCCCAGATGGCGCGAGTGCGGCGATCACAATTTCACATGCCGGAGCCTTAGCGCATTCGTGATTACCGATACCGAGCTGAAGGTCATCGCGGCGCTGGCGATAATAGGGCTGAGCGGCAGTCCGAAAAGAGGATACAGCACGCCAGCAGCAATCGGCACACCAATGGCGTTGTACGCAAAAGCGAAGAAAAGATTCTGACGAATGTTGCGCAAGGTGGCACGGCTCAGGGTGCGGGCGCGTGCGATTCCGCGAAGGTCGCCATGGAGCAGGGTGATGCCCGCGCTTTCGATTGCGACGTCTGTTCCGGTGGACATGGCGATACCGACGTCAGCTTGTGCAAGAGCGGGGGCGTCGTTCACTCCATCGCCAGCCATGGCGACGGTGTGTCCTTCTGCTTGAAGCTGCTTGACGACGGCGTTCTTGGCATCCGGCAGGACTTCGGCTCGTATTTCGTCGATTCCGAGTTCCTGCGCCACCGCTTGTGCTGTTCTGCGGTTGTCACCCGTCAACATCAGAACTCGAATTCCTTGGCGATGGAGTGTGTCAATTGCCTCACGCGTGGTGGGCTTCACCGGGTCAGCGACCGCGATTATTCCGATAATTTTCTTGTCGCGCGCCACGAACAACAGAGTACGGCCGTTCGTCTCCAAGGACTCTGCCGGTTCGGCTAATTCACCGAGCGAGATGCCGAGCTTTTCGAGCAGGCCGCGGTTTCCAATCGCAGCTGTGCGTCCGTCGACGGTTCCCGTAATGCCTTCGCCAGTTCGCGACTGGAAATCGGAAATAACACCCGCCGCGATACCGCGCTCCTTCGCCGCCGCGAGAACGGCGACCGCAAGCGGATGCTCGCTGGCGCGCTCCATGGCTGCTGCGATGCGGAGCACCTCGCGATCGGTTTCGCCGCCCGCGGGAATAATGGCTACGACTTTAGGCCGCCCCTCCGTCAACGTTCCGGTTTTGTCGACGACCACGGTATCGACTTTGCTGAGGACCTCGAGCGCCTCTGCATTCTTCACGAGAATGCCGGCAAGCGCTCCTCGCCCGGTGCCGACCATGATTGCCATCGGAGTCGCGAGTCCCAAAGCGCAAGGGCAGGCGATGATCAGCACCGCGACCGCATTCAGCAACGCGTGCGCCATTTTGGGAGATGGTCCAACAATGGACCAGGCTGCGAAAGTAATGGCAGCCGCGAAGACCACAGCCGGTACGAAATAGGAAGAAACTTGATCCGCGAGCTGCTGGATTGGTGCGCGACTCCGTTGCGCCTCGCCCACCATGCGAACGATTTGCCCCAGCAAAGTCTCGGCTCCTACCCGCTGCGCTTGCATCAGGAAGGCGCCGGTCCCGTTGATCGTTCCGCCTGTCACGCGATCTTGCGGGGCTTTTTCGATGGGAATGGCTTCGCCAGTGACGAGCGATTCATCGACGGAACTGGACCCATCGATCACGACGCCGTCGACGGGAACTCGTTCGCCGGGCCGCACGCGGAGGACATCGCCTTTGGCGATGCTTTCCAGCGGCAAATCGATTTCGGTTCCGTCCGCGCGGACCAGGCGCGCGGTCTTGGGCGTCAATTTCAGCAACGAGCGAATGGCTGCGGACGTTCGGCTGCGAGCCCGCAACTCCAGCACCTGCCCGAGTAGCACAAGAGCCGTGATCGCGGCGGCCGCTTCGAAATACAGAGGAATTTGTCCGTTGCTCATCCGGAAGGAAGCGGGGAAGGCGCGAGGGAACAAAACCGCTGCAACGCTGTAGATGTAGGCCGTGCCCGTCCCGAGAGCGATGAGCGTGAACATGTTCAGGGTTCGATTCAGGAGCGAGAGCCATCCGCGTTCGAAGAACGGCCACCCGGCCCAGATTACGACGGGAGTCGCCAGAATTAGTTCGACCCAGGCAACCGCGGGCGCGGGCAAAGCTCGCTGAACAAGGCGACCCGGAATCAGGTCTGACATTCCAAGCACGAGAACGGGAATCGTGAGCGCAACGGCAATCCAGAATCGCCGAGTCATTGAGTCGAGCTCAGGATTCTCGTCATGTTCAACGGCGATCGTTCGGGGCTCGAGCGCCATGCCACAGATGGGGCAGGAGCCGGGCGCGGTGCGCACGACCTCGGGATGCATTGGGCACGTATATTCGATGGGCGTGGCCGCGGAGGAAGGCGCTGCTGTGTCGACGCTAATCGCTGTGCCTGTATTTGCTTGCGTCTCGCCTGACGGCACTAATTGCGGCGATGCGTGGTGTGTAGCTGGCTTTGCTTCCAGGTACTTCCCCGGATCCTGGCGAAATTTGCCCGCACAGCCCGAACCGCAAAAATAATGGATTTGGCCGTTGCGCTCCGTGCTCGCCGGCGCCGTTCGCGGGTCGACGATCATTCCGCAGACTGGGTCTCGCTCCATACGTCTCATCGGGAGGTTTTATCTTCCCATGGAACATTCCTGCCGGGCCTGACGTATTTGAGATTTGGGGAGGTTCAAGCTCGGTTCAGGAGTTCCTATGAACAATGGCGGAAATGGCAAGAGTAACCGCAAGAAGCGGAAGCGCTGGCTAATCGGGGGCGGTGTGGGAGTCGTATTCCTGGTGCTGGCTGTCATCACCACATCCGCACTGCGCCCAAACCGAACCATCGATCCCGACAAGCTCGCGACCGTCGAGCGCGGGGACATCGCTAGATCGGTGGTGGCTACGGGTGAGATAGAACCGTTGACCAAGGTTGAAGTGAAGTCGAAGGCCAGCGGAATTGTGGAGAAGATTTACGTGGACGCCGGCGACCGCGTCAAAAGCGGCCAGTTGCTCGCCGAACTGGACAAGGAACAACTCCGCGCGATCGTGGCCGAGGCTGAGGCCAATCTTGAGGCAGCCCAGGCGGCTTTGGAGGCAGCAGAAGCGACGTACGAGAAAAATTTGGTGGATGCACAAGGTCCCGATGTGCCGTTCCTGAAGCAAGACATGGATCGCGCGCGGGATTCCTACAGGCAGGGTTTGATCGCGCTAAATTCCATGCAAGATGCGGAGAAGAATTATCAGTTGGCGGTCAACAAGCAGACTTCGGCGCAGCGCGGCGTGCAAGTCAGCAAGGCTCAAGTGTCACAAGCCAAGGCGCAGATTGCGCAATGCAAAGCCGCACTCGACGATGCACACGAGAATCTTCAGTACGCGACGATTACCAGCCCGATGGACGGGGTCGTATTGTCAAAGGACGTCGAAATTGGCGACGCGGTGAGCTCAATCCTGGTGATGGGTTCGTCGGCGACGCTGGTGATGACGCTCGGCGACACGAGCGAAGTGTACGTGAAAGGCAAAGTTGACGAAGCCGACATAGGAAAAGTGTATCTCGGGCAGCCTGCGCGGATCGTGGTGGAATCCTTCAAAGACACACCATTCACCGGCAAGGTGACCAAGATCGCGCCGCTCGGGGTAGAGAAAGACAACGTCACAACTTTTGAAGTGCGCGTCTCGATTCAGAACCCCACCGGGAAACTGCGCGCGAACATGAGCGCCAATGCCGAAATTATTCTCGAACAGAAGAAGAATGTACTGCTCATCCCGGAAGGCGCCGTGATTTTCGGAGCGAACAAGGGCACCTCGGTGGAAGTTCCCGATCCCAAAGCTGACACAGGCCGAAAGAAGCTTGCGGTAAACCTGGGAATTTCGAATGGCGTGAAATCGGAAGTGGTTTCAGGGCTGCATCAAGGCGACAAAGTAGTCTTGCAATAGTCTCATCTCTGCTGTTCCGGAAAGCGCTATATGAGCTTCCGCGATCTGCTGCTCGACACGTTCGACACTTTGTGGGCGCACAAGCTGCGCACGTTCCTCACCATGTTCGGTATCGCCTGGGGAATCATTTCAATCACGCTGATGGTAGCGGCCACTCAAGGGCTGCGGGTAGGACTGCAGCACAATTCCGAGACCTTCGGCAAAGACATCATGATTTTCTTCGCCGGGCGAACCAGCATGCAGGCAGGTGGGATGCGGGCGGGCCGGCAGATTCAGTGGTTCGACGATGACTACGTCGCGGCGAGCGAGCAGTCGCCCGCGTGCCGCTACGTGATTCCGGAGGTCGGCAGGTTGGTGCAATTGCGCACGCGATATAACAGCGGCAGCTTACTCGTGGAAGGCTCGCTGCCGCCTTTCGCGCAACTACGCAGCTTGGATGTTGCGGAGGGCCGATTCTACGACGATCGAGATGTCGCGAGCGTGAACCGCGTTGCGTTTGTGGGAAGCGACGCGAAGAAGCAGCTTTTTGGCACTCGAGAGGCGCTGGGGGAAACCATCTGGCTGCAAGACATACCATACACCGTCGTTGGCGTGATGCGCCCCAAGGACCAAGACTCCAGCTACGATGGCGAAGACGTTCGCAAGATTTTCATTCCATTCACCGCGATGGTGCGCGATTTCCCACTGCCACCGCCCGCGCTGCCTCACACTCTCGATCACCTGATTGTTTCCCCGCGTTCGCTTGACGTGCACAAGGATTGTGAACGCGAAGTCCGGGCCGCGCTCGCCTTGATTCACCACTTCGACCCCAAGGACGAAGACGCCGCCGGAGTATGGGACACAATCAAAAACGCCGAGGCCAACGATCAGATTACGAACGGAATGGAATATTTCATGGGATCCGTCGGCGTACTCACACTCTTTCTTGGCGGGCTCGGAGTGATGAACGTGATGCTCGTCGCCGTTCGCGAGCGCACTCGCGAAATCGGTGTGCGCAAAGCCCTGGGGGCGACACGTCGCGCAATTCTGGGCCAGTTTTTCATTGAAACAATGATCATCGCGCTGGTCAGCGGCGGCAGTGGACTTCTTCTCGCCTATGGATTTTGCGCATTAGTCGACCTGATTCCCATGCCGGCGGTTTTCGCAGGGCTGCTGCCGACTTTAGGTTCCGGACTTTTGTCGTTCGCTCTTTTGGCGACCGTGGCCCTGCTTTCGGCCATGTATCCCGCGAGTCGTGCCGCAGCCATCGACCCGATCGAGGCGCTTCGCTACGAGGCCGGAGGCTGAAGAATGCTGCAGGAGATTCTGCGCCAAGCCTGGATGTCCCTGCGCCGCCAGCCGCTCCGCAGTTGCCTGACAATGGCCGGCATCGTTTGGGGGGTGGTCGCGGTCACCATGCTGCTGGCTTACGGCTCCGGGTTCCGAGAAGTGCTGATGTACACCTTCAATTCTGTCGGCAAAGATCTCATCTTTTGTTGGCCGGGAACGACTGCCGAACAGGCAGGGGGAGAGCGCGCGGGAAAGCTCGTGAAGTTCGAGCAGGCAGACATCGACGACCTTCGCGCGCAAGCAACCTTCGCCAAGACAATTTGTCCCGAAACTGTGAAAGTTTTGTCTGTCTCTCATGCGGAACGGTCGATGGATGGGGCCATTCGAGGCGTCTGCCAGGAGTACGGAGAGATTCGAAATGAAGTTCCAAACGATGGACGGTGGCTGAATGATGACGACGAAATCAATCATCGCCGCGTGGTTTTCATAGGCGACCGCCTGCGCAAAAGACTCTTCTCGGAAACGCCGTCGGTCGGCGAAACGGTCGACATAAACGGCGTTCGCTTCACCGTCATCGGCACGATGGACCGGAAATTTCAGGGCATGACTTATTTCAGACCGGATGACGATTCAGCTTGGATTCCTTATTCCACCGCAGCCGACATGTGGGACGCCAAATCCGCAAGCGTTCTCGTCGTCGAGCCAGTAGCTCCTGGGTTCGAAATCAAGACCGAGCAGCAGGTGCTCGCAATTCTGGCCGACCGCCAGCATTTCTCTCCGACCGACAAGCGAGCGGTCTTCATGCTCGGCATGGCTCAGTTCCGCCCGCTGTACGTGGCCATCTCATACGGACTGGAGATTCTCTTGCTGTTCGTCGGGCTGCTTACGCTCGGAATCGGCGGAATCGGCGTGATGAACATTATGCTGGTCACCGTAAACGAGCGGACGCGCGAAGTGGGCCTGCGGCGCGCCTTGGGCGCGCGGCGGCGCCACATCCGCATGCAATTCCTCGCCGAAACGTTGGCTCTTACCTTGGCCGGCGGCATCATCGGTGCGCTGATTTCTGTACTGCTTGGCGCTTTCATCGGCACGTTGCCGTTCCTGGGTCCGGCTTACGAGGACACATCGGGTAAGGTCGACATCCATATGCAGGTGTCGTGGGAGATTTTGGCCATTTCGACGCTCGTGCTGGTGATCGTGGGGGTCCTGAGCGGGCTCATGCCGGCAATGCGCGCGGCGCGGCTGGATCCGGTCGACGCCTTGCGCTACGAGTGACAGAGCGCTCTTAGTTTTCGTTCAGCACCGAGGTGAGATACGCCATCATCGTTGGGCTGGTCCAATCCTGCGGCCCGACAATCTTGCGATCGATGCGACCCTCACGATTGATGATGTAAGTCTCGGGGTACATCGTGGTCCCGTACTCGACGGCGATGCGTTCCGATGAATCGAGATACGTTGGGAAATCGATGTTGTACTGCGTCAAGAAAGACTCGTACGCATTTTTGTTGTCGTTTACGCCCACATTCACGCCCAGAACAGTCCCTCCGAGCCGAGTGATTCGCTTTTGCAGCTGATTCAGCGAGGGTGCCTCATCGACACAGGGCGCACACCACGAGGCCCAAAAATTGAGCACGACGACTTTTCCGCGCAAATCGGAAAGCCGCATTGGCTGGCCGTTCAATGTAAGCGCGAAATCCTTGGCGGGATGGCCGCGCAGGCTCGATTGGCCGTTGCGATAATCGGGGCGTGCAAAAAGGAATAGAAGCCCTGCAACGAACAGCAGGACGATTGCTGTTTTCACTTTGCGTTTCAATCCTGGGTCCAAGTACCTATAATAAAAGCATTGCCGCCCGTTGGTACAGTTTAGCACCAGCGTTTATCGATGACCGACATCGCGCAACCTTTGGTTTCCGCCATTATTCCAGCCCGAAACGAAGAGTTCTTGATCGCTCGGGTGGTAGAGTCTGTTGCCGCGCAACCGGAGATCGGCGAGGTTATTGTTGTCAACGATCAATCGACCGATCGGACCGGCGAAATTCTTGCGGAGTTGGCGGAACGCGTTCCCAAACTGAAGGTGCTCGCGACCGGCGAGTTGCCTGCAGGTTGGATCGGCAAGAATCACGCAATCTCGGTGGGTGCTGCCGCGGCGCATGGCGACTGGCTGCTTTTCACCGATGCCGATACTTATCACTTGCGTGGATCAACGCGCCGAGCAATTGCCGACGCAATCGAACACGCCGCCGCCGTGGTCTCCTATTCGCCTGAGCAGGAGATGGATTCCTTTTGGGAGCGGGCCCTGATCCCGTTTGTGTTTTGCCGTTTGGCTGCGAGATTTTCGTATCCGCGTGTCAACGACCCAGCGAAAGCCGATGCCGCCGCAAACGGCCAATTCATTCTAGTGAGCCGCGACGCTTACGAAGCTGTGGGCGGACATACTGCTGTTGCCAACGAAATTCTTGAGGACGTAGCGCTCGCGCGGAGAATAAAACAGGCTGGCTACCGAATCTTTTTTGCGGCGCCCCAGGGAGTAGTTCGGACGCGCATGTATCGATCGTTTGGGTCAATGTGGCAAGGTTGGACCAAGAATCTCTATCCCTTGGTGGGCGGGACTATGGGGTCAGTCTTACTCGAGCTTGTGGAGGCATTTCCGATTTTCGAGATTTTGGTGTTGGCTGCACTTTGGATTGAGTTTCTGAGGCACCTTCATGGTGCGATGTGGGCTCTGCCGCTTCTGTTGCTAACCATCCTAATCGGGCGTCATTTGCAGTATGCGGCTGCGCTGCACCGGAATCGATACCCGCTTTCGAGCGTCCAATATTACGTGCCCGCGGCCTCCGTCTATACAGCTGCGCTCTTGTCCTCATGTTGGAAGAACACCCACAGCGCTGTCGTTTGGAAGGGCAGGGCCTACCCGGCCCGGAGTTCGCCGAGTCTACGATGATATCGGCTATTTTCGAGGGGCGGCCATGATACGAGTGACCCGAAAGGTTGAATTTTCGGCGGCGCACTTCTATCACAACCCGAAATTTTCGGAAGAAGAGAATCGACGCGTCTTTGGCAAGTGCGCCAACGTTCATGGGCATGGCCACAACTACGTGCTCGAAGTGACCGTGGCCGGCGAGCCTGACCCGGCGACAGGAATGGTGCTCGATCTGAAAGAGTTGAAGGACATATTGCAACGCGAAATCGTGGACCGAATGGATCATCGCAACCTCAATCACGAAGTGCCGGAGCTTGCCGGCAAGATCCCGACCTGCGAAAACATCGCGGCTGTGATCTGGAATTTGCTCGAGCCGAAGATCAAGCAGGGCAAGCTCGATCGTGTGCGTCTTTATGAGTCACCGGATTTATTCGCGGAATGTACTGCCGACGTGAACGGCGACAGCGCCGCGGGCTGCAGAGCGCACGCATGACTCGCGCGCCGAAAGTTTCGCTCGGCCGGCGTTATCGTTTTGCGGCTTCACACCGGCTCTACAGCGCAGATTTCAGCGAAGCCGAAAACAAACGACTGTACGGAAAATGCAGCAATCCTTTTGGTCACGGGCACAATTACACTTTGGAGGTATTGGTGACTGGCCCGGTCGATTCGGATACGGGAATGATTGCGAATCTGGCGGATTTGGACGCATTCGTCGAGCGCGAAGTCATTCTCGTCTTCGATCACAAGTATTTGAACGAGGAAATACCGGCGTTTTCCCGCAGCGTGCCTACAACTGAAAACGTCTGCCGCGAGATACACCGGCGCCTGAAGACTTTTCCGCATGCGCGCGTCGAGCGGATCAAGATCGAAGAAACCAGCAACAATAGCTTCGAATATTATGGAGATGCCGCCGACCCAGTTTCTGTGGCCACGCGGTCCAGCGAGGCGTGAGAAGGAGCAAATTGACAATGAGCGAAACCACCCAAGTGGTTGTTCCCGAGACGGCCGGCTCGGAGAGTATCGCCGACCTGGTCCGCCGAATTCTGGTCCAGCTCGGGGAAGATCCGGATCGGGAAGGATTGCTTCGCACTCCCGAGCGATTCGAGAAAGCGCTTCGATTTCTGACTGCCGGTTATCGACAGGACCCAGACAAGATTCTGAATGATGCGATGTTCACTGTTTGCTACGACGAAATGGTCGTTGTGAAAGACATCGAAGTCTACAGCCTTTGCGAGCATCACCTGCTGCCATTCTTCGGAAGATGTCATGTGGCGTATCTCCCGGACAAAAAAGTAGTGGGACTAAGCAAAATCGCCCGGCTCGTAAACATGTACGCGCGTCGCCTGCAAATTCAAGAACGGCTGACAAGCCAGATAGCCAAGGCGATCGAGGACAAGCTGAGTCCACAAGGCGTCGGAGTCATCATAGAAGCGCGACATTTGTGCATGGTGATGCGCGGAGTGGAAAAACAGCACTCGCAAGCCGTGACGAGCGCAATGCTGGGGGCATTCCGGGAGAACAAACAGACCCGGGACGAATTCTTGTCCCTGGTGCGCGACGGCAAATCATAAGCGCGTTCAAGGTTCGGCAGTCTCAAGTGCTTCCGACGTCCTTCGCGGTCCTCCTGGAATCTCTTGAATTCTCTTGGCGGGCCACACTGTATGTGCTAGCATTTTTGTATCGAGAAGAGGGGAAGAAAGTAGAGTAGGGCTGCGACGTTTCAGAGGGAGGCGTGAGTTGAGCGAAGCAAAGGCCGGCGTCATCGAGCAGTTTCGTGTGCATGTAAGAGATACGGGGTCGCCGGAAGTGCAGATCGCGCTCTTAAGCGAGCGAATCAGCTATCTCACGACACACCTTCAGTCCCATGCAAAGGACCATGCCTCAAGGCGCGGGTTGATCATGATGGTCAACAAGCGCCGCCGGCTATTGGACTATCTGAATCGGCGCGATCCGGATCGGTATCGCGAGATTGTGGCACGACTTAGCCTTCGCAAGTAGCGGACATCGCTTTAGCAGCTTCCCAGACCGCGCCTCTCATCATCCGACAAGCCATTGTTGTCAGCTTTGGTGCGAGTTAACAATGCCGCTCCTTGCGAGGAGGGCGTTTGCCTTCTAATCTTGCGCTCCTTGCTTTCCCTCTTTCTTCTCTCGGGGTCTCCCCAGAAGATTCTCTCGTACTCATGATCGCTCCCGGCAATCCGGGACAAAAGGATGGAATGGATGTTTGAACAAGTAGGTTTGGAAGTGGGTGGTCGCGAGCTGACGCTCGAAACTGGAAAAATCGCGCGCCAGGCGCATGGAGCTGTGGTTGCGCGCTATGGCGATACGGTGGTGCTTGCTACCGCCTGCATGGACACGGGAGCCGCCGAAAAGGACTTTCTGCCCCTCACGGTGGACTACCGCGAATACACCTATTCAGCAGGAAAAATTCCGGGGGGGTTTTTCAAACGCGAGGGGCGTCCCTCGGAGCGCGAGATTCTCACATCGCGCTTGATCGATCGGCCACTGCGGCCTCTGTTTCCCGAGGGCTGGTCGGCGGAAACGCAAATTCTTGCGATGGTGCTTTCTGCCGATAGCGAGAACGACCCGGACGTGATTGCCGTGACGGCTGCGTCCGCCGCTCTTTACATTTCGAAGATTCCCTTTAGCAATCCGATGGCTTGCGTTCGCGTTGGGCTCCTCGACGGCAAACTCGTCGTGAATCCAACCGTCGCAGAGCAGAAGACGAGCCTGCTCAATATCATCATCGCGGGCACAAACGATGCCATCGTCATGGTGGAATCCGGTGCTTTAGAGGTTTCGGAGAACACTGTGGTCGACGCACTCGAATTCGGCCATGCCGAAATTCGCAAGATCGTCGCCCCAATCAAGGAATTGGGCGCCCGCGTGAAAGTGGAGAAGCTGGCTGCAAAACCGCCTGCCTTCGACGATGCGGTCTACAGGGAAATGGCGACGAAGTACGGCGAGCGCTTGCGCGATGCGCTCGACACGGCGAAGTACCCGAAGCTCGAAAGTTACGGCCGGGTGGACGCGATTCAAGAGGAAATTCTTTCCGCGATCCCCGAGGACGATGAAGAAAAGCGCGTGCTCGCTGAACGCGCCTTTGAGCGGCTTCGCGAGCGCATCTTCCGCGACGACATGCTGATTCGCCGTCGTCGTCCTGATGCGCGCAATTTCGATCAGATTCGGCCGATCACATGCGAGGTCTCGGTTTTGCCGAGAGTTCACGGATCGGCGCTATTCACGCGTGGCGAAACGCAAGCCTTGGTCACTACAACTCTCGGGACGAAGGAAGACAAGCAGCGGCTCGATCTGCTTTTTGAGGACGAGGCGTTCAAGCGGTTCATGCTCCACTATAATTTCCCGCCGTTCTCAGTCGGCGAAGTAAAGTTTGTGCGCGGCCCGGGCCGACGCGAAATCGGTCACGGCGCACTTGCGGAACGAGCCCTGGCGAACCTGCTTCCTCCCGAAGCTGAGTTTCCCTACGCCATGCGCGTGGTCTCGGACATTATGGAGTCGAACGGCTCGTCGTCCATGGCGACGGTGTGCGGCGGCTCTTTGTCGTTAATGGATGCTGGAGTGCCGCTGAAGTCTCCTTGCGCCGGAATTGCGATGGGTTTGGTGGTCGAAGGCGATAAATATGCCATTCTCACCGACATTGCCGGAGCCGAGGATCACTACGGCGATATGGACTTCAAGGTCGCGGGAACGCGGCAGGGAATCGCCGCTTTGCAGATGGACATCAAGGTGACCGGCGTGAGCATCCCGATGATGCGTGAAGCGCTGGCACAAGCTCGCAAAGCGCGCCTTGAAATCCTGGATATCATGGATCAGACGATCTCAACAGGCCGGGCGGAAATTTCAACCTACGCACCGCATTTACACGTCCTGAGCATCCCGACCGACAAGATCCGCGACCTGATAGGACCCGGCGGAAAGAAGATTCGCTCAATCATCGAGGCAACGGGGGTCAAGATCGACGTGATGGACGACGGCAAGGTCCACGTCTTCGCGAACAACGGTACTGCCGCCGATGCTGCTTTGAAGATGATCGGTGATGTCACGGCAACCGCCGAAATCGGCAAGACCTATCTCGGCACCGTCGTCCGAATCGCCGATTTCGGGGCTTTTGTCGAAATCTTCCCTGGAACCGATGGGCTCCTGCACATCAGCGAAATCGCCGAGCAACGGATTCGCTCAGTGCGCGACGAGTTGAAAGAAGGCGATCAGGTACTCGTAAAGGTGCTGGCAATCGAGGGAAACAAGATCCGCTTGAGCCGCAAAGCCGTGCTTCGCGACCAGCGTGATAAACACAAGACCGAAGCAGCCGGATAAGCGATCGCAACGCGTAGTCTGATGACGCAGATTCAGAAAGGAGGCGATGCACTCGCCTCCTTTTCTTTCTGTAGCTGAGAAAATGTCAACGGGGGGTGCTACAGCCCTAAGAGTCCCAACCCTTCCCGAGCCGCTCAATCCGCGCGCCCACACCTCGAAGCTTCTCTTCGATGCGCTCATAGCCTCGATCAATGTGATAGACGCGGTCAATTATCGTCGTGTTTTCCGCCATGAGCGCAGCCAACACCAAACTGGCGCTGGCACGCAAGTCCGATGCGGTCACAGGCGCGCCGGTGAGTGGTGTAGGTCCCGTTACCACCGCGCTGTTGCCCTCAATCGCGATATTCGCGCCCATGCGCATCAATTCGACGGCGTGAAGCATCCGGTTCTCGAAAATGGTTTCGCGTATGTGTGAAACGCCTTGGGCCTGCGTAGCCAGCGCCATGAATTGCGCCTGCATGTCCGTCGCAAATTCGGGATATTCCCCTGTGGTCACGTCGGCGGCCGCCAGTTTGTTTTCGGCCCGAACGCGCAGCGCCGTCCGTCCCTCGCACCGAATCCAAACTCCGCATTCCCTCAGCTTGTTGACGACGGCGCCCAAATGCTGCGGTTCGCAGTCGGTCAGGAGCAAGTCGCCTCCCGTAATCGCACCCGCCACCAAGAAAGTGCCGGCTTCGATCCGGTCCGGAATCACCGAATGCGTGGCGCCGTGCAAGACTTCGACACCTTCAACGCGAATTGTCGGCGTGCCGGCGCCTTCGATTCTTGCTCCCATCTTGGTTAGCAGCGCGGCCAGATCCAGAATCTCCGGTTCCAGAGCGCAATTCTCTAGGACCGTTTCTCCCTCCGCCAGCACGGCTGCCGTTAGGGCATTTTCCGTCCCCGTCACAGTGATCTTCGGGAATCGAAAGGTCGCCCCACGCAAGCGTTCCGCGCGCGCTTCAACATACCCATGGTCGACCGATATCGTCGCGCCCAGCTTCTCCAGTGCTTGAATGTGCAAATCGATCGGACGTGCGCCGATTGCGCAGCCGCCTGGCAGCGATACGCGCGCATATCCGAATCGTGCGACGAGTGGTCCCAGCGCGAGCACCGAAGCACGCATCGTTTTCACCAACGCGTACGGCGCCTCCGCATGTGAGACATTTTCAGCCTGGATCGTGAATTCACTCGGAGGAATATCGGGGCTTTCCACTCGGCAACGCATGTGCGCAAGCAGCTTTGCCATCGTGATGATGTCTCGGACGTGCGGAATGTTTTGCAGTCGTACGGGCTCGGGCGTGAGCAGTGCGGCGGCCATCGCGGGCAGGGCGGCATTCTTCGCGCCGCTGATCCGCACGGTGCCCTCTAACCTGCGTCCGCCCTCTATCTTGAACTGGTCCATGTCCCGGCCTGTTCCTAGTCTCGCATCTTTCGCCCGGCGCGGTGACGCTCGCTCCTTGTTAGAGCGCGCCGGACGTTTCCGCCCGCTTCAGAAAGCCACTCTCGCGCGTGTGCCGAATCGGCGCCCGTTTTCAACATCACAAGTGCTGCCGGTAAGCTGTTGCTTGCCTGACGCAGAGCGTGTTCCGCTTGAGACGCATTCACGTCCGCAGCCTCTTGTAGGATTCTGATCCCGCGCTGGCGCAACTTACGATTTGTCAAGGCCAGGTGCACCATCCAGCTGCCGTAGACCTTACCCAGCCGCACCATCGAAGCGGTAGAAAGCAAATTCAGCACCATTTTTTGCGCCGTACCGGCCTTCAGCCGCGTCGAACCCGCGAGCGCTTCGGGGCCCGTCTCCGGCACGATCGCGATTGCTGTGCGTTTTGCGAGCGGCGAGCGCCGGTTCGCCGTGACTCCGACGGTCACGGCGCCTTCCTTTTTCGCTGCCTGCAGCGCGCCAAGCACATAGGGTGTTGTGCCGCTTGCCGACAGGCCCACCACCACGTCACGCTTCGAAATTTTCACTCGAGACAGGTCCCGGGCGCCCGCAGACGCCGAATCCTCCGCCCCTTCCACGGCATACCGGAATGCTCGCGAACCGCCCGCAACAATCGCCTGGACCATCTTTGGCGAAGTGCCGAATGTCGGCGGACATTCCGCAGCGTCCGCCACAGCCAGCCTGCCGCTGGTACCCGCGCCCACGTAAATCAACCGGCCACCCGCGCGAAGCGCCGCCACGATCGCGTCCACGGCCTTGGCAAGTTTGGGAATTTCGCTGCGCACCGCCAGCGCCACCGAAGCATCCTCGCGGTTCAAAGCGCGCAACACGCCGACGGTGGTTTTGCGATCGAGTCCCTTTGAACGCGGATTTTGCTGCTCTGTTCGGGCGGCCTTCAACGAGCGTCTCACCGAGTCAATGATTATAGCGACCGCAAACAGAAAGCATACGCGCCGCGCGGTTCTTGCGCGCATAGCTGTGCTGAGGGAGTTATCGGGCCGCTGCGCGGCTGCTGCCGCTATCAAGCGCTTCCACGATGGCATCGTGAAGTGCGGGGCGTATCTGGCGGATTTGCTCGTTCTCGCGCGTGGGATGAATTCGGTTTGTTAAAAGAACTACGAAGAGCTTTCGATCCGGGTCGATCCACAGTGACGTGCCCGTGAATCCAAGATGACCAAAACTGCGGATTGAAAAATAGTGGCCGGATGAGGAAGGTTCGGTGGGGACATCCCAGCCAAGTGCCGCTGCCGAGTCTCCTATGATTCGCCGGGTCGTGAATTCCTTGATCGTCGCGCGTTTCAGGATGCGGCGATGGGCGAAAATTCCGCCATTCAGCATCATCTGCGCGAGTATTGCCACGTCCCCCGCCGTTGAGAAAAGCCCTGCGTGGCCGCCGACTCCGCCCATGGCCCAAGCGTTTTCGTCATGGACTTCGCCGTGAATCAGGCGTTTTCGGAATCCACGGTCATATTCGGTTGGTGCGCTGCGAGCCCGCAGCTTCGATGGTGGATTGAAAAATGAATGAACCATTCCCAGAGGCTTTAGGACGTTTTCTGCACCGAATTCCTCGAGCGAAACACCCGTCAGCCTTTCGGCAATTTCGCCCAGCAGAATGAACCCGAGGTCGGAATACTCGATCTGTGTGCCCGGCTCTCGAATCAATGGCTCGGCCGCCACTCGAACAACCATCGCGTTCTTGCCCGTCACCTCTTTGTAGAAGTCGCGATGTGCTGGCAGCCCTGAATCGTGCAGCAGAAGCATTTTCACAGTGACCCTGGACCGCCATCCCGGATTCGGATCGAGGTTTGCCGCGTCGCCGAATTCGGGCAAATAGCGCTCGACTGGTGCATCCAAATCGAGCGTCTTTGCCTCCGCCAACATCATCAGAACTGTCGTGGTAATTATCGGCTTCGTGAGAGATGCCACATCGTAGATCGTCTCCGTCGTCACGCGTGCTCCGCTTGCCTCGCGCGTCAGCTTCCCAAAAGTATGGACGGCAAGTTCGTCATCCCAGCCCACTGCCAGGACGCCTCCCGGAAATGCGCCATCAGCAACTGCGCGGTCCAATAGCTTGCGCGCGCCTGTAAGGCGAGAAGTCATGCCTTCCGGACTCGCAGCGAACGTCATCGGGTTCGCCGCCGTCCGCATTCCATCGCCGCGCTTGACGCATCCTGGAACGGTCACCGGAATCTTGCCTGTGATCGGAACTTCGCCGAAGAGTGCACGCCCAACCGCTCGCTGCGTGACATCATTCGTCGAAAATGCCGCAAGCCATGTCTTCGCTGCGGCAAAGCGCTCGATCAAATACGGACTGCCGAACGCGGCCACAATCGTGGGTTTTCCGTTCGCCAGCAGCCGCTCTATGAACGCGCGTTGATCCTCCGGAAAACCTACATTCCCTTTTCGATCTGCGACTCGAACGAAGATCGCGGCGATCGCGATGTCGTATGTTTCTGGCGCCGGCAGTGTCAACGTCTCAATTCTGCAAAAGCGAGCGTCCGCGCGAACGACATTCAGAGAGTCAACCCGCGAGCGGATTTCGGACTCCAGCGCCTCGCCCGGACCGGTGTCGGGGTCTGCAGAAATGGCAACGAGCAACAGTCGGGTTGGACGCGTCGAGTCCAGAGGCAGCAATCGTGGCGAGTCGCGCAAGAGCGTAACGCCACAATCCGCAATATGGAGCGCTTGCACCTTATGTTCGGGCTGCGCGAAAGTCTGATTCAACTTCGAAACATCCACGATCCGCCTTTTGTCTAGTCCGAGACGCGCCTTCGCTTCGAGAACTTTGCGAACAGATTCGTCGATGCGCCGTGCAGTGAGCCTGCCGCTCTTGACAGCTCGTTCCAGTCCAGCGATCGCAGCCTCCGGATGAGGAGGCATTAGCAGCACATCAGCGCCCGCTTCAACCGCTCGCACCGCGATCTCACCGGGAGGATATGTGGCTGTGACGCCGCCCATATCCAATGCGTCCGTGATGATGAGACCGTGAAATTTCATTTCGCGTCGCAAGATTCGAGTCAGAATCGCTCGCGAAAGGGTGGCCGGCGTTTTGCCGTCTGGCTCCAGTGCCGGCACGGCCAGATGGCCAGGCATTATGGAGCTCACGCGGGCCGCAATGGCCGCGCGAAATGGCGCCAGTTCCGTTCGGTCAAGTTCGTCGCGGCACGATTCGACCAGCGGCAAAGACAAATGCGAATCCACCGCAACATTTCCGTGACCGGGAAAATGCTTGGCCGTCGCTAGTGCGCCGTTTTCCTCGATCCCTCGAACGAACTCGGCAACGTACTCGGCGACGGTTTGCGGGTTTTCTCCGAACGAACGCACATTGATGATTGGATTGTCCGGATTGTTGTTGATATCTGCATCCGGAGCAAAAATCCAGTGGACCCCAGCCCCGCGCGCCTCGACTGCGGTAATTTTTCCAGCCTCGTACGCCAGCTTGGGATCGCCCGTCGCGGCAATCGCCATGTGCGAGGAAATCGAGGTTCCTTCCTCAATCCGCATTCGCGTGCCTGACTCGAAATCAGCGCCGACAATCAGCGGCACCTTGGCGCGGTTTTGTAATTCATTGGTGAGTATCGCCGTGGGATACACGTGGCTGCGCAAGATGCCAAGCGGACCGCGTGCGGTCCCTAGAATCAGGCCGCCGACACCGTTTTCTTCGATTGCGTCCACGAGACTTTGGTATGCAGCACTTTCGACTGGTGTGAACCCGCCGAAATAATTCACCATCAACATTTGACCGAGCTTCTCGCGCAGGCTCATTTTCTTGAGCGTGCGATCAACCCACACACGATCATAGGTGCGGTGTTTGCCCGCGTTGCCACGTTTCTGAGAGGAGCGCGCAGAACGTCTCATGAGAGGAAGTGAGAGCCGCATAAACGGCTGTTGCTGTTCTGATCTATCACTTGGCAGCAGTTCAGTCGCGGCAGCATTTTGGGGCCGTATATAGCATACAGGGCGTAGAATCGTGTCGGTGGCCTCGTGTTCCGGCTCGGTTCCTTCCGGTCACGGTGAGCCACTGTGACGTATGCGAATCTGTTCACTGCTGCCGTCTGCCACTGAAATTGCTTACGCCATCGGCCTCGGTGATTCGATTGTCGGCGTGAGCCACGAGTGCGATTTCCCGGCCGAGGCGGCCACGAAGCCGGCCCTTCTCCGGCTGCGCATCGATCCGAACGCACCACCGGCCGAAATCGATAGGCAAGTAAGCCAAATCATCGCACGCGGCGAGAGCATCTATGCCGTCGATGCCGAGCTTTTGCGTTCGCTGTCGCCCGATCTGATACTTACGCAGGACCTCTGTCACGTCTGCGCAGCGTCCCCTGACGATTTGGCCACCTCGCTCACTCGATTTTCGAATCCGCCTGCAGTTCTGTCACTTACGCCACGATCTCTCAGCGAAGTTTGGGACGACATTAGCCGAGTCGGCGAAGCGACCGGCTCAAAGGCGGAGGCTGATGCGCTCGCGTGCAGGTTGGCGCGCAAAGTCGACAATGTCACGGCGAAGGCATCCCACGCCACTTCGCGACCGCGCGCTCTATGTCTGGAGTGGCTCGATCCGTATTACGTTGGAGGTCATTGGGTGCCCGAAATGGTATGCAAGGCCGGCGCAGAAGACGTCTTGGGCCGCGCCCACGAGCCGTCCTTTCGAGTGACAGCAAAGCAAATCGCGGAATCGGATGCTGAAGTGATCATCGTCATGCCCTGCGGCTACGATACGGCCCGCGCTTCGTGTGAGCTCCATGAAATGAAGGTGCCGGATAGCTGGAACGAATTGCCGGCTGTTCGCAACCGGCGAATTTTCGCCGTCAATGCCAACGCTTATTTCTCTCGTCCCGGTCCTCGATTGGCTGATGGCGTCGAGCTTCTCGCCCATCTTTTCCACGCGGATCTTTTTGATTGGAGCGGGCCGAATCAGGCGTATTGCAAGATGTAGCTTCGGTGGATTTCAGGCCTGGCTTGGTTCTGCGTTCTCATCTTCAGGAGCCGGTTCCGTCGCTCGTGGAACATATGTAGAATTCTTCTTGTGAAAAGAAACGGGGAATTGCTTCAATCTCCGAGCGTTCGTGCCCAAATCGCGGCCGGACTCTGTGCGAGAAAACCGAGTGAAGCTGACCTGAAATGACCAAAAGAGCTGCTCAGATTCGATGGATCGTGGCATTGCTCGCCATTGCGTTCGTCGGAATCCTGGTCTACTCAACCTGGCAGCAGACACGCGAACGCTACGAAGTCTGCATGAGCTTTAACGGAGTCACTCACTGCGCGACCGCATCGGGTTCGAGCTACGATCAGGCGGTCCGCAGCGCCGAGACCATCGATTGCCAGTTACTCACGAACGGCCGCACGGAAAACATGGTTTGCCTCGATAACCCGCCCGCAAGCGTGCGACCCGTCAAGTGAAATATTTTCGCTATTCTCGCGTTGATGCCATCCCTAAGCGAGGTAAACGGTGTCCAATGACGATGCGGGGTGCATCGGGTGAAGTCTGCCGTTGGCGCCTGGAGATAATGCGTTCATGACGCGGTGCCTGAATTGCGGAGCGGAGCGAGACGCGGATATCTGTGACGCTTGTGGCTTAGGCTCCGCAGCCGCCGAGCTCTTTCTCCGGCGGAGATTGTTGAATCGCACGGCGATTTTCCTGCTCGGCGCGATCGCGTTCGTTGTCGCAAGTGGCCGCTATCCTGCCCTCGACCTTGACGGCATTCTGATTTTCATCGGCGTTCTTTTCTTTGCGACGCTGGCCTTGGCGATCTGGGTTGAACGGCGGGCGCTGCAGCATGCTGAAGTCGAGCTGCTCAAACGAATTTATTACGGCCTGATTCCTGTCCCATGGCTGCTATCTGCGCTCCTGCTGGCGAATGGCGCTTTGGATCGCTCGCCGTCGCAGACCGAAGATGCCAAAATCATTTGGAAATTTTCGATACCCGGGCCGGTTCCTATTCGCCGGCTCATCGTCACCTCTTGGCGTGACGGACACCGCATCGAGCGAATCCCGGTCGGCCGCACTGACTTCGACCTTTGCAGCGACGGTGACGTTGTGGAAGTGACCGTGCAAGATGGGCTCGCCGGCATCCCGTGGGTTTCGGGCGTGTCGCGTCGGTAAGAGACTCGCGCTATTCGCTCAGCTCGCGCTTGTTGCGCTGCAAAACTGCTGCTTTGCCTTCGGTCTCGTCATGCAATTTCGTCACTCAGTAGAACGCGCGCAGATCGGGAGTGTGGGGAATTTCAATTTCGAGAGTTCGCCCATAGTCGCCTAATGTGAGGCGAATCAGCTGTGCGGGGCCTACGTCTCGCGAACTCCAATCAGAACTCGGGACAATTCGTGAGTCCTGGGCCAGCTCGCCGCTGTCGAAATCGGTCCCCTGAGCCTTAAGATCCGTCGGCAGGACTTGATAAACGGATTTTGCCTTGATATCCAGCAGCAGATATCGATGCCCCAGCAGGACAAGCACCAAATTCGGATCTTTGATTTTTCCCTTCTTCTGTACCTGCTGAAAGAGGCTCGATCCGATCGGGGGCTTATCGTCGAGTTTGACTTGACCTTGCGAGATTTGCTTCCAATGGAGTGTCGAATCGTCCGCAGCGGCGTTCCGCCCGTCCGCTCGTGGTACGGCTACCACAAACAGCATCAGGATAAAGAGCGTATTACGCATCGTTCATGGCGTACCACGATTCACGTCAAATTGGAAGAACGTCGCGGCATGCAAGATTCGTGGAGTTTCGGGCAGGTTGCAGCTCAGTGCTCGATCTTGATTTGTAAAGCTTGCCCGACTTTCAGCCGGGCTGCGTGTTCTTCGCCAACATAAAACGTGCAGCAGTAGTAGCGGTCCGCAACCGGAATGTCGGCGGGAGATTCTCTTTCGAGCGAAACTTGAATCCTGAATTCAGTTTCCTTTCCCCAGCTCCGGCATTGGAGCTTCTCGGTCAATTTGCCTCTCAAGAAAAAGCTGGGCTTGGACGCCGGGTCATTTCCTGTGTCTGTGGATTTCTGGTCGTGGCGATTCAAATCAATCGAGATGACGCTCGGATCTTGCGGCGAGATGATCGGAATCGCTCCAGAAGGACCCGGGAGAGGCGTTGTAGGTTGCGCGGTGCGCCGCAGAGAGCTCAGGTCCAACTTCTTGGCTACTTTCCGCACGATCGCGGAATCGATTGTTCTGGTCCCCTGAGCGTAACCCGACACAAGTGCGTTGAAACATAGATTATTGATGCTGCGGGGCGTACCCTCGCTCCGTTCCGCGATCAGCTCCATAGCCTCGCGCGTGAAGATCGCCTCACCGGTTTGACCCGCTGCATGAAGGCGATGCTCGATGTAGGCGCAGGTCTCATCGACGCTCAGCGACTCCAAATTGCAAAGAATGGCGATGCGCTGGCGCAGTTGTGCGAGGCTTGGCTGCATCAGCGTGTCGACCAACTGCGGCTGGCCTGCAAGAACAATTTGGATTAGTTTCCTGTCGTCGGTTTCGAAATCAGAAAGTAGTCGAATTGTTTCCAGGACGGATTCGTGGAGATTTTGCGCTTCGTCAACAATCAGGACAAAGCGTCTGCCATGAAGCATCTCTTGGAACAGTATCTCGTTCAGCACCCTGTGCATCGTAACGGCGTCCATCCCTGCGTGCTTCACTCCTAGCTCGCCGAGCAAGTAACGAAGCAGTTCGCGAGAGTTGCACTGGGTCTGAAACAGGAACGCCGTGCGCGCCGATTCTCCCAACTCCTGCATGAGTTTGTTTAGCAGTGTCGTTTTGCCCATTCCCGGTTCCGCGATGAGAGCCATGAATCCGCGGAGGTCCTGCACGCCTTGGACAAGCGACGTCAGCGCCTCGCGGTGCATTTCCGTGAGGTAGAGATATGCCGGGTCGGGGGTTACTTGGAAGGGCTGCTCGCTCAAGCCGTAGAAGTTCAAAAGACGCCGCGAGGGCGATTCGTCCTTAACCATGCCTGCCGAAGACAGGCCTTCGTGTTTCGTCTCCTCGGCGGGTTTCTCACTGAGAACGGCGGGGCTTTCATCAATGCCGAGAGTCGGCGTGACCTCGACGACCTGAGCGGTTTCGGCGTCGGGCCCCGCATTCAAATCAGTTTTCTCGTCAGCCGCGGTTGAAGAGACATTCTCGATCGTTGCCGCCATCTCCTGCGTCGATGGTGCATCCATACCGGTCACACTGTGATCAGAGTCAGGAGCGGGGGCGGTCTCTACTGCTTCGGCCACCGGTGGGACCGCCAGTTCCGTCGTCTCGTCATTGTTCTGCCCAACTACAACACTTTGGCTCACCTCAGCCGGTTCACCTTGCTCCTGTATTGAATGCTCGCAGGTCTCAACCGGATCGTTGCCGACTGAGGATGCGGGCGCGATTTGAATGAGCTCAACTGCCTGCGGCGCCTCGGGAAGCCTCGTGTCCCAAACTTCGTCCTCGCGAGATTCTTCAATCTGAAGTGCACTCATCTCAAGTGGGCTGCCATCATTTGCAAAAGAGGGGACGGTGCCGACATTCTCAGACTCGTGAGGCTCGACCAGGTTTGCAGTTTCAACGGTCTCATTAGCTGTCAGTGGCTCTACTTCGACGGTTTCAACTTCATACTGGACTGGGATAGAGCGATCGTCGGGATCGCAATCTGTGGCGAGAGCGGGCTCTTTCATCGGCGGTACGCTAATCTCAGCGGCGCTCTCTTCAGTAACCAGCGGAGGTGCGGTTTCGCCTACCTGAGTGTTTTCGTGAACCAAGTTGGTCAGATCGACAACGCTGGTATTCAATGCGAGACCAAGAGCAGCGTCGCCAAGGTTGTCTTGTTGCCGAACCGCAAGCGAGTCCACCCCAGCGATTTCGGGAACTGTAACGAGTGGGATTTCGACGGGACGAGCCGCTTCATCAATGTGCACTGCAAACGTGTCAGGCGAAGTCACATCAGACACACGGGCTGGAAGTATTTCGTCCGATAGCCAGCTCGCAGCGGGCAGCAGTCGTTTGGTGTCAACGGCCGGGATGGTTTCTGCTTTGTCGTGATCCGACGACAAAGCCGTGCCCTCCGCAGTGTTCACTGTCACGTCGTGCAACGTGGGTTCGTGCCACTCCACTTTGTCCTCCAGTCGCCTTGCTGCAGGTCCTGCCCCCGTGCCTCGGCCTACGGCGAAGGGAGCTATCGCAGGGTGATCTTCGGACAAGGGAGGCAGAGCGCAGAATAGACAGCTGGCCTCATTCTCGTTGGTTCGGGGGTACTAAAACTGCCCCTGTGACCCCCAGTGTCGTCTGCCTATAACTTACTGAAAGTAAATGCGTTGCAGACCGCCAAGATCTGGAACGACTCTCGGAGGCGCTAAGCTAAGCCGATGGAAAAGGACTAATTCGAGTGAATCAGGCAGATGGTTAGGTTACGGAGATTTCTGCGAGCGATTTATCCAGCAGCAGAATCGCCTCGTCCACATCCGACTTGGCAATGTTCATTGGTGGCGCCGTGCGAATCACGTTCCCGTAGAGGCCGCCTTTGCCGATCAAGAGGCCATTTGCGCGGGCGCGCTCCATCAACTGAGCTGTTTCGGCGACTGCGGGCTCTTTGGTCTGGCGGTCGCGGACCAATTCGAGAGCTTGCATCAGACCCATACCGCGCACATCGCCGATCAAGGCGTACTTGTCCTTCAGTTCATCCAGCCGCTTGCGGAAGTATCCGCCGACCGAGTACGTGTTCTCCAGAAGGTTCTCTTCTTCGATTACTTCGATAACGGCGCGCGCCGCCACAGACGTAACCGGATTGCCCCCGAATGTCGAAATAGTCAGGCCCTGAAATTTGTCGGCTAACTCGGCCGTGGTCACGGTCGCGCCCACGGGCAGCCCGTTTGCCATGCTCTTGGCGCACGTGATCATGTCGGGCACCACTTCCCATTGCTCGATGCCGAACCATTTTCTGCCCGTGCGGCCGAACCCAGTCTGCACCTCGTCCGAAATGAAAAGTCCGCCGTAGTTCTTCACAATGCGGTAAACAATTTTGAAGTATTCGGGAGGAGGCGTAATAAATCCGCCCACACCTTGGATTGGTTCGGCGAGAAAAGCTGCGATGGAGCCGCTGGTTCCGGTCTGGATCAAATTTTCGACGTCGTTTGCGCAAGCGACACCGCAATCCGGATATTTCAAGTGCAGTGGGCAACGATAACAGTAGGGGTTCACGGCGTGAGAAACTCCAACGCCAATGACCCCGCCCTTCCGCCAAGCCGCCTGCCCCGTGACGCCCTTCGCCAGAGCCGATCCCCCGGAATAACCGTGGCGTAGCGCGATCACGTCATAACTCGGTCCCACCATCCTTGCGAGCAGGATCGCAGCCTCGTTTGCTTCCGTACCCGAATTCGTGAAGAAGCTCTTCTGCAGCTTGCCCGGCGTAATCTGCGCCAATTTCTCAGCAAGCGCGACGATCGCTTCATTCGGATAGAGAGTCGACGTGTGTTGCAGCTTATCGACCTGTGCCTTGATCTTCGCGGTGATCTTGGGATTGCAGTGCCCCAGGCCGACCGTCACGATTCCGCCGAAGAAATCGAGATATTTCTTGCCCTCCACGTCCCAGAGGTACTGCATCGAAGCGTGATCCGCCACGAGCGGTTCCCGGTAGTAGTTGGTCACCGCGGGCCAGAGAAATTCTTTGTGCTTCCGGATTACTTCCGCGCTGCGGCTCTCGACAACTTTTGGCTGCGTGGTCACAATCGCCCCTTTTGCAGCAGCAATCTCTCTCGGTATCAAACCTCAGGCTTGCCGGGGCAGTTTAACCCGCTGTTTCTGTGCCAGCAAGAGTGTCTAGTGCGACGAATCACCACCAAACATGACAATTCGAGGCTCTCAACTTCTCTTATAATTTTCAGAAGCCGATGGACGCGATATTTCGGAACCTTGGGCGCGCCCTGGGACGCGTTTTCCCCAACTGCGTCACCCTAAGCCAAGCCATTGCTTTCAATATGTTTGTGGCCTTCTTTCCGCTGCTGCTGTTTGCGCTCGGGCTGCTGGGTCAGACCTCGCTTTTTCAGGACGCCCTGCGAGAGATTCCCGATCGCCTGAGCATCATTCTTCCCCCGGGAACAACTGGCGTCGTAGCCGCGTACTTTGTTCGCAAGACCGTCAGCCCTTGGAGATGGATCGTTCTGGGCCTGGCAGGAACGCTTCTCGCGGGCACGCAGGTCATGGTCGGTTATATCGAGGGATTCCGCGTAATTGAAGGTGATGTGATGGAGCCGCGGTATTGGCGTCGGCAGATGCGAGCCCTTTGTTTGCTTTGCGTGACGATCATTCCGATGTTGGCCGTCGTAATCCTCACTGTTTTCGGCAAACAGACGCGCCACTGGCTCATGCTCGAAACCGGTTCGCAATATCTGACCCGCATCTTCGAATTGGCCTTTTATGCCGCTGTCGTATTTGTCCTGGCTATGGGCGTTCTCGTTTTGCTCTACCGTCTGGGCCGTCCGGGGCATTCGGGGCTCAAGAATCTACTGCCCGGGGCCACCGTTTCGACCATCCTGTGGTGGACCGTCGACATGTGTTTTGGATGGTACGTGCGCAAGATGCCCTACGATGCGGTCTACCGTGGACTGGCCTCTGCCATCGGTCTGCTTCTATGGATGTTTCTCACCGCAATTGTCGTTCTTCTCGGCGCCGCGTACAACGCTGAGGCCCGCGACAGCACCTCGAGTGAACTCACCTGGTTCCGGCCGGTCCAATAGCGCAACAAACGCCCGCGCCCGATTGCGATTCGCGACGAACCTGTTAGACTGGACCGATAGTAAGTCCCTGCGGTGGATCCCTTCCACCCCGCGGAGGCTCGATGAGCGAAATTCGCGTCGAGTGTTATGCGGGCCACCGTGCGGACGAGCGTCCTCTCCGCTTTGTCCTTCGTGGCCGGGAATATCTCGTCAACGAACTCGATGGTCGTTGGTATTCGCCGGGCGCAAGCTTCTTCCGAGTCCTCGCAGATGACGGCAATTACTATGTTTTGCGCCATGACGAGGCGCAGGATTATTGGACGCTGGACGGTTTTCGCGCAGCTCTCTCGCGGAAACCGGCGTCAGGGGATTACATGACGCGGGCCGACTTGCGGCGCCATCAACGGATTCTCGTTCCAGATGCAGTGAAAATCCGTGTGCAGGCGAAGGAAACGGGTGCGCAGATCTCGGGGCTCGCGACAGTGATCGGGCTTGGCGGCATGTTTGTCCGTACCAAAGACTTCCCCGAGCCGGGATGTATCATGAACTTGCGTTTGCTTGGTCCCTCTATTTCCTTTGAATCGGAATGCACGGTGCGTCATGTCGCTGAGACCGGTATCGGCGTCGAATTCACCCGCATCGAGCCGCAAGACGAAGAAAAGCTCAAGGCGCTTCTCCTGCGACTCAAGAATTAGAGCCTGCTGGCGGCGCAGGATAGATCGCGGTCGGGCTTAATCCTCAAGTTTTAGCGGTTCTCGGCCTTTGCAAATCTTTCGCCAGTTGGCGATTCGGTGCATTACGCAACTTTTGCGGCGTCGCGGGGTTAACATGAAATGACGCCCATGGCCCGACCCGAAACGCTCCATACCGCCGGATCCATCAAAAAGCACTCAGGAGAGGCGACACGCTGCAGGAGCCTCAGACGCCGGCGCGCCGGTGTTTTGATCTTGTCCGCTTGCGTTTTGACGCTCGGTATCGCAACTCTATTCGCTCTTTTTGCACCGCGAGCGCTCGCTGGCCCGCACAAAGATAAGGCGTCCTCCGGCACTAAACTCAGCAAGAAATTCAAAGGCGATCTTCCGATCACGCAATTGAGCGAAGATGAAGCGATCCTTCACGCTCTGAATCGCCTCGGCTACGGACCCCGCCCGGGAGACATCGACCACATTCGACAGATCGGACTTGAAAAGTGGATCGACCAGCAGCTTCATCCCGATTCCATCGACGACTCAGCTCTCGACGCGCGGCTCGAAAAATGTCCGACTCTGAAGATGTCCTCGCGAGAGCTTCTGGAAAAATTCCCGCCCCCGAACCTGGCGGCCAAGGAACAAGGGATCTCACGAGATGACTACAAGGCCGGGCTGCAACAAGAGCGGCGCCAGGCCATGAGCGATGTTCAGCCGACAGGGAACGACAACATCGATCGCGCTCAGCAACAGCTCGCCAAAATCCAGGGTCCCAACCGCATCATTGCGGAGCTCTCCATGGCCAAGATCGATCGGGCCATCTACAGCAACCGGCAACTCGAAGCGGTAATGGAGGACTTTTGGTTCAACCATTTCAATGTGTTTGCAAACAAAGGCGCCGATCGTTGGCTGCTGACGTCGTACGTGCGCGATACGATTCGCCCGCATACGCTGAGCAAATTTGACGATCTGTTGACCGCAACGGCGAAGAGCCCGGCAATGCTGTTCTTTCTGGACAATTGGCTCAGCGTCGATCCAACCGCATTCCAACTGCATCAGCAGGAAATAGCGGCGCGCCGCGCTCGCTTCGGCGGAATTTTTGCAGGTGGTTTCGCGCCGCAGCTTGGGTCTTTCGCTGATGCGGACCCGCGCATGCAAAATGCGCAGGCAAACCAGCGCAAGCAACAGGACCGCGGTCTAAATGAAAATTATGGCCGGGAAGTGATGGAGCTGCACACGGTCGGAGTCGACGCCGGTTATACGCAGCAAGATGTAATCGCCATGGCCAACTGCCTCACAGGATGGACCGTGCGCGAGCCGCGCCGAGACCCTGAATACGTCTTCAAGCCTGAGTTCCACGCCCAGGGCGAAAAAGTCGTGATGGGTCACACGTTCAATTACGGTGGCGAGAAAGACGGCGAAGAAGCGCTCAAGATGCTCGCAAACGACCCGCACACCGCGCGATTCATCTCGACTGAACTCGCCCGCCATTTCGTATCGGACAATCCGCCGCAATCGCTTATCGATCGCATGGCGAAGAAATACGAATCAACTGGCGGAGACATTCGCGCCGTTCTGAAAACGATGATCTATTCGCCCGAGTTCTGGTCGCGAGAGGCTTATCAAGCCAAGGTCAAGACGCCTTTTGAATTGGTGGTTAGCACAGCGCGGGCCCTGAACGCCGATGTAGAGGTTTCGTTGCCGCTCGCCCAGTGGGTCGGACGAATGGGTGAGCCGCTGTTTCTATGCGAGCCGCCAACCGGATACTCGGATAAATCGGAAAAATGGGTTAACACCGGCGCACTCCTGAACCGTTTGAATTTCGCGCTCGCATTCGGAACTGATCATATGGGTGGCTCGACTGTTGACCTGAGCACAATGTTTGGCACTGATGCTTCGCAGGATCCTGAAACGGCGCTCACGCGTTCGATCGATCTCTTTCTGGACGGTCAAGTCGAGACACAAACGCGCGAAACACTCGAGCAGCATTTGCAGGACCCGCAGATTCTGCAGGCTCGTCTAGACGATCCCGTGAAGCAGGTGAACGAAGGCTTGCTTTCAGGATTGGTCTTGGGCACCCCGGAATTTCAGCGGCGATAGTCGTAGGGCAAGGAGAAACGCGATGAGCATCTCGCGCCGTTATTTCATCAAGAACAGCGGCATTGCCATGCTGGGCATGGCCGCACTGCCATCATTTTTGCAGCGGGCTGTCGCGGCCATCGGCGGACCGGGCAAAAAGAAAATGGTCGTGTTGTTCCAGCGCGGCGCAGTCGATGGACTGAATGTCGTCGTTCCATTTGCCGAGCCGCGTTACTACGAGTTGCGCCCAACCATCGCAATCCCGCAGCCGAGCCAGGGTGGCGCGGACGCCGCAATCGACCTCGACGGTTTTTTTGGCCTGCACCCGAACCTTCAGCCGCTGCACCCGCTTTTCCAGAATGGCCAGCTCGCGATCGTTCAAGCCGTCGGTTCGCCGGACCCAACTCGGTCTCATTTTGATGCGCAGGACTTCATGGAATCCGGCACGCCCGGCGTCAAAGCAACGCAGGACGGCTGGCTCAACCGTTCACTGCAAGCTACGCCCGAACCGCAAGCGTCGCCGTTCCGCGCCGTTGCGTTCGGCCCGTACCTGCCGCGCACACTCGAAGGCAGCGCGCCCGCGGTGGCGATTCCCGATCTCAAGCAATTCAAAATGTATGGGCCTCAGACAGTGGAGGGCGGTTTCGAGTCCATGTACGCGCAGACGCTCGATCAGGCCCTTCGCGGCGTTGGCCAGGAGACTTTCGAGGCCATCGATCAGTTGAAGAAGATCGACCCCGATAGCTATCAGCCGGAGAACGGAGCGCAATATCCCAACAGCCGCTTCGGAAAAAGTCTTCAGGAAATCGCCGAGCTATTCAAAGCGAACGTTGGGCTCGAAGTTGCTTTCCTCGATAGCGGCGGCTGGGATCATCACGTCAACGAAGGCGGTGTGCAGGGACGCCTTGCGACCCTACTCACGGATTTGGGGCAGGGAATTGCCGCATTCCATCAGGACATGGCCGACCGCATGGAGGACATCGTTTTCGTCAGCATGTCCGAGTTTGGCCGCACCGCCCACGAGAATGGCAACCGCGGCACGGACCATGGCCACGCGAACTGCATGTTCGTCATGGGCGGCGGGGTGAAAGGCGGGAAAGTTTACACGCGTTGGCCGGGCATGAACGACGGGCAGCTGTATCAGGATCGCGATCTCGCAGTGACGACCGACTATCGCAGCGTGCTTAGCGAGATCATCTCGAAGCACCTTGGCAATCGCGATCTCGCAACAGTTTTCCCGGGATTCTCAAACGATCCGAACGGCTACCTAAGCATTCTGAAAGCGTAATTGCGACTCAGAATGCGCCTTGCTACAGGTTCTCCACTCGCGCTCCGCTGTGCGCTCTGTCCGGTTGCGCGGCGGCGCGAATCCGCATACCAAAGAACGACCGGTAAACGAAGATGAACGATACGATGAAGAACGCGGCCGCGAGAATGTGAGTCAGCGGCGCGTTCTTTAAGCTCATTTCGACCGCCAATTCCACAGCAAGCAATCCGAATAGAGTGGTGAATTTGATGATTGGATTCAGCGCAACCGAAGAGGTGTCTTTGAACGGATCGCCAACCGTGTCGCCTACGACGGTCGCGTCGTGAAGGGCAGTGCCTTTTTGTTTCAGCTCGACTTCCACGATTTTCTTGGCGTTATCCCAGGCGCCGCCGGCGTTGGCCATGAAAATGGCCTGGTAAAGTCCGAATACGGCGATCGAAATCAGGTAGCCGATGAAGAAGAACGGTTCCGCGAACGCGAAAGCGAGCGTGGCAAAGAAAACCGCGAAGAAGATGTTCCACATTCCTTTTTGCGCGTAGACGGTGCAAATCTCGACCACCTTCTTGCTATCGGTGATCGAGGCCTTTTCGACCCCTTCGAGCTTGATGTTCGCTTTGATGAATTCGACCGCGCGATGCGCGCCGGTGGTCACTGCTTGTGTCGATGCGCCCGTGAACCAATAGATCATCGCGCCGCCGGTGATCAGGCCGAGAACGAAGGGCGCGTGCAGCAGCGATAGATTCTCTTTGTTGATCGTGAGTCCGTCGGTCAAGGCCATGATGATCGAAAAGATCATGGTGGTTGCGCCGACAACGGCGGTTCCGATCAACACCGGCTTCGCTGTAGCCTTGAACGTGTTGCCCGCACCGTCGTTGGCCTCAAGCAGGTCCTTGGCGCGTTCGAAGTTCACATCCATGTTGTAGTCGCGTTTCAATTCCCGCTGTACGTTCGGCACCTGCTCAATCAGTGAAAGCTCGTAAATGGATTGCGCGTTGTCCGTAACAGGCCCATACGAATCCACCGCGATCGTGACCGGGCCCATACCCAAAAAGCCGAAAGCCACCAAGCCAAATGCGAACACCGGCGCCGCGATCATCAAGGCCGATAGACCACCGAGGCTGACCAGATAGCCGATGGTCATCAGCGCCACCATCACCAGGCCCAGGTAATACGACGAGAAATTCCCGGCAACAAATCCGGACAAAATCCCCAGCGACGCGCCGCCCTCGCGCGCGGAGCTGACCACTTCGCGAACGTGCCGCGACTCGGTGGAAGTAAACACTTTCACCAGCTCGGGAATGATCGCACCGGCCAAGGTCCCGCAGGAGATGATGGTCGAGAGTTTCCACCACTGCGTGGTATCGCCGCCCAGATTGGGAATCGTGAAATAGGAAATGAGATAGGTGAGCGCGATCGAGACGACCGATGTGATCCAGACCAGCGAAGTGAGCGGAGATTCGAAATTCATCTGGTCGGCGTTGGCGAACCGAGCCTTCGCGATCGCGCCGTTGATAAAGTAAGCCGCCGCGGCGGCCACCAGCATGGCAATGCGCATCACGAAAATCCAGACCAGCAGCTGCACTTGCACGGCCGGATCCTTGACGCCGAGCAAAATGAAGGTGATCAGCGCAACACCTGTGACTCCGTACGTTTCAAATCCATCGGCGCTCGGCCCAACCGAATCGCCGGCGTTGTCGCCGGTGCAGTCGGCAATCACGCCGGGGTTTCGCGCGTCGTCTTCTTTGATTTTGAAGACGATTTTCATCAAGTCGGAACCGATGTCAGCAATCTTGGTGAAGATTCCGCCAGCGATTCGCAGCGCCGCAGCGCCCAACGATTCACCGATGGCAAACCCGATGAAACAGGGACCGGCAAAATCGCGCGGAACGAAAAGCAAAATGATGAGCATCATCAGCAGTTCCACGCTGATCAGCATCATGCCGATGCTCATGCCCGCTCGCAGGGGAATTTGATAAATCGGGTAGGGCTTGCCGCTCAGGCCGGCGAAAGCCGTTCGCGAATTCGCGAACGTGTTCACGCGAATGCCAAACCAAGCTACTCCGTAGCTCCCCGCGATTCCCAGCACGCTGAACGCGAGAATGATTAGCACTATCTTGACCGGATCATGCAGCAAGAGACCGAAGTAGAGCAGGATCACGGCCGCAATGAACGCCCACAGAAGAATCAGGAATTTGCCCTGGGTGATGAGGTAGGTCTTGCAGGTTTCGTAGATCAGTTCGGACATCTCGCGCATCGAGCTGTGTACCGGCAGATTCTTGAGCCGGACGTAAATCACCATGCCGAAAATCAGCCCGAAAATGCAGAACAAGATTCCCCACATCAGCAGGGTGTGGCCGTTAATGCCAAGAAACGATACTTGCGAGAGATCGGGCAGCCGCAGGTTCGCCTCGCCGCCCTGCGCGCGTGCCGAACTCGCGCCAAGCAGGGTAAACACCAGGGCCGTGCCGGCCGCGCAGAATCGTGCCCATCGGCATCGGAGCAAATCGCCAAGTGCCAGTCCGGTGCGCATCAGTAGTCTCCTCCAACCATCGATATCATCAGAGTTTTCGCGCCTTTTGTTACAAAAGGATACTTATGGATTCGTGGATCATGCCGAGAGCCGCAACTCCAACCTCATCAATAGAATAAAGCCCTTTCCTGCGGAGGAGACTCCTTGAACGGGAGTCCTTGTTCGCGAGAAAAACACAGCTCAAAAGATAACTCCCAATTCTAAATGGCATTCATGCACTTCGTCAAGGATGCCCTCAGCAAAAAGCTTTCGCAAAGCTACTCAGTTTCGGATGGTTCCACACGCCATTGGAACGGTCGAAATTTCGCGAGCGTGCCGAAATCGCGGGGATTTGCGGTGATCACTGTTATGCCGGCGCGGCCCGCGCTCGTTGCAATCAGCGCATCATTCGTCAGGCGCCCCTTCCCGATCTGCTCGTAACCGTGTTTGGCGCCGAGGAGAGCGAGCAGTTTACCCGTTTGAGTCCAGTCGGTTAGGTTCGGAACCAGGATTCGGCGCGCTCTGTCGAAATCGCGCTCAAGCCGCTCAACAACGTGACGATTGCGAGCGGTGATACCTGCATACAGTTCTTCGAGCACGACCGAACTCAGCCAAACCGGGGCACCAGCAGCAATTCGCCTTAAAGCAACGACTGCACTATCCCCCATCCGCAAAGCCGTGATGTAAAGTGAGGTGTCGAAGAGGACCGGACGCAACTACGGCTCCAGGGTGCCATAGACATCCTTGACGACGATACCGCTCTCCACGAAGCGCTCATTCGCTTTGGCGGTCAGATGATTTCTCTCGTGCTCGGAAATCACGAAATCCAAGGCACGCTCGATTGCTTCCGTCTCGGTACCGGCCTGTAAGACCTTCTGGGCACGTTTGATTTTCACCGCATCCAGGCGGAAGTGCTTATGGGATCGCGCTTTCAGAGAGGGCATTTCGTGGACTCCAATCAAATCGTACTAACGCCGATGTACACATTGTAGCATTTGATGAACACGGCAGTCACTCTCTTGTTTCTATATAGAAGGGAGATCGTTGGGTGAGGAGTGCTGGCCAGTCGAATCTTGCATTCGGGGGTGCACCTTAACTCGGCGGCGGAGGAGTGATACGTGATTGGTCGTCGACGAAGATTACACCGCCGTGGCCCAGTTTTGAAGTCTTAGGCCCGGGACCCGCTTGAACTCACGCTCGTTGTTGGTGACGAGAGTGAGGCCGGCAGCTTTGGCGTGAGCCGCGATCCAGAGGTCGTTGCCGCCGATCATCTCACCGCGTTTCTCCAGCGAGGCTCGAATTTCGCCATAAGTGGACGCCGCTTCTTCCGGCAACGGAGCCACAGGCAATAGAGATATGAGTTGTGCGAGTGCTTCCAAAGCCTTGGCGCGGTGCTGGCTTCTCTGCGCCCCGTAAAGCAACTCTCCGTAGGTAATCTCAGATAGCACGGCATCCCCTTGCCGCATTTGGCGGAAACGCGCAGTGACCGCTGGGGGCCGGTTCAAGCGCAAATAAATGCACATATTGGTGTCGAGCATGTAGCGGGCGCTGTCGTTCACTCCTTTAGAGCCCTTTGCGACGTTGTGGCCGTGGGTCCTTGCGCTTGCGGGGGAACATGTCCGAAGGTAGCTCGGCTAGCAAATCCAGGGCACGAGCCATGCCGCCGAGTTTTTCTCGCAATACGATTTCATCGCCACGTCGAAAAATCTCAACTTCCGAGCTTTTGACCCGAAACTTCTTGGGGAGCCTGACGGCTTGGCTATTCCCTGATCTAAATACGCGAGTAGTCGCCATGTTTCACCGCAAACAGAATACCACATATATACAACAAAGTATATACGCCATTCAAAGGTCGATTCTTTCAAGGGCGGGCGCCGCGGTGAGAGCGGCGAAAGTACTTGGCTCGGAAAGCTCCGCTGCTCGCACGCTACCGTTGAGATGCGGGGCCGGAGTGGGCATTCTGAACGCGCGTGTTAGAATTTCGCCGTGAGCAAAAAAACGATCACGCCGGGCGGGGGCGTCGAAGGTGTCGTGGAGCTGCCGGGCGACAAGTCCATTTCCCACCGGTATGCAATTCTCAGCGCTCTCGCCGAAGGGCAGAGCGAAATCGCAAACTACGCGTCCGCGGCGGATTGCCGCAGCACGCTCGAGTGCCTGCGCCAGCTTGGGGTACCGATCGAATACAAAGACAGGACCGTGCGCATCGCCGGTGCTGGCCTCGGCGGGTTGAAACAAGCGCGTCGCGCGCTCGACGCGGAGAATTCCGGCTCGACCATGCGCATGCTCGCGGGCGTTGTTGCGGGCCAGTCTTTTTCGACCACTCTCACGGGAGACGAATCGCTGCGAAGGCGTCCGATGAAACGCGTGGCAGAGCCTTTGCGCCAAATGGGCGCAACCATCCGCGCTGCTGATGGGGACCGCGCACCGATCGAAATTCAAGGCGGCAATCTACGCGCAATTGATTACACGCCACCCATTCCAAGCGCGCAGGTGAAATCCGCGATACTTTTGGCCGGGCTCTATGCGGACGGCGTGACCACCGTGCATGAGTCCGTTTGCACGCGGGATCACACGGAACTGGCGCTGCGGGGGTTTGGGGCCAAGGTGGAGGGGCAGCGCGGAATCATTCGCATCCATCCTCGCCCAAAGCTCACTGGACGCAGGCTTTCTGTCCCTGGAGACCTCTCGAGCGCCATATTTCTGATCGCTGCTGCGCTCATTCTCTCGGATTCATCGGTAATGATTCACAACGTGGGGCTGAATCCCACCCGCGCCCGCGTGCTCGATTTCTTGATTTCCATCGGCGCGAAGATTCATGTCCCGTCGCTGCAGTCTCGCGACGGAGAGTTGGTTGGCGACGTTGCTGTGCAACACGCGCCTCTTTTAGGCGGCAACGTTTCCGGTGCGCAGGTGGCGGAAATGATCGACGAGCTTCCGATGCTTGCCGCGCTCGGTCCATTTACAGAGCAGGGAATCGAGATTCACGACGCTCAGGAACTGCGTGTAAAGGAGAGCGACAGGATCGCGACGCTTGCCGCCGGCTTGCGGCAGATGGGCGCGAAGGTGGAAGAATTTCCCGACGGAATGCGAGTGGAGGGCAAGTCAGCAGGGAAGTTGCGTGGCGCCAAAGTCGATCCGCAAGGCGATCATCGCATCGCCATGGCGCTCTCCGTGGCGGCGCTAGGAGCGGAAGGAGAGACGGTTCTCCGCGACGCCGATTGCGTAGGCGTCTCGTTTCCAGAATTTTTTACGATCCTCGATCGCCTTCGAGGTCAGGAAAAATAACCTGCGTCGCGCGCACTCGCGCCGTTTGCAAATGGTCCCAAGAAATTTCTAGCGAGGCTTCTGCAGGCGGATTGTTCCGTAGGTCGTGGTGATCGAAATTGTCGGGCCGCCAGAGCCGAACTGGCCGTTCAGCCTTCCGTTGCCCTGCTCGTTGATCAGCCGCATGGATGCTTCGTCAAAGTCGTTATCGATATCGCCTAGCCGTGAAAACGCGGAAATCTGAAAATTCGATCGTGTTGGCAACGTCAGTTCCACATCTCCGATATCATTCAGGATATTGACCGGATTACGCGGCGGATCCGAGTAAGCCACTTTGATGTCACCGTGCGCATTTGAGACCCAAAGCGGGCCAGCTATGTTATCGAGTTCGATGTCCTTGTTGTGCGAAAGGACCCGCGCCGCGCCTGCGGCATTCGCGATCTGAATGTCTCCTTCGTCCAGTTCCAACTGTCCGTTGAGCCGCTCGACCGTCACGTCGTACCAGGGCGATGTGCAGTGCGTGGTCTTGCCGACATTGCGAGCGTCGGTCGATTC
>Ga0187783_10000041_pt1 | contig 101510 bp, 106 predicted proteins | sample 1015_SJ02_MP02_2_FD_132471 | JGI IMG/M metagenome (GOLD analysis project Ga0187783, IMG submission 132471) | Tropical peat soil microbial communities from peatlands in Department of Meta, Colombia - 1015_SJ02_MP02_20_MG | ecosystem: Environmental > Terrestrial > Soil > Wetlands > Peat... | reverse complement strand
CGGGCTGTCGAACCGGATGCAAATAATTCAATCAACTTTCTCCGTTCCCGTTTTGGTATCTTTGAGCGTTTTTTATTCATGAATCCCAGTATAATCTTTAGTGATTATCTAGGACAGCCCCAAATTTTATGAGAAGAAGCGCTATCATTCACTATTGCAACTCTGCCTTTTTGTACTTCGAACTTGTCCCCTTCCATTGCATATTTTAGAACATGTCCATGGATTGCGTATTGCTTGTTTCTCACGAGGGCTTCTTTTTTGTATTCATCAGTATGATCTACGGGGTTTTTATTACACAAATTTTTTAATCTGTTTATATAGTGTGCTCTACGGGAATTGATAACTTTGTTGCTGTCTTTAATGGGAGTACTTTCACATTCTTTTAGTGCCAAGACGGTTCTATAGAAATATTTTTGGTCCTTGTCCATAAACAGGTGCCCCACGCGGCTTGTGAGTAGCCATAAAGGCCATTCCCAGGAAAATGCTGGATGAACCGTTAAAAGCAATGATAGGACTATGATTGTTGCATTATGTTTCATAAAAACCTCATTTAACATAAAACTGACTGTTTTCAGGATTTTTTCAGTATAGAACACAAATAGGATTTATGTAAGTCAGATAACAAGCCTCTTCGCGAAATGTTCCATTAGGGTATACTCAAGATTAGCAGCTTTTTAAAGAGCAATTGATTCTGATAACCCTAAGTGAGTGTATATGTTTTTCAAGATAGATTCTCGTATTTTTCAACAGCATCCTGATTGTATTATTGGCGTTGTCGTTGCCCATGATATCGGTAATAGCGCATCGCCTGCAACAGTGATTGGTCTTTTGAAAAAACAGGAAGATGAAATTCGGCAGACCGTGACACTTGAAAAGATTGTCGAGTACCCTCAAATTAGTTCTTGGCATGAGGCATATAAACAATTCGGTGCAAATCCTAAAAAACATCTTTCTTCTATTGAAAATTTACTAAGGCGTATTGTGCAGGGGCGCAGTGTTGCAGGTATTAATACGCTCGTTGATCTGTATAACCTTGTCTCGTTGCGTTATTTGTTGCCAGCAGGCGGAGAAGATTTAGATACCATCAAAGGCGATATTCAACTGACTATCGCGTCGGACCATGAAAAGCCGGTCTTTTTATTGGGAGACAAAGAAGAACATCCACCTCGGCAAGGGGAAGTTTTTTACAAAGATGATAATGGTGCTATTTGCAGACGCTGGAACTGGAAGGAGGCTGATCGCACAAAATTAACGAACGATACGCGTAATGCGGTATTGGTGCTTGAAGGGCTTGCAGCAATCAGCGTGGATGTTATCAAGGCTGCGCTGAATGAATTGGCAATGTACATCAAAGAATATTGTGGTGGTGATATTTCATACGCTCTGGTAACCAAAACAAATCCTGAAATTGAGATCATACATAATGGTATGTATGTCGAGCACAATAGGCCGTCCTTAAAATCTGTTGTATATCATGATCCATTTGCGATAACGGCGCCCAGCGTACAGACTGCTGTACCTGCCGTGATGACGATAAGCGATGAATCCGCCATTCGTCGGGCCAAAATGGAGGCAATGCGTGCGCAGGGTATCGAACCGTGGCCCCTTGCAAAACCAGTATCAATTTCATGCGCTGATATTATCGCAACATTCAATGAACGGGCAACACAGACTGAACAGACCATTGCCGGGCGTGTCATGAGCATGCGGGGACATGGCAAAGCGGTTTTCGTGCACATTCAAGATGGTTCCGGAAAATTGCAATTATATATCAAGCAAGACAGTGTTGGTGATGCACAGTTTAAACAATGGCAACAGTTTGTTGATATTGGTGATATCATCTGGTGCAAAGGGAAGCCTTTTAAAACAAAGACTGGCGAAATTACGTTGCACGTCGATCAGTTTACAATGCTGAGCAAGTGCCTGCACCCACTACCCGATAAATTTCATGGCATTGCAGATATTGAGTTGAAATATCGCCAGCGGTATCTCGATCTTATCAGTGATCCGATCGACCGCAAGCGCTTTTATGACCGCTCTGCTATTATACGTACGCTGCGAACTACCTTTGATGCATACGGATTTATGGAAGTTGAAACGCCGATGCTGCACCCAATCCCTGGTGGTGCAGTGGCACGGCCCTTTATTACGCACCATAATGCGCTTGATATTGATTTATATTTACGCATAGCGCCCGAACTCTATCTCAAGCGGCTCGTGGTAGGTGGTTTTGAACGCGTTTATGAAATTAATCGTAATTTCCGTAATGAAGGCATCTCGACGCGTCACAATCCCGAATTTACGATGGTCGAATGTTACGTGACGCACAAAGATTATGTATGGATGATGGATTTTATCGAACATTTGTTGCGCACAGTGGCATTGACGGTGCATGGTGCAACGCAAGTGCAGTTTAAAGAACGCCTCATTGATTTTGAGGCTCCCTTTGCGCGCATGACCATGCAAGAAGCGGTGGCACACGCAGCGGGTTGTACCATTTCTGATTTGTCTGATGAGCGTATCGATGCAATAGCACAAAAACATGGCATCATGCGTTCACCGACCGTACCAACCGGTGGCCATATACTCTATGCATTGTTTGAAAAACTGGTCGAATCACAGCTTTGGAACCCCACCTTTATTACCGATTTTCCGAGCGTCATTTCACCACTTGCCAAGCGCAAACCAGATAATCCAGAACTGACCGATCGTTTTGAACTATTTATAGCAGGCATGGAAATAGCGAACGGTTTTAATGAGCTGAACGATCCCATCGATCAAGCTGCCCGGTTCAGCGAGCAAGTCGTGGCACGTGCGTTTGGCGATGCCGAAGCGCACCACTTTGATGCTGATTATATTCGTGCACTTGAATATGCGCTGCCACCAACCGTCGGTGCCGGCATCGGCATTGATCGGTTGACCATGCTCATGACTGATGCACATTCGATTAAGGATGTTATTTTATTCCCGACATTAAAACCGGAAAAATGAGAATCATAGGGCTATTTGTGTTATGCAGATAGTGTAACATCATAGTCTGTAAGTATGTTTTGTATTTTTTTGAGGAAAGGTATCTATATGAATTTTATACTGGTGTGTTCTGTGTTAATAGCGATGAATACATTTTGCTATGGTTTTAGAGGACACGTTTTTAGGGGAGACGTATCCATGTCAGAGTTGTCAGAGTCAGAGAAAAGAGCTCGCGATTTATTAGCAGAAAAACAGTTTCGTGAGAACGAATATGTACAGGAGCTTTTACGAGATAAGGAATATGATGCCCGGTGTGGTAATTTTTTTGAAAGATCTAGCCGTCAAAAAGATTTTGAAAGATTTGAGTATCAGACAAATTTTAAGCAATTATCATTTTTGATAACCACAAAAAATTTGGATCCCAAATTGTATGGTGATTCTACTAAACAACATGCACAAGAATATTTTAGGCAATTAAGAGAAGCAGCTTGTAAAAGTATCACAAAAAAGTTCACCAGAAAATCTATGTACGCACTCAGCCGGCATGCAAAGCAATTTTGTTTTACGTGTGCAGTGCTTGAGCTGAAAAAGCGTTCCAACCAAAGTATGGGTACCATTGATGGGCAAGATACATTTTTACATGGACATCGTGAGATACAGGAAGAAGAATTTTATGATGCTGCATGTGCAGATGTATTTACATCAATAGAAGACAGTGAGTTACATGAGATCATTACTGAAACTAAACCAGAATCAAAATCATTTAAATAGAAATGGCCGATTCAATCGGTTTTTGTTCTTAAAATGCAATAACAAAAATGGTGACATGTAATGAGCCTTATGATGTTCAATACACATCATAGGTAATGTTAATAACTTTGAGAATAACTATATAATAAAAATCGCTATTTTACCGATCAGATCAATGTTTTTGCAAAAAAAATAAAGAATTTTAAAACAAAACCATTGTATCAATTTTCTTTTTTTGTTATTATTCAAATAGAGATACTTCCATGGGGGGGTATTACAATAAGTAGGGAGGTTTCTTATGAAACTATCAAAAGCGGTTATTACAATGCTGATCTTGAGCACTGCGTTTTCGCATGGCGGTGATAATTCAAATAAACGCCGAGCAGAGGAGCTGGCAGCGCGTCAGGCAGAGCTAGAAAAACTGAGAAGGGATTATGCGAACTGGAAGTTCGAGCGGCTCATGGCAAATTTTAATCTTGCACTTGGGCCGGTTATTGCTGGAGCGGCAGCTCTGGGCGCGAGTCATTCACATGACATGTTAAAAGCTCGTTCGTATCTCGATCCCCGCGTGCCACTATTTCGAGGTTTTCAGCGTGCAACGACTTATGGATCACTTCCATTTTTCTATGGATCAGCTCTTTTTGGAGCATATCTCGTGAGCAATAGTCTATTACAAAAGTATTATACCAGCAATACAGATTTTGAAACGCGAGCAAAAAACTATACTGCGCATCCTTGGCAAAACAATAAGAAGTAGTTGTAACGTAGTAAGATATTGCGCTATCAGCAATTAAAACAGCCTTATCAGTAATGTTTTGTTGAATATATCTGGTATCAATTCCTTGATGGTATCATGTTCCTTACGCGTCACTGAGAATCCACCAAGCCGATGATCCAGAATCATATTATACAGTGAACTGGCTTCCGCAAATGAAAAATCACAATTTCTGATTTTTTCACTATCTTTCAGGGTGTAGGGAACCACAACAGTGTCATTATTGCCAGATCTATGGAGATAAAGCACGCAGCCTTTGCTCCCAATGCCCGTAATGCCAGGGTTGGTGCCTATGCATTTCCACTTGAGCCTTGCTCTGGGTTCCTCTTTGACGGTGATAAAGCAGAGAGCACTTCCATTATTGGTGACACCAACAAAAAGGTGTGGAAGCTCAGTATGGCAGAGCGCACTAATTACGGGAAAATTATCAGGAAGTGGTTTAGTGATATTAACGACATCTTTCTTAGTATCAAATAGTGCGTATATGTTTTTATGGCCGATGACAAGAAGGCCAGAGTTACTGTAAGATGCACAAGCCTGTATACCTGTTTCTCCTTGCTGCTCCAAATGCTTTGCATAGAGGAGTTTATCGCTATGGGTATAGTAAAATAGATTTGTATTCCCATATCCAAAAAAATATTGTTGCATTGGGGCATTTTTATACATAAAAAGAGGCGTGGATTTTGTCGCTTTTGCTTGAGGATTAGTGAAAAAAACTTCAGTCAAGTGTGCATATAAAGGTCTATCGATACTATGCAATTGTGCAAGATTATATGCGGTGACATGTGCACAGGCTTCATCAGTTTTATACTCGGTGAATCCTGATTTTTTAACGTAAAGATCAAGATGGTCTTTATTGTGATACAAGAAATCGTTGAAATCTTTTTGATACGTATCGCATATGATTTTTTTCTTTAAACCAGGCTCTACTATTTTGTCGAGAGCATCGTCGAGCGAAATTGTTCCTTCACCAACTTGCATTAATATAAATTTAATGCTGCTATATATGGGGAGAGCTGCAGATAAAAATTGCGTGAAACTGCACAAAAGTAATGCCATTAGAAGTAAGCGCATATTATTATTATTCATAAGATGGGATGATCCATTCTTTGTGGATTGATGATCACTCGATCATTGTAATCTGTAGGTGTCATAAACTGGTATTCTATGAGATCTGATTTCGATGAATCAGACTTATGTGCATCCTGTATATCGGTTTTCGGAGTATTTTTTGAAGCAAGTTTTTTCCCAAAAAGTGATTTATAAATTTCATCTCGGTCAAAGGGCTCTTCCTGTTTTGGCTTGTTTGACGCTAAAATCAAACCAGTTGATATCGCAATCACTGAGAGTAATCCATAGTAGATATTGTTCATGTATTCTTTCTAAAGAAGTTCTTTAAAATTGTGGATGATTAGTATTGTAAACTACAGCTATTTTTTAAAGATAGCAATGACATAATGGCTTTATTTTCCGGCGGCTCTTTTGCGCCCGGCAGCCATATGGCGGGCCCGAATGCTTGCTTCAGCATCCTCTTTGCTGTGTGAATGTGCAATAACGCTCCAGCGGCCGTTTTCGAACTTCAATATCGGCCAGCCTTTGGTTTTAGTTTTTTTACCGACTTTATAAGGCATGATGGCTCCCCTTGTTTTATTCAGATAGAATTTGACAAAAATCATAGCTTTTATATACTAGACAATATCGACTCTTTAAGTGGAGCCTTTTATGAACTATATCACTAAAATCGCCATATTAAGCCTCAGTTTTGTAGGCCTGGCCCTCAATCCGGCCTATGTTGCACTCGATACGTTATTGCCTGGTAAATTAGATGAGAACGCAGCATTTCAGGCCTTGTTAGAGTGCGTACAAAAATATAACAAACTGGTGTTATGTTTTGACGTTAAAAAGAGTGCACACAAAAATGCAATGATGAAAGTGTTGTCACAATATCCCGATATCATGTTTATCTTTGTTGATATCACCAAATATCCATTCTTCAAAAAAAAGCTGCTGCGATTTCATAAAAATAGTTTCTTGCTGGAAGAGACAAATCAGCTTTCATATGTTCAATTACAAGCGATGTTGAATAAATATTATCGCTAAATAACAGGCAGACTATACCGCAATATAAATAGGCAGTACACTGTTTTTAAGTTTTTTTGGAAACAGAATGAAGCGTGTACCTGTTTACTCTATTGTTGCTCTTTTTTTGATCAGTTCTTTATCTATTACGATTCTACTCAAAAGTCATGGTTTTGCTGGTAATACTCCTGTCCAGATATGTGAGGGTACAGGTACCGTTTATCTGTCCGATGTTTGTTGGCGTGCAGTAAAAAAATGGAAGCAGTGGTGTGTTGCTACCTATGATATTCTCAATGCAATGGTCGATCATGGTTCTATTCTTCATGTTGGTACAAGTGTTACACCATCATATGTGCGTTTTACATGTGTTGATGAAGATGATACTTGCACTGAAATTATAACGTGCACACCGCTGCAAGAATTTTATCTATACGACGCTGATGTCTGGATTCCTGCATATCAATTAGTGGCTGGTGTCCGATTAAAATCCCGCGATGGTTATCAAATTATTATCGTACTTGAGCATATTGCCGAAGATTTGGAAGTGTATCTCATTGAGGTAAAAGATACGCATACGTTTTTTGTTGGTAGATGTGGCCTGTTGACCCACAATACGATGTTACCCTGGGCTTTGAGTGCTGGTTTAAGTATTCCATTTGGTGCAAGTGCTGCGAGCGGTGCAGCGGGCGCTTTTTTTGGTCCGATTACTCTGCTTGCGGGAGCTGTCATTGGTACTGTTGCTGGGATTATGTTCAAAATTGCATGCGATAAACATATGCCGAGGTACGAAGTAGGTGTATGTGATCATGATTTTATGCATCCGCAAGAGTGTCAAACAACGACGATAATATCTCAGGACAAACAAGGAATAGGGTGTGGTGATACAACGATTAAACATCCAAAGCCTTTTATTACTCCGATAGAGCCAGTAGAGATAGAAAAACAAATAGGCTGTCCTATCATTATTATTGAAGAACCAAAGCCTTTGATCAATGTGCCTGTTGAACAGACTTGGGAAGACTTTTTTGTAACAAAAGATAAGCAAGCTAATAACGATACAGCGAAAAATAAAAAAGAGCGTTATGATGGACCTACTTTTGGTAGGACCGAGGATTGGATCAATAGCAGCCCGATAGGAAAAGAATTTGAAAGGACGGATAAGGGTATGCAAGGGAAACGTGCATTTAGATTAAAAAAGAAGATTCCTGGACTGACAGGTATTTCACAGGGTGAGTTCGTAGTTATAGATGCATTACATAAAGATCATTTGGAAGTATACAACAAACATGGTATTTGGACTCACGTAGCCAATTTTGATGGAAGTAAAAATGAAGAGAAAACTGAACAAGCAAAAGACGGCAGACCTCGAGGGAAGTTGAATGATTTATAATAGGATAAAGCATGGAAGACGATAGACAATGGCTCAGAGACATAGAGGAACGAGTAGAAGAGAAGCGCAAAAACTATAAGGGACCATTTTGTTGTCTCACTATGGATGCAACACTAGCAAGCGGCGAGTCTCTTCTTTCTTACGATTCAAAAATGAGAGAATATTTTGTACGTGATGGAAAGTGTTATAGAGATGGGAAGGATTATGGAGGTTTTATGTTGATTCATTGTCCATTTTGTGGCACTAAACTCCCAAAAGATTTACGTAACGAATGGTTTAATGCACTAAACAACATATTAGGCTTTGAAGTAGACATCTGCATTGACAAACGAAAAATTCCGAAAGAGTTTAGATCTGATGCGTGGTGGAAAAAGCGTAGGTTATAGGAGTGTGCTTGCCTTCTTTGCATAACGCGTTACCATAAGATGCATGAATTTGATCATGCAGGAAGTTTATGGAACGAAGTATTGTGCACGGACAAAAATATCGGTGGTTATTGCCCATTTCTGGCGAGCATGAATCAACAACAATACCGATGCTTGCAAGTTCCTACAATCTTGCTATTCCCATTGTGCAAGTGCTTGTTTCGCGCGGGATGCACACACGTGAACAGATCGATGCCTTTTTATTTACCGTCTATCAAAAAGAGGTACATGATCCGGCCCATTTAAAAGATGCAGTCAAAGCGGTTGAGCGCATTGAACGTGCAATAGATGCGGGCGAAAAAATTCTGATCTGTGGCGATTATGATGTGGATGGTATCACTTCTTCGGCGCTCATGATGCATTGCCTGACACCGCTCGGCGCACAGATAAACTTTTTTTTACCAAATCGGGTGCGTGATGGGTACGGTCTTTCGTGCAAGACAGTCGAGCGCGCAGCGGATAATGGCTACACTCTATTGGTTACGGTCGACAATGGCATCACTGCTTTTGAACCAGCGCAGCGTGCGCGCGAGCGAGGCATCGATCTTATTATCACCGACCATCACCGGCCTCATGATCACTTACCCGATGCGTATGCAATTGTAAATCCTAATCAAGCTGCATGTCAGTATCCTTTTAAAGCTTTCGCAGGTGTCGGCGTTGCATTCAAGCTCATGGCACTGTTGTATGAACGGCGCGGTTTGACTATTCCGAGCAAAGCGTATGAACTATTGTTGCTTGGTACTATTGCAGACGTCGTGCCGTTGCGGGGTGAAAACCGTTTTTGGGTTCGCTATGGACTATCGCAGGTTAATAATAATGAAAGTATTTCACTCCAGGCGCTTAAAAAAAATGGCAAAGTGGCAGATCGGCCACTTTCTGCGCTCGATATCGGTTTTTCGATAGCGCCACAAATTAATGCGCTCGGTCGCCTTGAAGATCCGCGGCAGGGGGTAAAATTTTTAATCGGTTCCCGGGTCGATGAGGTGGATGAAGTTGCCCGTATTTTACTGCAGCTCAATGAGACTCGTAAATTAATCGAAAAAGATGTGTTCCGTGATGTGGTGGCACAAGTAGAACGTGGCGAGATCGATCTGGAACGTGATCGCATTATCATCGCCAAATCAGCAGATTGGCCACCGGGCGTAATCGGGCTTGTCGCATCGCGCGTGGTGGCTGAATATGGCAGGCCCGCTATTTTATTGCATGAAACATCACAGGGCATGCTCAAAGGTTCGTGCCGTTCGATTGCTACATTCAGCATTTTTGATGCATTAAGTGCTGCCTCAGATCTTCTTGAACAGTTTGGCGGTCATGCGGTTGCGGCAGGTCTTTCGCTTTCCAAAGAGCGCTTACCAGCGTTAAAGCAGCGACTTGCAGAATATAGTGCATCGCGCATCACGCCAGAAGATTTTATCCATAAGCTGATGGTCGATGCGCACTTGCAACTGCCTGATTTGACTGCGCAATTTGTGCGGGACATGGAGTATTTAGAGCCATTCGGTAATGATAACCCGGTGCCTTCATTTTATGTGCATAATGTGGTGCTCGTGCAAAAACCGTTGCTTTTGAAAGAGCTTCATGTAAAATGCATGATCTTTGCTGATGGAGTGGTAAAGCCAGTGATATTTTTCAACAGGCCCGAGTTATATACCGTGCTGCTTGAAAGAGGATTTGAACCATTTTCGCTTATTGCACAGGTCAGCAAAAATTATTGGCTTGGCAAAATATCTATCGAACTGATCGGTCTTGATGTTAGTGTTGAATCATGATGAGGTGCGTCCATGATTATTACGATTGATGGTCCTTCGGCGAGCGGAAAATCGTCCCTTGCACGGTCACTTGCAAAACGATTATTCTATTATTATCTTTATTCCGGTCTTTTATATCGCGGATGTGCCTATGTGCTTATGAAATATGGCAACTATTCTAAACACACTATTCGTGGAGCAACACCTCATGATGTAAGTGAGTTGTGCAATTCAAAACGCATTCTCTATTCATATAATTATACTGACGGCGAGCGGCTTTTTTTTGATGGCGCTGATATTACCCGGCATCTTAAAACGCCACTCATCGATGATTGTTCTTCACTCATAAGCACCGTACCAGCTATTCGTGAAGAGGTACGTATCATACAGCACATGCTTGCGGCACAACAGGAAAACCTCATTGCAGATGGACGTGATATGGGCACCATTGCATTTCCCCACGCGGATGTAAAATTTTTTTTGACCGCCTCAGTAGAAGTACGTGCAGAACGTTGGCGTTTAGATCAAGAAAAACGAGGAAATGCAGTTACTCACGCACAAGCGGTAGAGCAGCTCAGTGAACGGGATCGTCGCGATACGATACGATATTATTCACCACTGGCCGTTGCGCCGGACGCGATTATGATTGACAACAGTGCGTTATCGGCAGAGCAAACATGTGCATTATGTGAACGATATTTAGAGCGACATGCTTTCACAATTATCAAGCTACGATAGGCAAGATGCGCAAAATTGGGCACAAAAAAGAGAGATAATTGTTGTAATCATCTCTCTTTAAAATCTTCAGAACAGATTTATTTATTTTTCGTTATTCATGCAACGTTTAGCGTTTTCTTTGCGTGTTTTATTGCCTTCGCAATCTGGCTCACATCGTTTCTTTTTGCATGGTGTTTCGCACATTTTTTCTTTTTTGCATGGCTTTTCACATTTTTCTTCGCACCAGCCGTAACAGCCAGGTAGTATGCTCACAAGAGCAAGAGCTAGCAACATCTTTTTCATATGATTCTCCTATTTGGAAAATTTGTTATACCGTACACCTGTCACCAAAATAGAAGGAATGGATTGCAAAATGCAACAATTTTTATTTTCCTTCGTCGTCTATGTCCATCTCTCCCTCTAAAATATCTTCAACATCAGAGTTTTCTGGTGCGGGTTCTGGTGGGCACATAGAACAGGACATAGCATCGGTGGCGGAGCAGTCAGAACAACTTTCATTGCGGTTCCAACAACCAGTCAATACCATGGTAAATGTGATAGCAAGGAGTAATGCATATTTCATAGAATGCCTCATAAAAAGTTTGATTATTTGGTTACACGACTAGATTCAAATATACCTTCACTGATAATATCCTCGAGCGGTACGCGATCGGAAGGGATTTCTCGTTTTGCAAGTTCTGGCGGTAATACTGAAGTTGGTGCTGGTTTGCCGAGCACAAACATCATGACCACCTCGTGAGTATCCGGAATGTGCAACAAAGCTTTTGCACGATCGTAATCAAAACCTTCCATGCCATGACAGATGAGACCCATGCTGGTTGCCTGTAATGCCATGTTTTCCCATGCAGCACCCGTATCAAGAATGTGTGTGCGCGATGGTTTGCCAGTAGCAAAAAAGTTTTTTGCCGCGACGACACAGATGAGCACTCCACCATTGATGACCCATGATTGATTGAAGGGGACCAACAGACTAAAAAGTGTGTCCCATGCTGGAGTACCATGGGAGCCATAAATAAAATGCCATGGTTGATTGTTGTACGAAGATGGTGCCCAGCGGCCTGCTTCTAACACCGTCATCAGTTCATTACGTGAAATAGCTTCTCCCGACATGGCACGAGGCGAATGGCGCTGCAAAATTATATCTAAAATTGGGTATTCAGAAGAACGGTGCGTCATTATAAGAGATTCCTTGTTACTAGAGCATCCGGAAAAGGCTACTACAAAAAATAGAGCATATACAGATCCTAATATGCGCACGGTACTAAGTGAATGATTCATACTATTGCGCCTCTTTTTGTGGTGAACTACGTTTTTTTCTCAATTTTTTCTTTTTTGGTTTGATGGGGGAAAGGGGATTATCGATAAAAGCGATATTAATCACATCATCCATAGTTTTAGCAAAAATAATTTCGAGTGAACCAAAATCGACCTCTTTCCGTATGTCTTTTATTTCTGATTCATTTTCATGAGGAACGATCACTTTTTTAAAGCCGTATTGTTTTGCTGAAAGTAATTTTTCCTTGAGTCCACCGACCGCAAGCACGCGTCCTCTGAGGGTTATTTCTCCCGTCATTGCGATGTCACCGCGCGATGGTTTTTGGGTCAATGCGGAAATGAGTGCGGTGCAGATCGTAATACCAGCAGAAGGCCCATCTTTTGGGGTAGCCCCTTCGGGAATATGTATGTGAATGTCTTTGCTTGTGTGGAACGATGGTTTTATGCCGAGCAGTTCAGCGCGTGAGCGAATATAACTGAGCGCCGCTTGTGCCGATTCTTGCATCACTTCGCCGAGTTGTCCCGTTAAGGTGGTGGTACCCTTGCCGGTCAGTACCGATGTTTCTATTTCAAGAATATCGCCACCAACTTCAGTCCAGGCGAGACCAGTGGCAAGACCAACATGTGCCTTTTCGGTTTCAACATGCATCTTTTTGAATATTGGGTTACCAAGCCAGTCGATAATTTTTTCGGTTGTGATGCGCACACTTTTTGTTTTTTCACTTTTTAAGAGCTCTTGAATTGCCTTGCGCATGAGTTTGGTCAATGTGCGTTCGAGTTGCCGTACGCCTGCCTCTTTGGTGTATTCATCAATAATTTTTTCAAGTACCACATCATCAATTTTACATTGCGTTGCAGTAAGGCTATGTTCTTTGAGATTGCGCGGTATCAAAAAGGTGCGTGCGATCTCTTTTTTTTCTTGTTCTGTGTATCCGGATAAACTGATGATTTCGAGCCGATCAAAGAGTGGATAGGGGATATTATCGATGACATTTGCGGTTGCAATGAACATCACTTTTGAAAGATCATATTCCATATCAAGAAAGTGATCCATAAACATTTTATTTTGTTCAGGATCGAGCACTTCAAGGAGTGCTGCCGCCGGGTCTCCATGTACATCACGGGACATCTTATCGATCTCATCAAGTAAAATGACCGGATTTATACTATTCGCCTTACGCATTGCCTGAACAATTTTACCCGGTAATGCCCCTATGTAGGTACGACGATGGCCTCGAATTTCGGCCTCGTCACGAATGCCGCCGAGTGCAATCCTAATAAAATCACGGCCCAACGCCTCGCTAATTGATTTTGCAAGCGAGGTTTTACCAACCCCCGGAGGGCCCGCAAGACATAAAATAGGGGAACGATCGAGCTTTTTTGAGAATTTTTTTGCAGCTATAAATTCTATGATGCGCTCTTTTGCTTTTGTAAGTCCTGCATGATTACTTGCAAGAATTTTTTCGGCAGCCTGAATACTAATAGTATCTTCCGATTGTACGTGCCATGGCAAACTCATTATCCATTCGACATAATGACGACTTACGGAAGCTTCTGAAGAAAGTGGAGGCATCTGTTCAAGGCGTTTTAATTCTTTATCAACTCGTTTGAGGGCTTCATCAGGAAGGCCTAGTTTGCTGACTGTTTTTCTGAGCTCTTCTATTTCATGTGCATGATCTTCGCGCCCGAGCTCTTTTTGTATTGCTTTTATCTGTTCTGTCAGATAATATTCCCGTTGATTTTGCTCAATTTGTGATTGTACATTACCCCTGATCCGTTGCTCCGCATGCATGATATCAACCTCACGTTGCAAAATACGGGCGAGGGTGGTCAGCCTGTGGGGTAAGTTTGCCAACTCCAAAATCGATTGGCGTTCCTCAAAGGAGAGATTGCTGTGCACAGCGAGTGTGTCGACGGCACTATCGACATCAGTGACTGTTTTAATGTTTTCAACCAAATTTGCAGGTGCCCGTTCATCAAGTTTACTGTAGGCGAGATATAATCGCTTTAACTGTCGCCATAAGGCCCATAATTCAGTGGTATCCTCATCATGGGTTGTTTTGACCAGTTCAAAGTTGGCACTGATAAATGACCCGGTGACCATCATTTCATGCATACGGGCACGGGCGACGCTTTCCACGAGTATTTTGAGGGCTCCATTTGGCATGCGTACTGGCTCTTGCAGTATGATGGCGGTGGTACCGTACACAAAAAGATCGTCGATTGTAGGGTTTTCTATCCGCTGGTCTTTTTGGGCAGTGACAAAGAGTAAGCGATCAGTTTTAAGCGCATATTCAACTGCATGGATCGAGATATCCCGCCCTACCACGATAGGGATAATACTTTTGGGCAATATCACCACATTTTTGAGGGGTAACAAAGGAAGGGTGTCGAATGATGTAAATGCAGACTGAGTCCGTGTTTGTGTTTCTTTGGTTATCATTAATGAGCCTACTGTGGGTATATTTTAGTGCGTACTAATTCGATAGGATCTACTTATCTAAGAGTAGATAGAGTGAGTGGTTTGTCAATGGGAGTATATGCAGATCATTGCGGTTACTTAATTTATCTAAAATTTCCTTTATAATAGAATGATGCGTTAATATTTGGCATGCAATTACGATTAGGAAAGGGTTTTGACCAATAATAAAGTGTGAAACGTTGGTTTTTACAAACGGTCTAGGTTTTGTTATTATCTTTTTATAATCATAAATTTTTTACTTGTAACCATTTTCTAGAAGGAAACATGTATGCTAAAAAAGTTTGCCTCAGCTATTTGGGGTAAGTTTGAAAGTGCTGCCGAGGTGCGTAAGTTTATTATGCTTGCGGCCAATTTTTTTGTAATCATAGGTACCTACTGGACATTACGGCCTATCAAAGACAGTATTTTCAATGCTATAGTCGGCATAGACTGGCAGCCACGTGCAAAAATGATTTCCCTTCTGGTTATTATTCCTCTTGTAATTCTATATTCTAAGTTGATCGATATGTTTCCGCGCCATCGCGTCTTTTATGCATTACTGGGCTTGTATGCATTACTTGCAGCCGGTTTTGCATGGATATTCATGGATCCGGCGATGGGGCTTTTAAATACGGTAGCGTCACCGGACCGCTGGATTGGTTGGTGCTGGTATGTCTATGTCGAAAGTTTTGGTTCACTGATCGTGGCGCTTTTTTGGGCCATCACGGTCGATACTACAAAGGCTGAGTCGGCAGCGCGTGGTTTTCCGATCATTGCATTGCTTGGGCAGCTTGGTAATATTCTTGGACCTAAATTTTTGACCGCGAAGCTTCTTGGTTTTGAGACCAGTGCGCCAGTTGTTGCTATTTGTGGCGTACTTATGTTTATCAGTATAATTCTCATGTATATCTTCATGAATACAACACCTGCCGATCTACTGACCGGCTTTCACATGGGGGAAGGCAGCCATAAAAAGGATGAAGAACCCGGTTTTTTTGAAGGTCTACGATTACTTGCAACACAAGGCTATCTGCTTGGTATCTTTCTTATTATCTTTATTTATGAAGCTATTGTTACGGTGATCGATTTTCATTTCAAAAAAACTGCCACATTGGTCTATCCCATAGAGCGTGAGCTCAGTGCCTACCTCTCTGAATATGCTTCTATGACTGGTGTTGTAGCGACACTCTGCGTCCTCTTTGGAGTCAATAATATTCAGCGTCACCTAGGTATGCGTGCTTCTTTAGTTTTGTTGCCATTGTTGGTAGGTGCAGCAGTCATTGGTTTGTGGATCTATCCGACGTGGCTTGCTATGGTTTTTTGGATCATGGTAACTGCAAAAGCAATAAACTACGCGCTCAACCAGCCGACCTTGAAGCAACTCTACATTCCGACGAGTAAAGATACAAAGTATAAAGCACAGGCATGGATTGAGATGTTTGGTGGCCGTGGCTCGAAGGCATTTGGTTCAGCGATTAATGAAATGCGTAAAAGTCTGGGACTTGTCATGTTCTTGAACATGGTTGTTATGGTTTCCGGAGGGCTTATTATATTCTGGTTATTCGTAGCAGCATATGTGGCGCGCGTGTACAACAAGGCAATTAAAGAAAATCGTATTGTCTGTTAGTGGGCGGTATAGATATATGCAAAAGAGATAATATCACAAAGGGTCTTCTGTACAGTATGCGGAAGGCCCTTTTATTGTGCATAAATGTTGCGGAAGGGTGCGGTGCGAACTGGTATGCAAATAAGAAAATATTTTCACGGTTTTTTTGATGTGGAACCACAAGAACGTTCTAAGCTGTTTTTTCTTGCATTGTCATTCTTTTTTATCATCGCGGGGTATACCATTGCGCGTGATTTAAAAGATGCACTGTTTATGAACATTGTGGGACGTGAGTATATTCCCTTTGCAAAAACACTTTCAATGATTATTCTGGTGCCCGCGATTTTTATCTACTCTCTGCTTGTCGATCGAGTGCGCCGTTACCAATTGCTTACGATATATTCGGCATTTTACGGATTTATGTATCTGCTCACCGCATACTATGTGGGACACCCGACGATCGGTCTTTTTAATATCACGCCTGGCCCGACCCGTGTTTTTGGATGGTTAATATATTTCTTGGTCGAAGGATATTCTCCCTTTGTAGTCGGGGCATTTTGGGCATTTGCAAACTCGGTAAACGATCCAGAATCGGCAAAAAAGAATTATGGTTTGGTTGTTTCAGGTTCAAAAATAGGCGGTGCATTGAGCGCTGGTGTGGCATGGTGGCTTTTTAGTTGGGCCTCAGTGCAAAATTCATTTGTTATTAATGTTTACGCACATCAAATTGCCTTTTTGATTTCAGCGTTACTTGTCTTGTGTATTCCCATTGTCGTTTATTATCTGATACGGACGGTTCCTGGCGAATATTTGCATGGGTATGAGGCAGCATATCGCGTAGAAAAACGCGGTAAGGTTAAGACTGGCATATTGGAAGGTCTTATATTATTGCTCAAATATCCGTATGTCATGGGTATTTTTGGCATGGTCTATTTTTATGAGGTTGTTTCAACGGTATTAAGTTATCTCCGTCTTGGTGTGGCGGAACAGAGCTGCGCGAATAATGTTGCTGCGCAGACGGCATTCCTGTTTAAGATCTATCTCATTACCCATGTGATTGGTTTTTTCATCGCAACGTTCGGCACTCGTTTTTTACAGCTCTTTTTAGGCACCAGAGCTTGTCTCTTACTGGTACCTTTGCTGACCGGCGGTTTTCTTTTTTTCATGTTAAGCAGTAGCGATTCATATGCAGTTGTCTATGCATTTATAGCCCTGAAGGCGATCAACTATGCATTTAGTTGGCCAGTCCGTGAAACCCTTTATATTCCAACGGTCAAAGATATCAAATTTAAATCCAAATCCTGGATCGATGCTTTTGGCAGCAAGGTGGCTCGTACGAGTGGTTCAGCGGTGAACGTTACCATGACCCATATCGGGTCCCAGTTTTTTATGGCGGCCCATTCCTTTTTCTTTGCGGCTGTAGTGGCATTGTGGTTTGTGACCGCCTTTTTGTTGGGTAAGCGGTTCGAGCGAGCAGTGAAACATAATGAGGTTATTGGGGTTTAATATTAACGAAGGATTGAGTTTTTTCCCAGTTTTGATACTGTAATACTTAGTTTTTAATAAATTTTTATTTCCTGAAAGGAATGCTGCATGATAAAAAAATTGGTAGAAGCGGGTGTTCATTTTGGTCATCTTACGTCGCGTTGGTGTCCTAAGATGGCTCCTTTTATCTGGGGTAACCGAAATAAGGTGCATCTCATTGATGTTTCAAAGACCGCTCGCCAAATTGAAAAAGCAGCTCAATTCCTTGAATCGGTCGCTGCGGAAGGCAATCAGGTTCTGTGGGTTGGTACCAAAAAGGCTGCACAAGGGGCCATAGTACAGGCTGCAGAGGTTTCTGGTATGCCATTTGTCAATCATCGTTGGATCGGTGGCACCTTAAGTAATCATATTCAGGTAAAAAAATCGGTCACTAAATTGGCCCATTACGAAGATGTCATCGCAAAGGCTGAAAAAATGCCTCATTATACCAAAAAAGAGCTCAATGTCTTTCAAAAATTGGTGCAACGATTAGACAAAAATATCGGTGGTATACGTCAATTACGCTGGCCTATTGGTGCATTGGTTATTATCGATGTGCGCAAAGAAGCAGCGGCACTCCGTGAAGCAATAGCGATGGGAGCACCCGTTGTTGGTCTTGTCGATACCAATAATGATCCTTCATTAGTGAACTATGTGATTCCGGGTAATGATGATGCTCCTGAGGCAATTGCCTGTGTATTGGAGTATTTATCCCATGCGGTGGCACGAGGTGTTGAAACTTACCATCAAAACATGGCAAAACAGAACGAAGCGGCACGCAATGAGAAAAAAGTAAAAACGACAACAGATGCTGAAGCTGAATTAATTGCTCCTGAAGAAGGCACTGTCGAAGAGATGGCAGGCATGGCCGCTCTACAAGATCAGACCGAAATGTCAGTCGCTGCTGAAAAAAAGCGTTCCGCTAAAAAGGCTGCAATTGAAGCTGAGACTGCTGATGGTGCAACATCCGTGCGTCAGGGACAAGGACAAAAGCGTACATCAAGTGGTGTTCCACGTAGACCTGCTTCAAAACCAACGGGGAGAGGTGTCTGAGTGGTCGAAAGAGCATGATTGGAAATCGTGTATGTTCCGTAAGGGGCATCGAGGGTTCGAATCCCTCTCTCTCCACCAGTCTTCGCTGCTACGCAGCTTCGTCTGGCTGCGCCGCTAAATATGGAAAAAATGGCGAAGTTTAATAATAAATTCATGTTAAGGCGATAGCTCGACATAGCCTTAGTAGGCGACGACGAGCGTAAGCCTGACGAAGCCCGATGAAGCCGTGAGGCGTAAACGGGCGAAGACAGGGGAAATGATAAAGTGATGGTTACGCATCTTGTCAGGTCCGAAAGGAAGCAGCAAACGAATATACATGCTTGTATCATTTCTCCTTTTATGTTGAAACAGGCGATTAACCTAATGGGGTCATAGACAGGCAAAGCCTGACGAAGCTGAAAGCGAAGACAGGTGATAGGATTTTTATGGAACAAACCACTCTTAACCTTGCAAGAAAATGGCGTTCTCAGGTTTTTGATACGCTGGTAGGGCAAGACCTTGCGGTAAAAATTCTCAAAAATTCTTTGTATGTTGGGCACTATTTTCCTGTCTATCTTTTTGCAGGGCAACGTGGGTGTGGAAAAACATCGACGGCCCGTATCTTTGCAGCGGCACTTAACTGTGTTGTATTAGATTCTTTCAAAATAAAGCCTAAAGATACTGTTATCCCATGTGGGGCGTGTGATTCGTGTAAGGCTATGCAACAGCTCCATCATCCCGATTTTATAGAAATGGATGCAGCGTCTCACACTGGGGTTGATAATATGCGTACGGTTATTGATGCGGCTTACTATTTACCGGTGTTGGGGCGCAAAAAAATCTATTTAATTGATGAAGCACATATGTTGAGCAAAGCGGCATTTAATGCAGTGCTTAAGCTATTCGAAGAACCACCAACGCATGCCCATTTTATTCTTGCAACGACTGACCCTGAAAAAATTATTGATACGGTACGCTCGCGTTGTTTTACATTGTTTTTTGACGCAGTTGATGGAGAGGTGCTTGCGCATCATTTAGCAGCAGTGTGTATCGAAGAAAAAATTGTTTATGAATTTGATGCACTACTTTATATCGCCCGTTGCGCAGAAGGTTCGGTCCGCGATGCGCTTAATATATTGGAAACGATTCGATTTTCCCATACCACGATTACCAAAGATGGAGTGATCCAGGCCCTAGGACATGTTGATGATCAACAGTTGGCTCTGTATATACGAGCAATTGCAGCGGGTGATGGTACTGCGGTTCTTGCGTTGTGGAACCGCGAAGGTACTCACCGAGCCTCTGCGCAACATGTGTGGACAGCGCTTGTGCGTCTGTTACGTGGTATGATCTGGACTCATTATAAAGTTACACCGCCCGATCTTGATTCTCATGTAAAAAAACTACTTTCTGATGTGCCATTGTCGGTCTATCTTGCTTTGTTGCAGGAGCTTTACACACTTGAACCACTTTTTATTCGCACGAATGATCAGCAAGGGTTACTTGAATTTAGTCTGTTGCAACTTGCATCACGGTTCAAAAAAAACGATAGTGGTGGTTCACCAGACGGGCAATCCAGTGCAGCACTGACAACGCAAAGCATCGAGGTAAATACTGACGATAGTGCGCACAGCGATGACGAAGTTGATGGCGACGACGACATCGTCGAAGACGATGAAGACGTCGCGGTAAAAAATCCCGAACAATTGTTTGTAGTGTGTAAAAAAGAGCTTATTGCACTGGCAGATTCATTGCTCGCATCAATCTTTGCGCATTTGGTATCGATTGAACTTAATGATGCATCCAACGCTATCATACTTCACTTTACGCAGAATTATGTTTTTTTTGCTGATACGTTGATGCAGGCAAAGACAGTTTGGCAGTCGATAGTCCAAAAGCAATATGCATCAATGCACGAAGTGCAGATTTTATTTGATGTAGAGATATTACCTATGCAACAACAGGTCAAACAAAAAGCTGTGGCAGAAAAAAAAGAAATTAAAAAAGTAGTTCCTGCCACGTATGCACAGAATCCGCAATCAGCATATCAGCAGCGACGTTCGAACATAGTGCAAGAGCAGCGTATTGATGTCTCTGACGCGCAACGGTGGCCACTGGTCAATAGAGTGCTTCGTTATTTTCCGGGTACTGTCACATTAGTAGATGAGGCTCGCGTATGAATAACTCAAATTCTATGCCCGTAGTTGCTATTGTAGGGCGACCAAATGTGGGTAAATCGACCCTTTTTAATCGTATTTCGCATGATGTTAAAACGCTTATTTTTGATGAGCCGGGTGTCACGCGTGATGTGATTGGTGATGTAATACAGATAAAAGATACACAGTTTATGTTGTATGATACTGGCGGTATCAGCATGCGGGTACAAAAAGATCCAATACTTGAAGAGGTCCGCCAGCGCGCCCTTGCGATGATTGAACGTGCAGTCGTTGTACTGTTCGTCTGCGATGGAGAAGTGGGACTGGTGCCTGATGATTTTGAATTGGCAAAGATGCTCCATAAGTTGGGAAAAAAAGTGCTCGTATTGGCCAATAAAAGTGATATCAAAATATCAGAATCGCATTTGCATGAATTTGCGCGGTTCGGCTTTCCAGTGCAGGCCATATCCGCGACCCATGGGCGCGGTATCGATGCAGTACTGAACTATATCGTATCGATAGTCCCTCCGGTTTCAGAGCATGATCTCCATGAAAAAGAGCGTTGTCGTGTGGCTATTATCGGCAAACCGAATGTTGGCAAATCATCACTCATGAATGAAATGCTCAAACAAGATCGGGTCATTGTGGCTGATAAACCCGGAACGACGCGTGAGGCAGTCTCTGAATCGATCACCTTTTATCAAGAAGATATTAAATTGACTGATACACCTGGCATGCGACGCCAACGAGGAGTTTCCGAGCCATTAGAGCAGTTGATGGTAAAAAGTGCCCTTCGTGCTATCGATGCGGCCCACGTGGTGGTGCTTGTCGTCGATGGTTCATCGGGAGAACTTTCAGATCAGGAGCTTAAGCTTGCGTTTTATGTGTTTGAAGAAAAGCATAAATCACTTATTATCCTGTTTAATAAACAAGATTTGGTGACCGATGAATCAAAAGAAACGCTCGTGCAGCAAAAAGATATGTATAAATACCTGCTTGATAAGGTAGAAACGTTATCAATTTCATGCAAAACAGGAAAAAATATCGGTAAGGTATTGCCACTCATCAATATGGTCTGGCAGCGAAGCAGAGCCCAATTTGCGCGCGATGAACTGACTATGTTTATCAAAGAAGCGCTGACACGTCATCCACTCTATAAAGGTGGCCAAATGCTTACCTTTGCACGTGCAGAACAGGTCCGTTTTACACCGATCACTATTGAATTGAGTGTGGGCAACCCATCCGCGTGGGAAGCGACTCAGCTCGGCTACATCGAAAATCAACTGCGCAAAAAATATGACCTCAAGGGCACATCACTTGTTTTGATCCCGAAGAAATGGTAATGTGCTCATAAATCTATGTACGGAGGAACGGCCCATGAATAAGCGCATTGTATTTAGACATATGGAAAAGACTAGTCATCTCGAAGAACACTGTAGCAAGCAGCTTGCCAAAATCGAACATTTTCTTGGACATGAACGTTCCCCCATTTCCATTGATCTAGTGCTCGAACCATCGATGGTGCATGAGCACCATAAGGTTGAGTTACGGGTTAATACACCTAATTTCCATAAAATAGCCCATGAAGAGGGGCCTAAATTTTATGAAGTGCTCGACCGGGTGATCGATACGATGTATCGAGAGCTCCGCAAAGAAAAAGATAAACTCCAGGAGCATCGCAAAGAAATTAATCGCCATGATGATGTAAAAAAGGCGCGATAAAAAAAGGGGTCGGAGTATGATGATTTTCATTGTATTGTGCATGAACAGTTTGATATGGGGGGCAGATAATGAGTGGAGCGGTGCTGATTATCGCCGGGAAAACAAAGTACAAGAAAAGTGGGCAAGACCATTGCTGGAACGCATAAAACAACATGAGTATGCCGTAATCCTCGATATAGGTTGCGGTACCGGTGAACTGACGATGGAATTAGCGCGGTATTATCCAAATTCAGTGATAACTGGTCTTGATCCTGACAGCAGCATGCTCGCAGAAGCAAAACAGCAGTGCAAAGATGCATCATTAAAAAATGTACAGTGGGTCAATGGGAAGGTGCCAGATTTTTTGGAATCTGCAAAACATCATAACAAATATTCTGCTATAGTAAGCTTTTCTGCGTTGCATTGGCTTTCTTCTGATGATCTCAAAAAAACAATCGCATTGTCACACAAAGCATTGCAGAGCGATGGACGACTGTATGTTTTGATGGCGGGAACGCGTCTTAATGGTACACCCAATTTTTTGACGAAGTCAGTGAACACTGTAATTGGTGAATGTAAAGATATTTTTAAAAAAGCAGGTATTGAAGGGCTGGAAAATAACGTTCAGATGCCCAAATGTATGGACGTAGCTACTATGTGTGGTAGCACTGGTTTTACTATTGAAAGCATTGAATTAAAGGAAGTCGATCATATCTTTAAATCGGTGGGAGCATTTGAACAATGGTTACACGTGGTGTCACCCTATAAAAAAATAGTGGGCGATCTTCATAATGAGCTCGTTAATCGAATAGTAAAAGAATATCAAAAACATTTGCCGGCTCAGGCTGATGGTTCAATAGTTTATCGAGATTATATGATATATGGTATTGTCAAAAAATGAGCACTATCCATTGTTGAGCCTATTTTTAGGTTATATTGTACAAAAACCACGATTTTACCGGCCATTTTCGCACTAAAATTAAAGTCCCACAGGAATATCAATATACCGATCCTGTGGGTTTTTTTATGTATTTCCTGACAGAATGTATAAAAATATTTTTAAAATTATTGCAATTTGAATGATTTATAATATAAAGTGGTAGGTAAGAAGTAGTTTTGAACGATACTATGGAGGTTATGATGAAGCGTATTGTAATGATTGTTATGGCAGCATTATTTGTTGCCGGTGCGATACAGGCAGGGGACTTTAGGGATGTTAGAAATCCTGATGAAAGATTAGCACTGCAACAGTGGTACAGCCGAAATTTAGTGCGTGAGCAGCAGGGAAAACCGCTCTTGCCTCGACCAGAATTCAGAAAAGCTACAGCAATGCCAAGAAAATTAACACCTGATGAACAGTTTCTTATGCAAAGAACTCCTGAATGGAGAGCACAACGTGCTGAAGAAAGGCGTATAATGGCAGAAAATGCACGGCAGAGATCGAAATATTTTAAACGAGCATATGATTTACGAAAATTTGAGGAACAAGCACGTGAACAACGTCTGAGAGAAATGTACCCAGAGTTTTATGAAGAAGGAAAGCCACTTGATATTGGAAGATATGAAAGACCGTGGGGTTATGATGTCTATAATTATGGCAGATCGGCATATGATTATTGGATGCCAAGTCAGCGTGCGCGTGAATATAGCGCAGCACGTGGAGAGCCGATGCTCTGGGAAAGAGTAGCCTCATATTTCAGACCAAGACCGCTTACCAATGCTCAAGAATATACACGGGCATATGCCTCTGAATATCCACAACCAACATTCTTGGAGCATGCGAAAGCATATGTGCAGCCGTATACAGATTACTCAAAATGGCAGATGCCATGGCAGCGTTCAAGAACAACACCAACCGATGTTGAAGTTGGCCTCGAACCTGTGCCTACTACTAATTTGGAATACTAATTATAATTAATGCGAAATGCATTAATTAACTGAGTGGGGCCCATAAAAGGGTCCCCTCTTTTTTAGTGCCTATTTAACTGGGTAACAAATTCTTCTACCGTTGCATCATAGAGCTCACTGCCCCAGCGAGAAATTTCAGCGCCCGTTTTAGGGTCTATGAGGATCAATGTTGGTGCACCGATAATGTTATATTTTTTCTTAAGCTCTTCATGTGCAGTAACGCTCGTATCTGCGCCATTAATTTGTACTGGTATGCAGTTACCGAGTGCTGAGCAGACCGATTCTTCGCAAAAAAATTTATTTTCAATAGCAGAACAGATGGTACAGTATGGTGCATTCACCTCAAGCAAGATTCGTTTGTTTTCTGCAACTGCCTGTGCGTGCGCATCAGCGTAATTTTTGCACCAGGCAATACGAATGCCTTTATGGGCATTACGTTGCGGCATTATCAGTGGTTTAAGCAAATAAAAACACATGCCAATCATCAAAAGACCACAACATTGTTTGATGTAGACCATCCACATGCCGGCACGCGGGAGCATCTGGAGTGAGCTTGAAAAGGTGCCAATCAGCATGAGCGGAATGCTGAGGCCGATACCAAATGCGAATAACAATGCAAAACCGATAAATAAGCTACCACTCGTCGACACAATGCTGAGTAACAATACCAATCCTGGTGAAAGGCAGGGTGAGGCGATGGTACCACTCGCAGCGCCAAAACTGAATGCGGCGAGCAGTGATCCGCCCTGCGCTTTGCTATGGGTTTGTAGCATGCGTGGAATATATATTTCATAAAAGCCAAGCAATGCTCCTGCAAAATAGACAAGCAAACAGACCATCGGAATGATCACATAGGGTGATGCCATATATGCACCAAATAAGGTGCCGGTAAATGCAGAGGCAAGACCGAAAAGCGCAAAAGTAGTTGCAATGCCGCAGCTATATGCAAGTGCACGGAGTGCGTTCTGCAGCACTGAGCTGCTACTGTTTGTTTGCAAGATGCCGATTGTAATGGGAATCATCGGGTAGATGCACGGCGTAAGACTAAACAAAAAGCCGAGCAGTGCGGCGAGCACTATTTGAACTATACTCGAGCTGCTTGCAGTGAGTATCGTTGATACCGTGTCGCTGAATGAGGCGGCTGTACACGATGCAGTAAAAAAAATAACGCTGCATAGTGGCATAATATACCGATAAAAATACATACAATTTCCTGTTTTAGCGTGTTTATTCGTATGGGGTGATGTGAATATCTCCTGATGCTGTTAATTGAATTTCAGCAGTACCCTGTTGGCCTATGATACCGCGAATGTGTTGCTGTGCATCTTTATAGGCACCATGATTGAGCAAAGTTGTACGGCGTTCAAGGGTGATGAGCACATCAGACGTGACAGTGCCACGCGTAGTATCTGCGCTCAGACGTGCTTCAGTTGATTCTGGTACCGCGAGTTTTATCACACCCCGCTTATTGCTCGTGAGATTAATGTGTGCCGTCGAGGGTACCGCCGCACAGGTACAGTGGATTGATCCGCGCTCCGTTTCGGCCTGTACACTTGCGTAACTTTCCTGTATCGTGATTGCGCCATAACCAGTATATGCATTAAGAGCACCATGTATATCATGCAGTTCTATATCACCCTTTTCAATGCGTGCACTACACGAGCCATCCACTGTTGTGGCAGTAATCGTGCCCCTTCGTGTGCGTACATGAACTGCATGATGCATCTGTGCCACCGATATTTCTTCCTGTGCAGTGGCGGTAATGGAGAGGGCGTGGGGTACATACACCACAATATCAGCCGTGCCTTGTTTACGTAGTTCGTCCGTTTCTTTGATGAGTAAAGATATAATTCCCTGATCATTTTGCATCAATTGGCACAGAATATGTTTTGCATCCTCGGGGGTGTGCATTTTTTTGTGTACGGTTACCGCAATATGCTCGTGATCCCAGCCTTGGATATCGAGTGAGCCAGCGAGAGTGTGTTCGATACATAACGTTGCTTGTTTTGTTTTAGGTGTCAATTCAAGGAGTTCTTCGTGTATATGTTTGTGACTGTTAAACCATGATGTTTTGGCATGTACGGTATTACATATACTTGTTATGCCAATGATGAAAGAATATATTGTTGTGCGGGTTCGGAATCGGTAAACTACCATAACAATAAGTCCTTGCTAAAAAATATAGTATGCAGTCTACACAAGAATATCCGACCGTTCAAACAGTCTATGCACAATTACAGGCATGGTCACCACTCGTGCGCGATATTGTTGATGCCATTCATCATGCAGATGGCACAGTGCTTGCCATTGGTGGTGCAGTACGCGATGCGTTTTTAAAAAAACCAATTAAAGATCTTGATTGTGAAGTATACGGTATATCACTCTCACAACTTGAGACTATCTTAAAACAGTTTGGCCACGTACGTTTTGTCGGCAAATCATTTGGTGTTCTGCGCATCGACACAGTCGATGTAGATTGGTCACTGCCGCGTACTGATGCTGAAGGACGCAAACCGCGCGTGATGCTTAATAGTTTTTTGGCTTTCAAAGAGGCTGCGTTGCGACGTGATCTGACCATGAATGCAATCGGTATCAATATGACAACCGGCGAATTAATCGATCCCTGTAATGGCCTTGATGATTTACAATCGGGTGCTCTGAGAGCACCCGATTTAAAACAGTTTAGTGCAGATCCATTACGTTTATATAGAGTCATGCAGTTTGTGAGCCGCTTTGCCATGAAGGTTGATGAGCAGTTGAGCGCTGTTTGTGCACGCATGGATGTGAGTACGGTTTCGCGTGAGCGCATCGAGCAGGAATGGCACAAAATGCTCATGCAATCAGAACGCCCTTCGCTCGGTATTCGGTGGCTATCTACTATTGGGAGGTTGCAGGATCTGTTCCCCGAAATAGCGGCGCTTCATAATGTGCCACAACGCGCCGATTATCATCCGGAAGGTGATGTGTTTGAGCATACCATGCAGGCGCTCGACGCAGCAGTGCGCTATCGAGAGTTATGTGGTTCTGATGGTGAAAAAAAACAGCTTATGTATGCGGTGTTATGTCATGATATGGGTAAACCGATGACGACCGTGTGGGATCAAAACCGCTGGCGCTCTCCCGGTCATGCTGAAGCGGGTGTTGATGTTGCGCGTTCCTTTTTGCGGCGCATTACCCGAGAATCGCAACTTATAAAAACGGTATGCATATTGGTTAAATATCATATGAGGCCGGGTGAATATGCATCAAACAATGCCTCAGATTGGGCCTATAAAAAGCTGGCGGCTGCACTTCATCCGTGTACTACGCTGCGCATGTTGAGCATGGTCTATGGTGCCGATCGTGGCGGCCGCAATGGTGATGGTTCATCATTGCCGTTGCCAGAAACGGACCCGGCAGTTACGAAATTCATTAATCATATGCAAAAACTGGGCATTTTAGATAATCCTGAACCTCCCGTGCTGACAGGCCAAGATCTTGTAGATATCATTGCACCTGGTCCTATGATGGGCCTTCTGCTCCGCCGTGCATATGATCATCAAATTAAACATAATATTACCGATAAAGAACAACTGAAAGAATATATAAAGCAAAAGCGGCACAATTGATTTTTGTTGCAAATAGAAACTGTTGTTTATTACAATGAGTATATCGTAGATGATTTTTTAAAGGGAGGTTATGAAGAATCATTGTATTATTGTACTTATTTTGGTGTTTGCAGCATCTGGAGAAATGGCGGGGTATGAGTATCTATTTAAAAATTTTTCTCCAAAAGATATAACTATCAAAATGCAATCTGCAGGTGTTGATGAAGAGCCAATATATGTTGAGCTGCCCGCAATGCAACAGGGAAAACCGGGAGAATTTTTAAAAAAAGTAAATAATCTATTATGTTTAAAGCGGAAGGCGTTTAAAATAATCGATAAAAATGATACAAAAAACCCAGAAAAGGCTTTTGATTTTGATGTTGTTCTTGCAAAACCAGGAATGACTAGCAAACAACGATTAAAATGGTTAATGAATAATCCCGACAAGCTTACCTCTTTTCGAGCGGCACGGCCTTCTGATGCTGATATTAATTTTAATCCTGCGGCGCATGCAATGTACACTAACATGCTCGCTTTTACCGATGATCTGATCTGTTTTGATAGAATATTTGTGGTATTCCAATTATCAGAATATCTTTTTTTATTAATCACCCATGAATAAAACATAAAAATGGAGGAATTTATGAAAAATACTGTTTTTTATCTTCTATGCACCAGCATGATGTGTATTGTCCCAAATGTAAGTGCCTACAACTATGAATTTAAAAATTTTACTCCAAGAGTGATTATACTCGAAATACAGTTGGAAGGTGGTATTAATGAACAGCCTATACGACTTGACATACCTCCTTTCTATGATGGGAAGCCAGGCACGCTTTCAAAAACTGTTAATAGTATATTGTGCCTTTCCATGAAGGCGAAAATTGCGTACAAGTATGATGCACTGAAGGATGCCTTTGTGCGCGGTATTCTTCCTGCAAGCGGCAGAACGGGTAAACAAAACTTTGAATGGATAATGGCCCATCCAGATCAATTTGGCACTTTTATAACTGAAATAACAAGATCTGGCGACTATAAAAATCAGACAGACAAGGTAGCATTTACTTGTTTTGATAGGACATTCGCTATCTTTGACTATCAGGGCCTTTGGCTGGTTACCAACGTTTTTTAAGGTCATCGTGCTAATACCCTTGAAAAATTGAAATGTATTTAAAAATTTCAAGGATGTTTCGGTTTTGAGGTCGTCAATTTTGTGTTTTTTGCCAAAATGGGCTATATTTGGCATTATACCCGTAATTAAAAATACTAAAGGACATCAAGATGCCAGTTCCAAAACGTAAACGTTCGCGTGCCCGTCGCGATTCTCGCTTTGCCCATAAAGCCATGGTTATGCATACCATCACTGCCTGTGCCCAGTGTGCGGCACCCCTATTGCCTCATGCAGCATGCCATAATTGTGGATTTTATAAAGGCACTAAGGTAATGAATACAAAGATAGATCGTAAGGTTACCCGTATGCAAAAAAAGCAAGCGCACACAGCGGTGAAGGGTAAAAAACCGGCATCTGCACCAGCAGAATCGACTCAAAGATAAAATAAGTAGGTTTTATTAGAGGGGTGTTATGATAGCGGTTGATGCTATGGGGGGCGACCACGCTCCAGATGCAGTTTTAGCCGGTGCGCTTAAAGCGGCGCAATCAGGTATTCCCATTCTTTTATGTGGCGATATTGATCGTATCATGCGTGGCTTAGCTATATTGTGTCCATCGTGGCAGTCGCTACCCATTTCCTGTGAACCCTGTACCGAAGTAATTGACATGACCGATGATCCCACTCGTGCAGTATTACGCAAAAAAGATGCATCGCTCGTGAGGGCTGCTGTTGCAGTTAAAGAAGGGCGAGCACGAGCACTGGTCTCTGCGGGTAATTCTGGAGCGGTGCTTGTGGTCAGTACGTTGATCATAGGCCGTGTACCCGGCGTTTTACGACCTGCCATTGCCAATATGATTCCGACGCCAACCGGCGGTATATTTTGCCTTGATCTTGGTGCTAACACCGATTGCAAGCCGACCTATCTTGAACAGTTTGCCCTGTTTGGGACCGTGTACATGCAAGAAGTGCACGGTATTGCAAAACCTCGTGTTGCGCTGCTGTCTAATGGTCATGAACCATACAAGGGCTCTCAATTGGTCAAAGAGACGTACGAACTATTGAAAAAAAATGATGCAATAGATTTTATCGGTAATCTCGAAGCACGAGACATGTTTGAGGGTACTGCAGATGTGTTGGTTATGGATGGTTTTGTTGGTAATGTCCTTTTGAAAGGTATTCAGGGCATGGCACGCGCTCTTTTTGCATGGGTAAAACAAGAGTCAGCTACCTCCAATGTAAAACGTTTGCTGGGCTATTGCGTGAGGCCCCTTTTTGCAACTATTCGCACAAAAACAGATTATCAAAAAATGGGCGGAGCATTGTTTCTTGGGGTGCAAAAGCCGGTTATTGTGGCCCATGGCAATGCGCAAGCAGAATCGATCTTTCATGCTATCGTTCGTGCCTCGACCATTGCGCGCGACAATACGGTAACAACCATTAATGCCCGTTTACAAATGTTATTGCATAAATACAAACCAATACTAGCTGCAGCTGAGCTGCAACTAAAAAATTAGCTTCCTGTTTTTAGTGATTAGTGGTAAGGTTAACAACACGAAATAAGATGGTATTAAATCTGGAGATCTGACCATGTCCGTCAAATCATTTCTACATTCAGTTACCGAAAGTTTTTATTCATTCGTCGATATGATCCAGGGCAAGCCAAAGCCTGAACATCCGCTCATTCGGTACGGTACCCCAATTGCCTTTACACTGCTCGCACTTATTGCTCTTTCTGCTATTTATGTTGGCTACCGCTGGTATGCGGTCAATCGTGAACAAAATGCACAATATGCGTGCAGTAAACTCATGGATGAATATGCACAACTGCAAAAAGATGAGCATCCCGATTATGCAGCCTTCGTGACTAAAGTGGTAGCTGCATACAATACCTATGCATCAAGTGCTGTTGCACCATACTTGGGATTGCTAGCAGTCGATACATACCTAGCGATGGGTAACAGTGATGAAGCAGTGGCTCTTATGAATAGGGTGGCGAACGCGAAAACGTATCATGCAACGGTCAATAATCTGTTTCAAACAAAACAGGCATTGCTTATGATCGATAGCGCTGATACTGCATTGCGTGATGAAGGCCTCAAAAAACTGGCTATGCTTGCTGATAATACTGATAATCCTCACCGCGATTATGCATTGTATCATCTCGGACTCTACCATTGGCATAATAATGATCTGCAGTCGGCACGGGTTGCATGGCAAGAGCTTGCAGAAAGTCAAGAGGTTGAGTTGCGTGCTCCATCTCCGTGGGCTGATGTGATTGCCGATAAATTATCTACCATTCCCGCTTAAATAGTGTATTGATAGACACCTATGAATCAGAATTCTGCACAAGTACGTGTCCGTTTTGCACCGTCGCCGACCGGCAATCTACATATCGGTGGCTTGCGTTCTGCGTTGTTTAACTGGCTTTTTGCACGGCACCACAAAGGTGTCTTTTTATTGCGCATCGAAGATACCGATTATGAGCGTTCGAAACCGGAATATGCACAGTCAATGTTAGATTCCCTTGCTTGGGTTGGTCTTGAACCGGATGAACCGATTCTCATTCAATCATCACGTCTTGCAGAGCATCGTGCCCGGGCCGAGTGGCTTGTGGAACATGGCCACGCCTATTGGTGTGTGTGTACGCCCGCGGAAGTTGCGGCACGTTCCGCACAGAGTGGTGGGAATGATTTTGAGAATATAAAGTATGATGGCTATTGTCGTGATCGCGCGCACGATGCGCAGACAAAACATGTCATTCGCTTACGTCTACCTGATACATATGAGTCGTTTGTGTTTGAAGATTTGATTCGTGGTACTGTCACCATTCCCCGTGATCAGCTTGACGATTTTATTATTGTACGTTCTGACGGCTTGCCGATGTACAACTTTGTGGTCGTTGTCGATGATGCATTCATGCGTATTACCCATATTATTCGTGGCGAAGAGCATATCATCAACACCCCAAAACAGATAGCATTATATAAAGCCTTTGGCTATCAAGTGCCACAATTTGCCCACATTCCATTGGTGCTTGGCCCGAGCGGTCAAAAATTAAGTAAACGCGAAGCGGCCACTGCAGTGCCCGATTATCGTGATATGGGGTATCTGCCCGATGCATTGATTAACTATCTCGTGCGCCTTGGTTGGTCACATGGCGATCAGGAAATTTTTACACGACCGGAACTTATCGCAGCATTTTCGCTCGATGCGATCAGTAAATCAGGAGCAATTTTTGATCAAGAAAAATTAAACTGGGTCAACTCAGTGTATCTACGTCAGTATGGGCACGATGCGCTTGCATCACTACTTTTATCGTTTGGCGTTGCAACACCAAACGAGGGGACAATTGCGGCTGTTGCATTGTATCAAGATCGAGTTGCAACACTCAAAGAGCTAGCTGACGCAGTTAATACACTGCTCAAGGGGCCTGCGACCTATAATCAAGCAGACTTTGATGCGATAGTGCAAGTTGGTACTATGATGCTTGATGCAGTCCTGCATGCACTACAAACCATGACAGTGTGGAATAGTGATGAAGTACAAAAGTGTCTTAAAAAGTTGGCTGCCGAACAGAATATTAAAATTGCAACTATTGCACACAGCATACGCCTTGCGCTGACCGGTCATGCATCAGGCCCGGGTGTTTTTGCGCTCCTGACCGTGATTGACAAGCAAGAAGCGCTGCGCAGGCTCTATGCATTGCGCAGTAGTATAGTAAGAACCACATAAATGATGACGGGAAATGTGTATGATGACAAACGAAGCTATTTTTGAAAAACTTGCCGGCATCGTAGCAGAAAAGTTACATATTGAGCGTACGCACGTAAAAGCAGAATCAACCATGCAGGATCTTGGTGCCGATTCACTCGACATGGTTGAAATTATTATGCGCATTGAAGAAGAGTTTAATATTGAAATTAATGACGCCGATGCGGAAAAACTCAACACAATGCAAGAAGTGGTTACCTATATTCAAAGTCGACTTAATAAATAACCGATGATTAGCTTCGAGCTACAGTTACTTTTTTTTGAGCACTTTTAGAACATCACTATCGTTGATTATAGTATCTATACAGGTATTGAGCCCTTTGATTAATAGCTTCAGAATTGGACGTGCAGGTGAGGTTTTTTCTATTTGTGCTAATTCTGTTTTATAGTTGTTGAGCCATGTGACCGCGTTTTGAATTTTAGTTGAGGCTTCTTTCTTTTCTTCTGATGAGACTACCTCTTTTTTCTTATCATCCGATTTAAATAGATTGGTGAATTTTTTCCATGCAGAGCTGGTACCACGAGCGGTGTCTAAATTTGCATCGGTTGCTTCTGCAGCTATCTTGATATTTGCAAAAAGAGCACTAATTTTTTGTGCCGATTGCTTTACCACTGCACTAATAGACCTTCTATCAAACTCACTGATAGCTTCTTGAGCAGCATTATAGGCTTCTTTGCTGATGAAGGCACCAGTGTCAGCATCTTTCAAATTATTGAAAATGTACTTGATGTTACGTTCGATTGGTGCGAGGAAATCCGTTTTACTTGGTGCTTCTGTAGGTACATCTTCTGTTGGTATATCGGTTGCATCAGGCTCATTCATTTCGAGAGTTTTATGAATATTAAAAATTTCATCGCGAAGATTGTAAATTTGTGTTTGCTTAATAGCAAAAGCCCTATCTTCCCGATCAGTACCAATAGTTTGTAGTTTTGATGCATTTGGTTTTATAAATTGTTCTCTAATTTTTGTTTCAACTTGTGCCTGTGTGAGATTGTTTAAAGCGGTGAGCGGGAGATTTAATAACTGCGCAAGCTCTTCTCGCTTATTTTGGGGTTTTCGTGATGGTGTACTTACGTTTACTAATGCATTATTTGTCACCGGAGTAGTGTTTGTTTGCGATAGTATTGTACTATTGTATAGCCCAGTAATTATCGTGATTATAGATAATATATAAAGCATAGGAATTTCCTCTGTCTGGAAAGAATACTCATTTACTATGATATAAGATTTTGTTCTTAGTATGTAATAACACAAACAGTCTTGATAAAGAGGTGTGCGTTTATTTACATCAAAGGCCGCATGAAAAACTGACGATATACAGTTGACAAAATAGTGATAATAGTGCTTACTAATCTCTGTTTTCAAACACATTCGTAACAAAAGGAGACGGTATGAAACTGCATACTTTGTCTGTTGCACTACTCTGTGCAACATTTTCATCTCTTGCCGAAAAAAAGAGTTAGAGATATGAAAAAATGGTTATTGGTGGTGCTGTGTATTTCGAGTGCTACGCACAGTATGCAACTAAAAATGTTAGGTCAGCTAGAAAAGCGTATGTATGAATGTAAGCAGCCTACCAATTATCTTGATAACAATACTCGTTATTGGCACAACACCACGAAAGTGACAAAACTTCCTTACGTACGTTGCATTACAATGCTGTATCCTGAGCATACGCATGAAATTGAAAATCTTTTGAAAAGTGATTTATGACATTAGGTAAACGATGTATCGCAAGATGCTTCAGAGGGAGAAAAAGACGCTGATGAACCGTTTGATAGTTAGTTGTGCGCTGAGTATGAGCCTTTCTGGCATGTGTAGTGATCAAATAATCCCCCTCGGTGAATTTGATCGTTTTATCCTACAAGATGTTCTGACGATAGCTCAAATACAAAAGATGAAAGAAGATATTGAAACTGGTAAAACTACTGGAATCTTATATGGAATGTCACTGCAAAGAGGCGATCGATCCGCGCTGGGAAAAGCAGTATTTAAAAAGCTGCATACCATTAAGAATAAATCCAACCTTATGAGCGCAACGTTTGGTTATGCATTGCTGACGGCAAAAGATGGTTCCTTAAAAGATGCTAAAAACTTTGAGTTATCATTATTCGTTGAGAATAAAATAGTGCTGCACACGGCATTACAAAAAATAATGGATGAAACTTCACAAAAAAATAACAAGGATGGATAATGAACAAAGTATTATCTATCGCAATGCTTATGAGTGTTATTGCAGTGTCACTGTATGCCACAAGTGTATTGCAATAGACCCCGTGGTCATTTTTTTCTTTTCTGGTACAATTTATATCGCTTATTGGTATATCATAAAAACAACAAAGGATTACTCATGTACCGCGCATTAATTTGGTCCAATCTCATGATGTCTGCATTTATTTTGGGTATGGATCATTATGATGCGTTACCAGAAGATTATACAACAACCCTCGCTGATCTTTTCAGGAGAACTGCACAGCAAGGATTTACTGGTGCGGTATCAGAGATAAGAGCATTAGCATCACAATCATCTATGTGGGCTGATTGTCTTGGGGATAGTGTATGCGCAGAAAAAATTATCGTATATTGCACTCAACGTTATTTCACTTATCCACGGAGGCAGGGGCAGGAGCTTTGTGCATTAGTTCTCAATACACCGGGTGCTTTATCATGGTGCAAACGATATGCTAAAAATAATGATCTTGCTCTGCAACATTTAAATGAAGTTTTGATAGATGCATGCTGCTATGCGATAACCAATATCGATTTTATCACAAGGATATTAGATTTGGGTGTTTTGCCACCGCAGCTTGAAGTATTGCCGATGGCAGTTTTGCATGGAAAATTTGATGTAGCAAAGGTTTTAATAGAAAAGGGGGTTGATATTGAAAGCAAATCGAACACATCACAGCAAACTGCTCTTATGAGATCTGCTATGAGTAATAATACGGATATGATCGTATTTTTACTTGAACGCAATGCAAAGGTTGATGCAGCTGATAGATTGGGAAGAACGGCATTGTATCTAGCAGTTGAATGGTGTAGGTATGATGCGGTGTCTACGCTGCTGCACGCAGGTGCTGCTGTACATGCAAAAGATAAGTTCGGTAAAACCATTTTATCTGCGGGACAAAGAACGACGCAGGGTACGGAAGAACGACGCAAGCAGATAATCGATGTGTTAAAGCAATATGGAGCACAGGAATAAAATGATTGAAAATAGTGTAAAAATGCTGTTGCTAACAAGTGCATGTATGGCGCATGCAATGTATGGCATGCAGCTTGATAAGTTTTGCTTTTTTACTCTATTACCCACTGAAATCCGTAATAACATTGTGCGATATCTTGATTTTTATGAAAACGACAAAGAATTTATTGCGCGTACATACAGAGAAATATCGTTTTCGCCGGAGCATCAACAATTGGTGGATAAGGTGTTTGCTTATGGCAGGCATGTTAATGAAATCATAAGTGCTTGCCCAAAAATAAGGTGCTATTCCAGTGGCGGCACCAAAATTGTCGGTCTACAGATCATGAACAACTTATTACATGTATCACGTTATTTTCATATAGCCGCTATTGATACCAAGACCGGTACTTTTTGTAATGTCATGGCGCTACAAGAGGTATTGCATCGGCGTAGACTAGATTTTGGAACCATTCATTGTATTGCACTATCGCATAATCAGAAACGGCTTGTATTGTTGGAAACTTGCTATACCGATTGTACTAAAGAAAGAGCAGTAACACCAAAATATCTTCATACAATCCACGTGAATGGCAGTGGTGCATTATCACGTCTGCCTGATGATTATGATCACAGCGATTTCATTTCTATCGATTTTAATAAGCAAGAAACAAAGCTTATAGGCCATACGTGTAGTGGTGATTATCATATAGAGCCCTTGGCAACACCGGAAGTAGATAAGGCACGGGAAAAGTGTACGTTTGATGAATACTTATACATGCGTGCAATTTGCAAACCATTGCCACATGTTCGATCACCCATTAGATATTAGATGATTGGTTAAAAAGAGTGGGTGAAGTGCAGTTCTTATCGTTTGGGGAAGCATGTTATATATGTGTTTATCACGATGCGAAATGTGTTCTTCATTAATCATGCATTGCATAACATAGGCCTGTGCAAAAGAGTAGCGATACTTTACAAATAAATCATCATAAAGTTTATCGGTGTAGGGAGTTAGGTACTTATAACCAGCATCAGTTTTGAGCACAATGCGGCATCCCCACAGACCGATGCCTTTTATCTTCATGTCGTGAGGTAATGATATGATGTAATGCTTAGTATCGGCATTTTCGCTATCGCATGAATCCCATTTCCAATCTTTAGCATAAATCAGATGAATGGTAGTTGCTTTTACTCCGCATAGTATGAAGGGCTCTTGCTGCGTGCTTGTCATATAATCAATGGTTGTTTTTGGTGAAAGATGTAGTTGATTGTAACAGTCACGGTTTTCAAAAAGAAAAGTGAGTGCATGATTTGTATGAGATGCAATAGCAAAGGGAATGAGTGATGACGTATCAGATTCCCTTTTAAAATTAAGAAATGAGACTGCATGCACCGCATTGACCAGGTTTCGGTTATACAAAAGATGCCAATCCTGTTTGTAACAGAGGACGCCGCCATCTTCGTATCCAAGCATTACTTGGGTATTCGATGGATCCGTAGCACAGCAGGTTGGGTTACCGAGTAGTTGATATTTCTCTAGATCTGATGGTTCTTGTGCATGAACATACTTGTTGAGATTTGAGCCTGGATCGGGGGAGTGCGCAGTGTACCGATGATCGGGACCATGTTCAAAATAGCGGAGCAGTTGTTTTTCATGATAAAAAAAATCTACAAACAGATCCCCATACACATATTGTTTGATGCATATTACTATTTCTGGGGGAAGTTGTGCAGCAAGTATACGCTCGAGGCGATACATAATGAGTGATCCACTGTCGTCTGAATTCATCGATTTGAGTGAGCAGGCGTGTAATCCTATACAGAATAGGAACAGATAGAATTTCATATTTTATAACTCGTGTAATGCTTATCCAAAAAGAAATCCGCCACGCCATTGAAAGTTCCATTGCGAGAGCGTATTGTTATCAACGTCATAAATGGGTGCCTCTGCTTCGTTACCACTTTGAAATTCTACCTCAAGACCAAAACCAATATAAGGTTGTATCGATTTTCCCCGGTGTAAACAATCCCACTGATAGCCAAGATAGGTAAAAAACTTCTGCGTTAATATTTGTGGCGATGCGGCCGATTTAAGATTTAATTGTCCGGTTGAAAGCAAACGAGGCGATGGCACATCAACAACAAATGATTGTTCATCAAGTGAAGGGCCAAAAATGGTTGCGGTACTTTCGGTGTCATTGAGTGGCAGGGGACTTGTCATGTCATACACATTTTGCACTCCCTTGAGCCCGAGATTTGAAGGAAGGCATTCAAGTAGTTCGATTTTTTCCTGGGTGCGTAAATAGACTTCATACCCAAAATCAAAATGAAGTCCATGATCGAGATAGGTGGCCATGAATACCCCATCAAGCTGAAAATTGGCTTTTACTTTACAGGAAAGGGTACTGTAATTGATGAGCGGTGCCAAGTTGCCGGTGGCATTGCCCGCATCATCAAAAGTTTTGACGAGCAGGTAGCGGCTCCAGAATCCATTTTTACACAGATCAAAAGAACGCCGTTGTCGCGCTTTAAATACATGGGTGCCGACCAGTGCCAAATAGATAGAAAATTCATTGTCACCGTCGCCGCACCAAATACGCTGATGCCCTTTAATGCCGAGTCCGAGTTCCCAATGATGTCCGTTGCCAACAAAGGGCTCAAACAGATAGGTGCTGTGCGGTCGGTTGCCATTGGGGCTGACGACGCGTGCAAAAAGACCAAACGAATGGTCATCATCAAAAATGGGATTAAAACCTAAATCGAAGATCATATTTGCAAGTTGGCTATCCGATTGTTCGCAGGTGATGCGACCTGCATTGAGCGGTACATTGAGTGCACCAACGGTAACATTGCGCTGTAGTGCCTGCGTAAATGACGTGAGCGGTGTGGTAAATTCGCCCATGCCAAAATAGCCATCAGGAAATGGCGCATTAACACCAGGGGTGGCAATATCTTCTGTCACATTCAGATTGGTGGATGACCACACAAAGGGTATGGTTGCACGAAAATAGGCATGGCAGCCAAGGTAGGCATCAAGATCAAAAATTGCGGTCGCGGGAATGACCACGCTGCGGTATTGCGGTGTAAAGGTAGCGGTGCTTGCAAAGCTTGGTGACAGCCCAAACTGATCAGCCATCAAATCTTGATCATCACGATTGGGCAGTGCGCTGCCGCTAATGCGAATGCAAGAAGCACCAAAAATAATGGTTGCCAGTTCTTCAGGCAGAAATGATTGTGCAAAATTAAGTGAAAGATCAAACAGATGTGATGGCTTTACTTGATTTTGGTAGATCCACGCGAAATCGTTACGGGCATCCCACACACCGTTGGTCATTTGTGGTCGTGGGCTGACGATGCTGAACCCATATGAAGGAAATCCGTGTGTATTGTGCACTAAGCCGAGGAGTGTTATGATCGTGCCAACTCGAGCAGCCTTCATACTAACCTCCCTAATTCCACCCTTTTGAGTATGAGGATACAAAAGAGAGGGAGGGAGTCACAAGAGTTGGTACAAAACTATGTTTTGTGCATAGCACGATTTTCTATTTTTGTATGTGGTATTTGTATAGCTGCTGTTATACTGTTGAAAGTTTTTTGAGCGAGGGAAAAATGTTAGATCAAACTTTTTCTTTGATACGATCGATTGTTGGGTTTGCTCATGCGATTTTTACTCCGGCGCATAATAATATTGACTATAAAAGCATATTGCATCTTATATTGGTGCAACAAAGTTTGCAGCCACATTTACAAAAAGAGGCTTGTACCATTGCACTCATTGACCGTACCTGTTGTCAAGAAATCGAAAAATATAGAGATGCACAGAGAAAAGCATTGTACCGACAATATGGTGATGCCACTACACAAGGCCTTACAATAGATGAATCTATAAATATTAAAAGTGATGACAATGAACAATATACAATATGTACCTGGAGTGTAACCTTTGATCGTTCGGGAAATAGATTTTCCTGTCTTGATATGCACGGTCAAGTCTGTACATTTACGTATCCGACACTTCATCTTGCGAAAAAATCGGTGCTCATTGATGAAAGTTTCCCCAAATCATTATATAACGACGTATCTGTTGACATCCTGTCAGGGAATTCCCTTACTTGGAATTGCTATGCAACTCTTTTTACATTTAAGTATAAGTCTATCAACAATTTGGAGCGGGTGCATGCAGCGTGTATATTTCCTAATACGGTTAAAAGATACCCGGTCATCGACGCATCATCGGGGCTGAGCACATTCATTATTACGGGAGAAACAAAAAACAATCGTCTGATAATTTACAAACAGCACACAGTAACGTACAGTTCAATGTCTGGTGATGTAAAACTAACTGAAAAAATACCTATGATTATAATTCAATAAACACTGGGCCGTTACTAAAAAATGGTGCGGAATGTGTAGTGTTTTAAACGGTCAGAATCTCTTTTTCTTTTTTTAGGCGCATCTGTTCAGCCTTATCAACAAAGGCATCGGTCACTTTTTGGAGCACATCGCTCAGGCGATTAAAAAAGTTTTCTGAAATGATTTTATCTTTTTTAGCATCACGGACGAGATTATGGAAATCTTTGCGGACGTTACGAATTGCTATTTTGGCTTCTTCAGCCTTTTTACCCAAAATTTTGACGAGCTCATCGCGGCGTGTTGAGCTCATTTCCGGCAAACGCAACCTGATCAGGTCACCATCATTTGCTGGTGTAATACCAATATCAGATTCGGTGAGTGCTTTTTCGATGTCACCAAGAGTGTTTTTATCCCATGGTTGAATGGTAATAAGACGTGTGTCGGGTGCTGAAAGCAGTGCAAGCCCTTTGAGCGCCACTGGCGGTTGGCCATAGACTGACACCGGAATTTCTTCCACCAAGGCGGTATGGGCCCGGCCCGTTCTGATTTTGACCAGTTCTCGGTCAAGATGCTTGATCGATTTATCCATCTCAGCTTCCATGGGATTTTGGAAGCTCTTAATATCATTTTCTATTAAAGTGATTTTTATAGACATACTGATTCCTGTTAGACACCAATTTCAAAGCGGGCAAAACGGCGGATTTTAATGCTTTCGCCCGTTTTTGCGATGAGTGTTTTGATCGCTTCATCGACGGTCATTTGATCATTTTTAACAAACGGCTGATTGAGCAGGCATATTTCAGACATCAGTTTTTGTATTTTGCCATCAACAATTTGAGCTATAATTTTTTCTGGTTTACCAGAATCTGCCATCTGTTCTTTAAAAATACCTCGTTCATGTTCAAGAAACTTCTCATCCACTTGATCGGGTGATACGTAGAGTGGTCTGAGTGCCGCAATATGAAGGCACAGATCATTGGCTAGTTTTTTAAGATCTTCGGTGCGGGCCACAAAATCGGTTTCGCAGTTAATTTCGATGAGTACCCCAAGACGGTCGCCCGGATGGATGTAGGTTGCCACGATGCCTTCGCTGGTCGCTTTATCGGAGCGCTTAGCCGCAACGGAAGCGCCTTTTTTACGCAAAAGTTCAATTGCTTGATCAAGATCACCGTTGGTTTCTTCAAGTGCTTTGCGACAATCCATCAACCCCAGCCCTGTGTGTGCTCGTAATTCTTGTATTAATTTAAGATCGATAGCCATGATTTACCTTATTTAGTGCATGTGATGTATGAGTAGTATTCTTATTGTGCCAGAATAACCTATTTAAGCAATACGGGTTGCGCACCCGCACATTTTAACATGCAACGCCAGGTTGATAATCTCGTGATACATAAATCTGCACTGTCTCGTTTTGGGGTTTCGGGTATTTTTGATGTTGCGTTATTTTGGGACATTGTTTTTAAGGATTACCCCACAATGGGAACATTAAAAGTTCTGGAGGGCGGCGAGAGTCAGTGAAAGGCGCGAGGGCGAAGATCGCTATTCCATTTTTTTGACTATTTGAATGTATTTATGATACTCTTTGATTGAATGCACAGTGATATTGAAAAGGATTTACATGACTCAAAAATATTTTATAGGCGTTGTTTGTACTGGCATTTTGCCTATGATGGTAATAGGATCGGCTGGAGGCCACAAGAAACAGGGTCGATTCGAGGACCTGTTGCTGAGTGAATATAAAGAACTCAGGGAACCTATCAAAGAAAACATTGTGGACAAACTTAAATTTGTACGAGGCAAGACCGAAGATATTGGTAATATACTGAAAAAGAGATTAGCGATCATAGAGAATAAGGTAAAACAGGAATTGGGCAACGAGTCTGAGGATTCTTTTTTGAAAAGGACGAGACTATTAGAAAATAAATATGCAAAGCACAAAATAGATAGAGAAGTTCTTGCCTTTCGGCCTTGGGCAATACAACTTCAAGAAGGTCATTATGAAAAGCTCAGGCAAGAAGGATATATTGACCTTCCCCCTCTGACACCGGCTGAGCAAGAAGCAGCAAAGAAATTTAGAGTACGTTCTGATAAAATACGGCGAAAAATAGCAGCATGGGAAGAAAATCCAGATCGCGAAAAACTGTTTAAAATCGATAGACTTCTGAGTGCTCGAGAAAACATAAACAGTGATTTAGATCTTCAAAAAAGGCAACTGACGCAGATTAATGAAAGAATTGAAAATCCAGATACGTATCTGGAGGATATGAATAAAAAGGCGGCTATTCAGCCAAGATATTTGCTGCCAACGAGAGACCCAATGCCCGAATTGTCGGATGCTCTTGAAACATATTCTGAGAATGTTAAAAAAAGAGACGAAGAAGCACTGGAGAAGTGGATCAGCGAAAGTGATAGACATAAGTGGTATGCGCATCGAGCAAATAAAGACATCGTTAATAAAATTGATATGGTAGCAGAGTATGATATGGATAATGTTGATCGTGCTTTGAAAGATACATATGGTCTGTCTTGGGCGGAGCTTTATGATCGTCTTGGATTGAAAGGTGATAAAAAATCTAGTGGTCCCATGTTTTCACCGATGGAACGCACTTATGCTCAGCGTGCCGCAGCATATTTTGTGGCGCGCATGAGAAACATCGCCGCACGGTTTAATCACTTCACTTCAGCGTGGTTTGCGCAAAATAGAAATAAATTTGCTGTTACGAGGTTAATGAAAATGCCTAAGTTGGTCCAGCCCAAAACTACGGGTAGATCAAAATAGTAACTATTGCTTGTCAGACTTTTTCTTATCGGCGTATTGTTGCATTACCTGCGTAGGCGACATTTTATTGCCTGATGCCTGCAACCATGGCTTCAGACATAGTTCACATGCATCATTAATAATATTGCGGGCACGGTATTGATTTTCTTGAGAGAATGATTTGAATTCCCTGCTTTGAAGCTTTTCAAAATAACTATCAGCTTGGTTTACAGTAATATTACAAGTAGTGACCCAAACTTTTGCTTCTTCGCTCAGTGCGGGATCCCATGATCTGATTGTGTCGAACCACAAAACATACGTGTTACCGATGGAAACATTACTACGACGCTTTGCATATACTTCTTCAGCGCATTGTTGCGCAATTTCAGTATTCATTACTTTTCGCTGCATTGCCCTGTAGGTTTTGTTTTTAGCGTCAATTCGATCCTGATAACTTTGCAGTAGTGTGCTCTTATCAGAACATTGCATGCCCAAAACAAAAAGCATTGATGTTACTGTCAATATATACAGTTGCATAGGTATGGCTCCTTGATTAATTTATACTTTTTTTGAAGCTTCATATGTCTCTAAATATTTTTGCATCTCTTGTGCAACAGGTGGCAATGGCAAGTTTCTAACCTTTGCCCAAGGCTCTATGCAACCACGAAATACGTGTGCTAGAGTTTTGTATTCTAAATATAGGTCCTGGTCGGATGTTGAGTGATTATGTTTTGATGTGGACCTTGTCAAATCATAATCCGCATGGCTCATGTTCAGCCAATATCCATCTCCACTTTTGAGTTGGGAAAAAGCTATGCAGTTTAACTTTGTCTTGGGGCAGATCCTCATTAATGGCGGTACATTCAGGACATTTCTCCAATATTTCTTGTGCATATTTCATATACCCCTAAAGTAATATCTTAGCCGCATCATATGGGTCTATTTTTGTTGTGCATTGCACAAAACCATCTTCATAAAGCTCGCATTTAGTAAGCCGTGATACCTTAACTTTTCGTCCTGATACTAATCCCGCAACAATTGATGACCGCAATGGAACAGATGGGAGGATATGATTATTATAACGGTCAAGGTCATTGCGATTAGTCTCAAAGATATGAAATGACGTATCAATATGTAGCCTTTGCCGTGGTTCTTTATCTGGATATAACTTAGATTTTTCATATTCACCAACTGTCTGATTTGCAAACGATGGTTGGCTTACAGCGAGTGGGTACTCGTGGCCACCCATACCCATCGTAATAGTATCTTCAGCCGTAGAAGAATCACGATGTTTTTTAGGTGGAAACCGTTGCATAATCTTTTCTATACAATCCGGCTGGGCCGGTAATAAAGGTGGTAGGTTAGAATTGACTGATTCCTTATTGTTTACTCCTAACCGTCGAGCCGCATATTTCAGTATTGAGGCATCAAATGCATCTGGCGAACGCCATGAACGATGTGTTTCAGTATTTACTAATCCCTCTGTAGTTGAACACGATTTATAATCATTATCATAAAGTATCTTATCTCTCAACCTATCTAGAATTTGTTTACCTTCTTGCTGAAAAACTTCTATTGCTTCACGTTCTTGCAAAGACAGCTCAGGCATCGGTTCTTGCGGTGGCGTCTGATCAGCGCACTGCACGTTGATCATGGTAAGCATGGGCAAGCCGATTATAGTCATAAAGCGGTTCATAAAGAACTCCTTATTGAAAAAATATTGAAAAACGTGTTTGAAACCACTACTAACCAGAATAACAAAATCTTTCTATTTGTCAATTGATATTGTTGAGGCCTACAAAATGTCGATCCAATCTGTATTATCTTGTTCTGGCCAGAAGGCATATTTTACATCCTTTGTGGTGCGCTAATACCAATCAGCCCAAACACGGTGCGGAATGTATGTTGGATCAGCATAATCATCTGAATGCGTCCCTTGCTGAGTTCGATATTCGCAATATCGAGCACACGGTTGGTGCTGTAATATTTGTGAAACAGATTTGCTAATTCTACCACGTAATGAGTCAGTAAATGAGTTTGATAATTGGTACCAATCAATTCCAACAATGGCCCGAGTGAGGCGATTTTTTTGAGCAGGGGTGCTTCTGCAGTGCCAAGTGCAGCACAATCTGCAAGGCTCGCATCAGCAAATGCCGGTTCCTGTGCTGCCTTATCTAAAATGCTATTGGTGCGGACATAGGCATATTGTACGTAATAAACCGGATTTTCATCACTTTGGGTACGGGCCAAATCAAGATCAAATTCAAGTTGTGCATCAGCTTTGCGGTGCAAATAAAAAAAGCGAGCCACATCGGTACCGACCGTTTCGATGACATCTTTGAGTGTAATAAAGTTGCCTGCCCGTTTTGACATGCGGACCGGCATGTTACCCGATTTGATCTGCACAAGTTGATATAAAATTACGTCGAGTGCAATAGTGGTAAGGCCGAGGCCTTGGCGAACTGTTTCGAGACGCAGTGCGTAGCTGTGGTGATCGTGCCCGAGGACATAGATCAGACGATTGTTACCCCGTTCAACTTTGTTCAGTAAATAGGCAATGTCAGCGGCGATATAGGTGAGCGAGCCGTCACTTTTTTTAACCACGCGATCTTTATCATCACCAAATGCAGTTGTTTTAAACCAGAGTGCACCGTCTTTTTCGAAAAGCATGCCATTCTTTTCGAGTACGTTGAGTGCACGGAATATTGCTCCGCTGGTATGGAGCCCTTTTTCAGAAAACCAGACATCATAGGTGATGCTGTAACTTTCCAACGTTTCTTTGATGTTGGCAAGCATGTGTGTCTGTGCATACTCTTCAAAAAATGCTGCCGGTCGCTCAAGCACTGCGGTGCCATGTTCAGTGAGGCAGGTGGTGGCAAGATCGATCAGATAATCACCATGATACGCATCTTCGGGGAGCTCTACCGATTGGCCACATTGTTGTTGGCAGCGAATTTTGAATGAAAGGCCGAGCTTTTGAATTTGTGCGCCTGCATCGTTGATATAAAACTCTTTTTGCACCGTGTGGCCCAAAAATGTCAACGCGCGGGCAATGACATCACCAAGTATGCCGCCGCGGCCGTGGCCAAAATGCAAGGGGCCGGTCGGGTTGGCACTCACAAATTCGATATTAATATGCTCTGGTTTAAGATCGAGGGGCCTGAAGGCATCGGCACCGTGGGTCAGATATTCTTGTGCAAGGGTGCTCCAGGCCGATTCACGTAAAAAAATATTTATGAATCCAGGGCCTGCCACTTCCATGCGTGCAACAAGTGGGTGCTTGAACTGAGCAATAATAACGTTGGCAATGTCACGAGGAGCCTTTTCGAGCTCTTTGGCAAGTACCATGGCGATATTAGTGGTCAGGTCGCCGAACTGCTGTTTTTGCTCTTCGAGGATCAGATCAAGGTGCATCGACATGCTTATTTCAGCGGGTAGCTCGTATAGACTGCTGACCGTGATAGCAAAATGGTGTTGCAGATCATGTATCGTGTTCATGGATAGACTTTATAAAAAAGGTATATACGGTAAAATGTATATAATTTGTCATTATATGTCACCTTCTTTGTATGTATTATTACCTGGTGGGGTTTTGAGTTTGGATAGTTTCATAAAAACAGCGGTGTTGGTGTCTGGTGGTGTTGATAGCGCGGTGGCGCTCCATAAGTTAGCACAATCGGGGCGTCCGGTAACTGCCTTTTATCTTAAAATATGGCTTGAAGATGAGCTGGTCCATTTGGGTACATGCCCGTGGGAAGAAGATCTTCAGTATGTCCGTGCGATCTGCGATAAGCTCGGGGTGCCGCTGGAAGTTATCTCGCTTCAAAAGCCATACTGGGATCAGGTGGTGGCCTACACGATTGCCGAAGTCCGTGCGGGCAGAACCCCGAATCCTGACGTGCTTTGCAACAGCCGCATTAAGTTTGGCGTCTTTATGGCTGCAATCGATCCATCGTATGCCCGTATCGCGAGTGGCCACTATGCGCGAGCAGAACGAACTGACGATGGTGTTAAACTCTGTGTGACGCCTGATCCGATCAAAGATCAAACCTATTTTTTATCGCAGCTTACGCCTACTCAACTTGCAAAATTGGAATTCCCGCTCGGTTCGATGACCAAGCAAGAGGTCCGTGCTTATGCGCATGCACACGATTTGCCAAATAAAGACAGAAAAGACAGCCAGGGTATTTGTTTTTTGGGCAATTTTAAGTTTAGAGATTTTATCGCGCATCATGTTGGCATCAAAAAGGGGTCACTCATCGAATGGGAAACGGGCACAAAACTTGGCGAACATGATGGCTTCTGGTTTTACACGATCGGGCAACGGCAGGGTATCCGGCTCGGCGGTGGACCATGGTATGTGATGCAGAAAGATACTGCACGGAATATTGTCTATATTTCACGCACTTACTATGCGGCTGACAAAATGCGCGACCAGTTTTTGGTATCGCAGTGCTCATGGCTTGCAACACCGCCCGCTGACGGGGAACGGTTGAAACTCAAAATGCGCCACGGCCCCCATTATCATGATGCACTGGTTACCCATCGTGGCGATGGTACGCTTCATATACAACTTGCAATGCATGACCAAGGCATAGCGGCCGGTCAGTTTGCGGTTTTTTACCGGGGCGATGTGTGCGTAGGAAGTGGGGTTATTGCGCTATGTTCTTAAAAGGTGTGCGTGCATTGTGGACTGGGCTTCCCCCGTCTGAAAAAAGAATTACTATGTCTACGTTGTTTACCCTTGCACGGATCGGATTGACTCCGATTATCGTCATGGCCCGTGTTTCGGGCGCCTGGTCACTCGCCTGTTTGTTATTCGTGGTGGCGGCAGCGACCGATTTTATCGATGGATTTCTTGCGCGTATCCGTAACGAGCAAACACTCCTTGGTGCGTTACTTGATCCAATTGCCGATAAAATATTAATCGTTTCTTGTTTTGCAGTTTTTGCGCTTCGCGATGGTGATGGTACGGGGCTTGCAGTGCCGGTCTGGTTTGTAGTTACCATGTTGGTCAAAGAGTTGGTATTGTGCATCGGCGCCTTGTGCGTCTATATTCACCGGAAGTCAATTGAAGTAACGCCCACTATGCTGGGCAAAGCGACAACAGCAATACAACTGGTAGTTATAGCCTGGTTATTTGCATGCCATTTTTTTGTGTGGATGCCGATACGGACCCATTGTTTTGTTATGATGCTGCTTTTTTGTCTGATTGGCATTACCTTGATACAGTATGGGCGCATAGGATTGCGTCTATGGTATGGAGATGAGTATGTATAAAAGAATCATTGTCATAAGTCTGAGTATGGTTATAGGGTTTGTAGTGATGCTGTGGGGTAATGAATTTACAAAACCATCACGCAAAGAAAAGGTGAAACAGGATGCAGCTTATGAGAGCTGTATGCGTACTATGGATCTATTATTGGAACGGGTCTATATCGTGCAGCAGCAGCTGAACATAATGGGCTTGCGCCTCTATAAAACGGTGCGCTCCTGCGCCCTCGATGATAAGCCTGTGTTGTTGGACCGCGAGGCCCCCGTGTTAAATCGGCTTGCTGAGGCGCTGCAAGCGCTTAATAAGCAGCTCCAGATCGTTGAAACTATGCTCGGCGATGATAAAAATATGGCTCTGCTTCACTCCTAATAATTTGACAAGTTGAAATGTTTGTGTAATGTAAATAAAAGATAGCAATTTTTGCGCTCTATTCCTGAGGAGTTTGTATGTGTAGTTCCATGAAAAATGTAGCACTCGGTGTAACGTTAATGCTTTCCATCGGCCTGCAGGCATCTTCAAAGCATTATGCCTTTTTTAATTCCCCTGGAAATCGTTCCAAGCATTATACTGAAAACCTTATCGCTCATGTGCGCATTACCGGTAATAAAAAGTTAGAATCATTGTATAGTACCGCAAGCAATACTTTAACGTATGGATCGCTTGAATCAATTGTTGATGTATTTGCAAATAGTACTGATGCCACGGCAGATACTCGCATGCTTGATACTATCGATCAGGGTACCTACGTAGTTTTCATGACGCTTGTAGTGGATAAGCTCATTGCACGGTATTACCAGCTGCTCGATACGCTTGAAGGAGCCTGCCAGTATTGGGAGTGGGCAAAAACACATCCGACCCGCTATGCGCTTTCACAATCGCCCTACCGCTGGTTTACGGGATCACCATTTTCTGTTGAAGCAGAAGGGCAAAGTCTGTATGCACAACAACTGCGCGAGAAGTATGCCGCTGAATTTGGCGCGCTTTCACGATTGCTTGAAGCTATAACAGAGAATACTATTTCTCACGATGCGTGGCTTTCTGAGTTGCGTAAAACTCTGCAAGGGATATTGGTAATTGGTGTAGCGGGAGATCATCAATTTCTGCAGGGGCAGCGTTCATTATTGCAACAAATAGTTGAACATGAAAAAGTAATATGTGATGCAGTATCGACCGTAGCCATGCCACACTGGGCTAAACGTAACTGGATTACGCTTGCATCAGGTGCTACGGTAGCGGCAATACTTGCGTACGAATATTATGCTCATCAACCAGCAGTTGATGCATACATTGTTGCAACTATGAACTCAGTCAACAATGGTTGGGATATGTATTTTGTAAAACCGACAATCGAGTTGAAGGATGAGTTGCAACGTACGTTAAATCCACAAGCAGTTAAATTTAATCCATTGACAGATAATGGTACTCAAGCAGATAGCACTGTTCTCGCCAACCCGATAGCTTCGGACGCAGGTGCAACCGCTGCGGGTCCAGAGATGACAAACCAGCAAAAAAATCAGGCGTTTTCTGATGAAATGCATAAACAGCTCGGCGTTCTTGAAAAAGATATGAAGGGGAGCAGCGCTCTCTTTTTATTATGCGGTGGAGAGGCAGGTAGGACAGCGCTGATAAAAATTATGCGCATGATAGCACTTGGTTTGGTAAATACACTCTTGGGTGTAAACGATATTGTGACCAGCAATACGCTGACTGCAAAAATAGTACCTGCGTTTATTTCATACCTTGCATTGAAAAAAACATACGATACTGGTGCTTCAATCTACGGTTGGTTCACCAAAAAAGACCGTCATATGTTGGTGCTCAGATTACGCCAAGCGCAAGATCTGTTAATTCGTGCAACGTATGATCAGCTGACCGATGGTGAGTATGGTCGCTTGCTCTATTTGCTTATGAAAGAATATGAACAGGTTGATAGCAAAGTACTTGCCGATGAACGCAGCCTTTTCGTTGATGATCTGAACTATCTGACAAAAGCACAGCCATCGATTGCGCAAAAGAGAGAAACAATTTCAGTCATGTTTGATAAATATAAGTCATTGGCACGCGCGTAAATTCTGGTACGCTCAAATAAGAATTTTTAATTTTTCTACAAAGGTATACCGCAATGGCTTCATATAATCGTGTTATTTTAATGGGTAACTTAACTCGTGATCCTGATCATCGCCAACTCGCATCTGGACAGGCGGTATGTCGATTGGGCTTGGCCGTAAATCGTCAGTTCAAAAATCGTCAGTCTGAGAGCATGGTGCAAGAAGTTTGTTATATTGATATCGATGTGTGGGGTGCCCAAGCTGATCACTGTCGTCAGTATTTGCAAAAAGGACGCGCTATCTTGGTTGAGGGTAGACTCAAGTATGATACGTGGCAGGATCAAAATGGCCAAAACCGCAACAAACATTCTATCGTTGCTGATCGCATAACTTTCCTTGGAGGACAATCTCAGGGGACGGATACTGAGGAAGCATTGCGCACAACGGGTGAATCTGAACCCGATGCATTTCAATTAAACCCAAACAATCCGGTAGAGCGAGACCTCATGCAGCAGCTTGAAAAGGCTAAGGCACGCGTGCAAGGCACTAAAAAAGCAGCACCTGCGCAACCGGAAGCTGGGGCGGCGACCGAATTTGTGGATAACCCACCATTTGTTGACGAATTACCATTCTAACTTCAACCATTACTTGAACTTTATCAAAGGCCTCATTGTATGTGGGGCTTTTTTTGTATGCACATTCTATTATTAATTGACAAATAGAAACGATTTATGGGAAAATACTGATGAGTAGCGTAAGAAATTAAAAGGATAGCTTATGAAAATGGGGGCATGGGGTCTGTGTGTCGCCGTTTGCGTGATGGTGCATGCAGAATCATTTGAAAAAAAGATGATCGAACATGATTACACAGCGTCATCTCTTTTAAAGCGACTTTCAAAACATGCGGTTAAAATTTGGCTTTTGACTAATCAGCTTGTTGAAAATCAAGGTGCCGATACAGCAGTGCATGCCGATTTTTTTGACGATATTTTATATCGCCTGGTGATCGTGCGCCAGCTCATAAAACAAATCAAACACATAGATATCCATGAAGCTGCCACAGTTGAGTATGTCTCATCAGTACTTGATTGTGTCGAATCGTATACGTATGATTTAACGCAACGCTATCCGGGAAGCTGGTCGGCAGTTATTAAAGACCAGGTGACGCGAGTGCAAGATTGTTTTACGCGCTACTTGATGCCGCTCATTACCACGTATAATCAAGCCCCGCAGTAAATCCAAAATTGGGCCGTTTGAGTGCATCGGTGCCCGCGATTGGTTGATTATAATAAAAACCGACTCGCGGATGAAGTGGAAATTCCGCCTGAATAAACTCATATTCGATGCCGTAATGGAGTGTATGCATCTGCCAATGTTGTGTGTTCGGAAATAAAATCGTTGAATCGGCATCATCGGTAGCGCCGGTATATGAATAGCCAAACCAAAAAGAGAATCCATAAACACAGTGATCTGCTTTGAAATAGGGCTCGATGTGATAGACCGTTGGTTTATCAAAAAAACAAACACTTGCATGCAATCCCCCGGTTATCCAGCCACACATACCAAGAGCACAATCAAGTGCGATGGGGATTCCCCAGTGTGTATAGCCATAAAAACTTTCTTGCGCGGCGTATTTTAATGGTTCATGTGCTGGTGTAATGCACCCCGTATGTATCATGCAATCGATAAAATCAAAAAAGGGTATCCGATCATAATTGATGCCCCAGCCTAAAAGGAGAGATGCGTTTTCATAACAAAGACCGCCTGTTTGATGTATTGTTGGCGAAATTTCTTTCATAATATGCAGTGCAGTCATGGGGAGCGAAAGTTCAACAAAAACCCCCCGCGCTATCGTCTGATAAAAACAAAGGTTGAAATCGACGTTATTAAATGAAAGCGCCCCATCATTGAAGGTGCCGTACCCAAGATATGCATCAAATGTGGTGATCTGCCCGCTTGTAATCCGCGTATCGCCGCTCCAAAATGGGGTGGTATAGCGGTTGGAGACCCAAAAAAGAGGATATGCAGTGCTTGTATAGAGCACGAGGAGTATTACTAAAAAACGCATAAAATGAAATTTTTTAAGCAAATCTTTTTTTCAAAGAATAAACCCACTTTTTAATCATCGTTATTTTGCTCTTGCTTAGAAGCTATTTTTGGCAGGATTTGTTCAATAGCATGATAGTGCTTTATAATTTCTTGTGCGGCATAAATACTATGCTCTTCATCATAGGTATGCGTGGTAAGATTACGAACGTCAACTATCTTTCTAAGCTCAGCAGCTTCAGCTTGTGAGATGATTCGTTTTTGATAGAGGGTACTGAAAACTGATTTTGGTGACATCACATCTTCTTGGTAATATATCATGAGATAGGTTTTGCCATATTTCCAAAGCATCTCATAACAAAATTCAAAACACTTAATGAGAGAATTGCGGAATGTTCTCAACAATCGAGTATTTTCGCCATCAGTTTTTTGTATTTCTAAAAAATCGTCTATAGCATCACGTAACCTGCTATATGCTTGTTGTACAACTGCATACGATAAATCTAGTTTTCCCATGTTATACCATCTTGTGTAATTTGTTGCCGCAATTGTTCAGAAATACCATTAAAATCTACGAGATCTATTTTGTTCAGTGTATTAAGTCCCTCCAAAACTTCACGCACCTGTGCCATGAGATGAATTGATTGTCTTGTGCCAGCATCAATTGCAATATCGACATCAGAGCGCTCAGTGTTGGTACCCCGCGCACGTGAACCGTATAATATGATGCGTGCTGTTGGGAAAAAGACACGTATAAGACTTAGAATGAGATTATGATCAGGAATCTGTTGGATATGTGGATGCATCGTTACACACCGATTATTATAAAAGCTAAGTATTATTGATCTCATTATACACACATTCCCACGTTCCGGTAGACTAATACTAATTGGTTAACAAATGCTTAACGGGATCCAAGTGCCATACCCAAGGTATGCGTCAAATGTGGTGATCTGCCCGCTCGTAATCCGCGTATCGCGGCTCCAAAATGGGGTGGTATACCGATTGGGAACCCAAAAAAGAGGGTAAAGCGCGCTTGTATAAAGCGCCATGAGCAGCATTAAAAGACGCATAGAGTGAATTTCTCATAAAATCTTTTTTCAAAGAATACTGTATATTTAGCAGCTCGACTATGTCTTGCTTGAGCTCCCGATCATACCTGTTACACTTATACAAGTTATAAATAGCCGTTTAATAATGGAGAAGTTCCATGAATCCAGAGCAGAATGCTCCCCTCGAGCACGATCAATTGGAGAGTTGTAAGCAAGAAGTTGAACGCTGGAAAGAGCAATATCTCCGTCTGAATGCCGATCTGGAAAACATGAAGCGGCGTGCTTATAAAGATCAAGAGATTATGATCAACCGCAGCATGATCCAGTTTTTTGGCAATTTGCTTCCCATCGTTGATAATTTCGATCGAGCCCTTGAAGCAGCAACAGCATCAGAAAAAGAGACTGCGCTTTTTGCCGGACTGACCGTTATTCGCAAAGAGTTTGCTGCTACTCTTGAAAGGTATGGGGTTCGTGAAATGACTGAAGTACAGCAATTTGATCCTGAGTTGCACGAAGCACTATCTCATGTGCCGGCTGATGCACAACATGCAGATGGCACCATTGTGGCGGTGCTGCAAAAAGGATATTGGTATAATGATCAGGTGCTGCGGCATGCAAAAGTGTCGGTAGCGACGAAATAAAAACAACCAAAAGGAATAAAAGCATGAAAGTCTGGACTGTCGTGGTTTTCGTAATATGGGCGAATGTTGTCTTAGCAAGTATGGAAACGGGTGGTAATACGCTTGTGGAAAAATACACTGCAGCAGAAATAAGTTTTCAATTTCAAGGTGAGGGGTGGATTGAAGTGTATGAGCGCAGCTATGGCGTGCATCTTTCAATGAAAGATGGTTATGTCAACGGTTCTTTTTGGGGTTATGGAGTTCAATGTACTAATCGAAAATGCAAGTTCGAAACCCAAGCACCTTTAATTCGCCTTTCCTACGATGGAATTGGTTATGTGTGCCCCTACGATGGCCGTTCCGAATGCCAAATTGTGAACAATCAAGTATTGATTCCTGGTACCATTAAATCTGTGCACAGAGCATCATATTTTAAGCTTGCGGCAGTATGTGTTTTGGCGGGGATATGTGGCATTGGTTTTGGATATTTATGGGGTAAAATGTTGTTAACTGGCACTCATGTATTGGCCCCAACAAAATAAATGCACCACAAGAGTTGCGCAAAATTACTTTTCCTTGTGCCGGTGTGGTCGTGATGATTCCTGTTCATACCTGACATCTATGTTGGGCGCAAAAGTTACGATATTGCTCAGATCTTTTTCATAGAGTGGATCCAAGAGTATTCTACAGGGTGTTGCGATCACAAGTTTTTTAATGAGAGTTTTTTTGTTATCATAAAGTGCCAAAGTACCGGTTTTGATGCGAAATATTGCCAAAGAAGCTACAGGTTTTGTTATATCACATGCCGCAATGGGTATTACTGAGATGAGCAGAGCGGTTAATACAAAAAAGATGTACATAGAAATTCCTCCAAATATTTATACATACGTCATGCATAGCATATATAATCAGTGTATGCATATGCAATGAGCTGCAATAATGCTACTTTCCATCTGGTGTAACAGGAACTTTATCCAGCTGTATAATCGGTACTGCAAATTCTATATTATGTGTGCGCATTTTTTGCACAATTAAGATGCGAATATCGCTTGCGATGTCCCATTGATCAAGGGTGTAAGCCGAGCTTAAATAACCACGCACCAAGAACATATAGCCGCGCACGTCAAATTCATGCAAGCGAATGATGGGCGATGGATTACGTAAAATTTGGGGATGTTCTGATACTGCTTGCATGAGCAGATTTTTAACAATACCAGGATCTTCTTTAAAATGAATAGCGACTAAAATATCATCAAAAGCAATAAAGTTGCGTGTGTAGTTCCAGTTTTCGATCGGTTTTGTAATAAGATGCGAGTTGGGAATTACAATGGAGATACTATTTTTACGGCGTACTACCACCGATCGCGGGGTAATTTTGCGCACCACACCCATGACCTCATCATTTAATTTAATATAATCACCAATTTTAACAGGACGTTGCACGAGAATAATAAAATAGGCAACCACATCGGCGATCGGATCTTTCAATACCCAACCAATTGAAAGCCCTAAGGCTGCAATAAACCAGGTCACCAGCCCGCCGAGGCCGACCGTGTGGAACGCGACCATCACTGACACGGCAACGATGATATAGCGCAAGAGCCGGGTGACCATATGTTGTACACCGGTATCGACAAGCAGCAAATCAAATATGCGCTCAAGCACGAAGCGGTTCAGTGCATACGCAATGATAAACCCGGCAATGATAAAAATGAGCATTGTCATTAATGAAATTGCGGTGATCGGGTTTGCCGATGCTTTCAGCAGTAGCGGTTCTCTGAACCAATCAATGGCGCTCTTGTACGTGATAGGCAAATTCCAAATACGTGCGGCGATGAGTATGCCAATGAAAGAGAAGAATAGGAAGGAAATAATGATCGATAATCCAAACCAAGTTTTTGCACTATCGAATCGTTCCCGTACGACTGTATCCTGTTCGTCAAAAAATAAAAATTTTGCGGCACGGCGAAAGAGACCATGCAAATAGAGCAATACTTTAAGCAGTATAGTTGAGTATATAATGCTACCTACAACATAGATTACCAGGCGACCATAGCCAACGTAGGGGTGACTCATAATGATCACGGCAAGTGCACAGCAGAAAATAAGGTAGTAGTAGGTGTCAACCTGTTTATGGAGCCATGCAGTAATGCTATTGCGCTGTGGAATAATCGCGAGCAACTGTTCTTTTGTGATCAACACCATGAGTGATACTTGAAGCACGATAAAGTTGAGCGCTACAATAATGCTCGGCAGCTCGGAACGGTACAGGTCAGGTTGATAATAATTAATTTGCAAAAATGCAGTGCGCAAAAGCAGGAGCGGTATGGTGCCGTAAAAAAAAGCACTCAATACGATCAAAAATCGATCTTGTATAATTGTAGATAATAATGGATAACCATGTTGTGTGTTAAATATACCAAGATAATGGATTGTGCGCTGCGCCATGTAGAGCCAGTAGGGAATAGAAATGAGCAAAAAAAGCGCATATAAATAGGGATCGGGTATCGCATGGCTGCTCATCGTTGCATAAAGCACGCACCAGATCGAAAGTGAAATCCAATGTGCGCGCATGCGCTCGAGACAAAAGGCGATGGCATAGTTCGTGAAACGCAAAAAGCCCTTTGTATATTGCGCGATGTCGAGCAAGATGATGTTAAACGTGTTACCAAACAGAAGTAGAATGATAAGTGCAATAAGAATGGTCAGTAATTTTGAAATAAGTGCGGCAAAAACACCGGTAACTTTAAATGCATCAATGGTGCGATTGATAAACGTAGTGGCATTAAAGCGGAGCACATAGTTGGCGATTTCGTGGAAGAATATACCGAGGTCACTCATCGCCTTGCGAATGCCGCGGAGTGATATCGCATGGGAAGGGCGATACCAGATGGTGATGATCGATTGCAGTTCACCGGCGATGAAGGTGGTGATGCGTTGGATGGCCCCCACTTCCGCGATGATACCCGAATAGAGGCCGGTGATTTTGCTCAATAGTTCGGTTGTTTCTCTGATTTTGCGTTCTGCACGGCGTACGAGTTCAAGTGTTTGTGCGTATTCTTGTGGACTATTTTTAAACAGGGTGTGCTGCTTGCTTTGAATATCACTGCGCAGTTTTTCTAGATTATCAGTGATTTTTTTTTGTGTGTTCAACAGTTCTGTTGCGATCGTCATCTTTTCTTTATACGTCGCCAGCGAGGCCATGCTGGTGGTGCGGGTTGATTCGTATTGCCGAACCTCTTTGAGCGTTTGCTCCTCGTTTACAAAACGGCGGGAATAGATTTTGTAATAAGTCTCCTTGGTACGCACCTGGAGCGATTGGTAGGTGAACCGTTCCTCCTCAAGGATTGATTGTGCTTCCAAAAAATCGCGATTGAGCTTTATATAATGGAGCAGCGAATTCATGAGCCCCACTTTGCACTGTCCGATGTAGGAAAGAACCGTCTGTTTTGGTTCACGGCTCCAATCATCCAGATCGGTGCCTATGGTGATATTGAACTGTTTACGTGCACTTTCGAGTGCTGTTTCTTGTATCTTATACTGTTGATTGATCTCTTCTATCTGAATGCGTAATTGTTCACGCTTTACAAAATGTTCTTGTTGTATCTGTTTTAGTTCTTCTTTTGCGCTAATTACGTCAGCTTCGCTAATTCTCAAACTTGTTTTAATGCGATTAAAATAATCTTTGAGCAACGCATTGTGTGCTTTTGCGATATAAATCTGGAGCGCGAGCGATTCGGTGCGGTAAAAGGTCTCTTCGACCTGAAACTGCGCGTATTCGCGCCGTGATTCGTATAATTTTTCTTCAGCACGGAGCGCTTCAACGAGCATCGAATCCGCTTCGCTATCGATCTCTCCGAGCTCTTCTTGTTTTTTTTTCAATTCTTGGCCGAGTATTGAGGCGGTCTTTTCACGCGTTTTTAATTCGGTGTGTGCATTTTTCGATTGATCAATGAGTTGCTGTATTTTTTGTTCCGATTCACGCATATTTTCATGCACACGCAACAGGTCATCGAAGGTGTAATAAACTGTATCATTTAACTTATGCTCCTTTTTGAACTGTTCAGAATCGGGGTCTTCAAGGTATTTCTTAATGAGAGTGATAAAGGATTCGAGTGTTTTCACCAACTGATCGCGGGGCCGTTCGATATCGGTGAGTACCTGTAAATGTTCATTGAGGGCGGTCAGTTCGCGTGTTTCCGCTTCGTCTTCAAGCCCGGTGCGCAACTCATCGCTCATAGAACGACGCGCTTCTCTGATTTTGTTCTGTTCACTATTAATGCGTTCGCGGAATGCATTTGTCTCTTTGTGAAGCGCATCGACTGTTTTTTGGAGCGTTTCTTTTTGTTGTTTTTTTTCTTCACTGACCCCAAGAATGATCGATTTTTGTGTTGTATTGGGAATTGCTAATTGGAGCAAATCGGAGATATGATCAGCGCGTACAGAAAGATGAGCAATCAGTATGGTGAGGCATATCAGCAGGTTTTTTATATTCATATGTTATTCCTCATAATGTATGTCACGTATAAAGAGTATCATAGACGATCCTACATGGTGCTCGATGCACGATGTAACCCATTCATGCAGTGGCACCGCGCATGCCCCATGGAATCTTATTTGTTGCAACGCATCTATGGCGGTGGTGTGTAACGTGTGCATGCACTGAGCACAGATGCCATCGTGCGGCGTATGCAATCCCAAAGTGGTTATCATCTTTGCACAGTAACGGATTTGTGATTTTTTGTCCAGTGCAGGGTCTGTTGTGCAGAGCCAGACGAGTTGTTCAAACAGGGGGCCGACGCCGCTGCCGGGAGGCACGCAACTATCGATGAGTGCAAGGAGCGCGTGAAACCACCAGATATTGGTGCGCGCAAGTATAAAAGGCATAGAAATCGTTTCTATGCAATGCAGTATGGGCAAGTTTGATTTGGTGTTGAACGCTGCCCTCATGACGGTGCCGGGTGATAATGTATCGAATGAGAGTGCGCGCAATTTGCCTTTTTGTTCATCCAAAAGGGTGGCCCGAAATCGTGTGGGTTCTGCCTTCAATACTATAGCGCGTGACTCTCCGTTTAGCATCGCATGCACCATCTATATGGTTTGTTGATTTTGTCATCAAAATATATGTACATTCACCACAATATACATATTGTGGTGAGCGTGATGCTTAATTATAAATCTATCCCGCAGATAATACTATTACTATCATGCGTTGCAGCAAGTGCGCAGAATGTAGTACCGACCGTGACATTGATCTTTGTCATAGATCAATATGCGTACCGCTACACTAATCAGATGCGCAACTATTTAAAGGCGAGTATCAAGCAATTTGCAGATGCCGGCGTTGTGTTCACAAACGCGCATCACCCGAATGGCATGCCGGCAACCTGTACGGGTCACACTGATTTAAATACCGGTGCCTACGCGGATACGCATGGTATTGTTGGCAATGCTTGGTATGAACATGGCAAAAAGATGGCCTGTGACGACGATCTGCCTGATAAAGCGCCGGTCATTAATCCTCGTGGCGGCCATTACGAAGAAAGTAAATCTCCCCGTGCAATTCTTGTTGATGGTATTTCTGATCAGTTTGTACTCGGAGGCACTCCTGAAGAGCCCCATGCGGCTTACTCATTTGGTATAAAAAGCAGAGCGACAATCGCGACCTCCAACAAATGCGGCATGCCGTTTTGGTTTGATACGCGCAGTGGCATGTTTACGACAAGTACTGCGTACGTAAAAACGCTGCCCGACTGGCTTGTGCAGTTTAATAACGCGCACCCAATTGCAAGCACACTCCAATGGCAGCAAAAATATACTGAAGCGAATGCCTATCCATACGGCACCAGTTCATATGCACATGGTACATCCGCAAAGCCACTCATAAACACCACGGTTATTTTTGATACAACACAAGAAAGTCCATATGATACCTTTGTACTCATGCCGCAGGCAAATCAACAGGTGATCGATTGCGCTTGTGCTTGCATCGAGCAGTTTTACGCACAACCTCAAAACAAAGATGGCAAGCTACTTATTTGGGTGTGCCTCGGCAGTCTGGATAAGATTGGGCACATCTATGGCCCGCTTAGCAAAGAGATTTGGGATATGGTCTATTGGCTCGACGAGCAGATTGCAACGTGCATCGCCTGTGCACAAAAAGTGGTCGGTACCGATAATGTGCTGTCTGTTTTAACGAGTGATCACGGTGTACCGCCAATTCCTGAAGATGCTCATGCGCGTGGGCTGACTAACAGTGTACGACTCGACGGCAAAGAACTCATGCGTGAAATAAATGATTGCATCGAATTAGAATATGGTATTCCGCACATAGTGCACGACATAAAAAATAGTTCACTCTATTTCAGCAATGTGATTAAGAATATACCTCATGGTATGCGTAAAAAGATCAGCAAACGGGTCCAAGAACAGCTCCAAAGTTCTCCCTACATCGCCCATGCCTGGCTTCCTGACAAAATTGCCCATCAATGGCCCCCAACTAACACAGTCCCCTATCGACTCAAACGCCAATTTTTCGCCGGCCGCTCGGGGGACATCATTATCGAAACACGCCCGTATGTACAACTAACGATGAAAAAATCGGGCACCGGCCACCTGGCGCCATACACGTATAACACGCATGTACCACTCATGCTATTGTGGCCCGGCAACTTAAAACCGATGGCTGTCGATGAAAAAGTGACGACAACACAACTTGCACCAACACTGGCGGCAATCATGCAAGTTGCACAACCCGCAGGGGCTGAAGATGCCTATTTACCGTGCGTTTTACACCAAGAACAGTGTGCAAAGTCGCGATAAGTGAGACTGAACTATTTTGCTTGCTGTGCGTATTTCAGATAACAATAACCTGCGGCACAAATACCCAGTGTACCAAGTATGTAGGCCCAATAACGTTTATACCATGGTTGTTGTGGCGTAATCGTGACGTTGAATTTATCTTTGAGAATATGAAGACCCCAGTTGTACATTATTTTGTCGAATTCTTTAAAGTTTCCACTTGTAATTGATCTTTTGTTTTCATAACTTTCCATGTAGACTCCTCTGCTATGAAAAAAAGGCCACAGCGTATTTTTGTATTCAAAAATATCTATCCCAAATTGCTGTTGTGCAAGAATAGTATTGTTGCTTTTTAACGTTGCATATAAAAGAGAGTCAAGTGATAAAGTGGGATTTAGATACTGTTTTTGTTTCAATGAAAAAGTTACGTTCTTATACTCAAACTTTATTTCTTCAAGCTTTCCATTTTGTACCTGTATATGATAAGTAAAATCGGCTGCATTGATTGTGCTTGAAATGCCAAAAATTGTTATAATTGCCGACAACTTAAACATATTCATACGATATCCTTCCATTCATCGTTGAGTTTAAATAATAACTATTATAGCTGTCAATAAAAAAATAAGAAGCTGGTTTTATTCTCCCTGCATGCTATAATGCACCTATTTGGAATAAACTCATGTGCGATGCTATTTTTATAACATTTATTATCTATTTAACCGCTGTTTTTGTAATCGGCCTTGGTGTTTCGTGGTACTATCGACGTAGTCCTGCATCCACCACCGATCTCATGCTGGGGGGGCGTACGACCCACTGGTTTTTTACCGCATTATCGGCTCATGCTGCTGATATGAGCGATTGGCTTTTTATGGGCCTGCCGGCGGCGGTGTATTTACATGGAGGTACTCAAATATGGATACCGATCGGTCTTTTATGTGGCATGGCGGCTGCGTGGCAGTTTGTAGCACGGCCTTTACGCGTGATGAGTGCCACCTACGGTGCATCAACAATTGCTGCCTTTTTTCAAAAACGGTACAACGATCAGACCGGCCTTATTGGTGTAGTGACCGCTCTTATTTCATGCTTTTTTTTTACGATCTATATTTCAGTCGGGCTCAAAGGTATCGGTTTTGTGCTTTCATCGATTTTTGGTATCGATTATCATGTGGGCATTGGTATCGCACTGCTCGTAATTTTGACCTACATGCTGCTTGGCGGTTTTAACTCAGTCGCGGTGCTTGATATGATTCAAGGTCTTTTCTTGCTCGCCATGCTCACGCTTGTGCCCTGGGTTGGTTATCGGGTGGTTGGTGGATGGGGAGCAATTACGGCTGCAGCGCAACTAAAAGGTATTTCACTTGCGTTACTTCCCGATTTATCATGGTATACGCTGCTTAGTATTTTCTTAAATCCCTTTTCATGGGCCCTTGGCTATTTTGGTATGCCCCATATTCTGACCAAATTCATGGGCACTGGCAATCCCGATGATATCCGCAAAGCTCAGTACGTTGGGGTGACCTGGCAATTACTCGCGATGGGTGCAGCAGTCTGTGTTGGGTTAGTAGGAATTCCCTTTTTTATGAATGGCCTGCTCAAACCAGAACTCATTTTTGTCGAAATGACAACCACGCTGTTTGCGCCTTGTATGGCGGGCATCATTTTGTGTGCTATCGTCGCGGCAACTATATCGACCGTTGATTCGCAACTGTTGGTGCTTGCAAGTATTGTGACTGAAGATTTTTACAAAACGTTTGTTAATCCGCGAGCTAATTATGCGCAATTGCGCTGGGTGTATGCGGTGACATTAATCATCAGTGCTCTGATCGGTTTTACTATTGCTTGGCACGAAGCGAGTACCATCATGGGGCTTGTGCGCTACGCCTGGGCCGGCTTGGGCGCTGCATTTGGCCCGTTGATGCTCGTTTCATTATATAACATGTATCCCAACCGCTGGGGTGCCCTTGCAGGCATCATCGCCGGCGGTACTGTAGCAGCAACGTGGGATTTGATTAATCCATATGTCACCACGATGCCAATTTATGCGATGGTACCTGCATATGCAGCAAGTTTTGCAGCAATATATAGTGTTAGTTGGCTGACTGAAAATTACCCACCAAAAAAATAATGATACCAATAACATGGGTATATCTATTTGAATGTGGTCCAGCTGAATAATGAATTTGACTTTTTGTGGAGAGACGCTTCTGTTCTCTTTGCAGCGAGTTCTTGCATGATAGATTCGGCGCTTCGACGACCCATTTCGCATATGTTATTTTCCTGTTCCGCAGAAAGCTTAATGGGTTGTTTTGCATAACCATGCCTGTGCCGTTCGTCGTTCAAATCTGATTGTATATACACTGCTTGTATGCCAAATATATCACGTAACGTGAGTTTTTTATCACCACCTCCCATAATTACCGTGCTTTGTGTGCTTACACTCAAGAAAATGATGCCAGGAAAAATTAAATTCATGTGAATCCCACTAGATGTTGAAGTTTGAATAATGCAGCTAGTATAGCATCTATTTTTGTTTTTCATAAGCACCAAAAACCTTTTTATGCCAATATGCCTTTTTGTTGTCATAAAACCAGTGCTGGTTTGCTGCAGTTAAAAAAACGTTTAATTGATTCATATTTTTTATTTTATATCGATAGAAAATGGCCAATAACTCTCGCAAATCATCATCACCAATCATATTATTCGAGACGTGTAAATATAACGTATCATGCTTGCCTTCATAACGTACTATTGCTGGAATCTTTTTAATCCATTCAAAGAAGGCATCTTCATCATGCGGCGAATGGTACCAAACAGATTTATAGATCAATATAATAGTATCGGACATGGGCTTATTATGTATGTTGGGCATATTTCAAAAATAGACTTTCCCAATCTTTCCATGCTGCCAAAAAATGTTCCGAATCTTGCATTTTAGTAACGAGGTTACGTATGTCAACTGATTGTAAATTTTCATTGTATTTATTTAAAAAGTTGATGACAGCTTGATAGGCATGGTACGGATCTATTTTAATGTATTCGGGTAATATTCTTTGTTCAGCATTTATGTCTTCTTCTAGAAAACCAAATTTTGAGAGAGTTTCCCTCAGTGTAGTTAACCACAAACGATAGGTACCCTGTGCCAAATGAGGCTGACTCATTTCAGATTTGAGACATGTAATATCTATTGAATGTGAGTTTTTGTTGTATTTTCCCAAAAAATCGATAATAGCGACATACATATCACATGGTTCTATAAATAGCGGTTTTAAATTGGTATCAACTTTAATTTTGCTCATAATTTTGATTGTGTGTCTAAACGTTTTAAATATTGTTTGTATTTTGGGGTTCCTGGCTTTAATAGGCCAAATTCTGGGTCGAATGGTAAAGGGATTTCATTGGTACCCCCACTTTTGACTTTAGTGCCGTATGCATACGCCCATTCTTGTTTCCCATCAGATCTAACTTTTGCAAACCACTGAACACCATCTTTATCTTTGCCTAAAAAGTTTGTTGGATCTTCAACCAACTTTTGCATCTCATAATATCGGGCATCAGTATAAGGATCATGGCCATCTTTTCCTGAGAAAATATGGTTTATAATTATCTTGTCATCTTTTGCGGGCATTTGTGGGTTTTCCCAACCATTTTTTCTTGCTTCTTCTTCAAGTTGATCGGCTAGTTTTTTTACTCCCCATATAGCATCTATCGTTTGCTTATTTTCATCGTCTTTTTTGGGGTCACTATTCTTGGGGCTTCCACCATTATTTGTATTGAGTAGCTTGTTGGAGCTCGAGGCTGTTGAAGGAGAATTATGAGCATTATTATGTTGACGCATAAAATCAGCGATATATTCTGTGTTACCAAGATTGATATTGTATGTTGGTACCGCATCATCCATGATCATCGATGCAACTGCGCCAACAACAGCGCCCACTGCTGCACCAACGATAAAGGTAACAGGACCAAAAAATGAACCAGCTGCGCTGCCCGCTGCCGATCCAAAAGATACGCTAAAGCCCATGCCAAGTGCTGCTGGTAAAACCATGTTGTGGGTTAATGCACCATAATGACCAACAAAAAAAGTGTGCGTGTTTTTGACTTCAAGCGTGTACACTTCAATCGTTTGTTCGACATATTCACATTCTGCAATTTTTTTGACACCTTTCTTGCAGAAGAGCTCATCACCAGCTTGCAACTGATATGCCGGAATCCACTTGTCTGTGCTCGGAATATAAAATTCTTGCGTCGGTGTGCATATTATTCTGTCGGACCCTGTACGACAGAGCAAAGAACCTTCAAAGCAGAACTGCACAAAACAATCGGTTTCGCTGCAACCACCTTTTTTTACATAAGCGGTGGTGAACATACTTGTGTCGATGTCATATGATGCGATTGCTACCGAGGCATCCAACACTCTGTGACAGAGCATGCCGATTGCTTCTAATGATCCATCAGCGCGATGCACATAGGTATACTGGCCGAGACCGTGGGCATGGAGAGCAGTGTATGGACTGTTGATTAGAATGAAAAAAATCAAAAATTGTTGTGCAAGAAGATAAAGTTTCTTTATCACTATACCTCCAACAAAAATCTAATGAATGTTCATGGGCTCTATTCTATCATGACAATGGGTTTGAACAAGCCGGCGATAAAGAGTTTTTGAACAAAAATATTGCAGTTATTCGGATGTAACGTTGTATATTGAAATTGATCATGCAGTTTAAAAAAAGGGGGTAGCACATGATTAATTATCTAAAAAATATGGTAGCTGTTGGATTTCTCATTGTTTTCGTGCCGCTTGGTGCATATTATTATGAATTCAAAAATTGGCTTGGGAAAGCTATCGAATTTCAATTCATGCTGGTTGGTGGTATTGATGAACCGATTGAAACAATAACCATTCCAGCAGCAAGAATGGAAAACATGACCCCTTCACAAGGTTATTTACCCCAATGGATTCCAGGTGAGGCGTCAAGAGGCTTTAAAGGTTCCCGCGGTATATTATGTACAAATACCAGTACTTTTAACGTGAGAGTATTACCTGACGGCAAGTTTAAAAAACCAATATTAACTAATTATTCATCATTTATTGATATTAGAAATCACCAAATCAGCGATCGGCGGTGTCTTGGTGGAGAAAGGTGGGCGACGGGAGAACCTAAGTGTCCAGATCAGGCTCTGACATGTGATAGTACCATTGAAATCAATATGACGACAGATGGTGATTTTGTGGTATGGCTCAGTTCTCAGTTATAACATTACAGTTCTGCCATTTTAACCAACAATTTCACGGTACATAGTTTCAACGCGGTCCCAGTTGACCACGTGCCACCAGGCACCGATATAATCGGGGCGGCGATTTTGGTATTTCAAATAATAGGCATGTTCCCATACATCAAGACCAAGAATTGGCTTTTGTTGTTTCATGATCGGTGCATCCTGATTTGGTGTAGTGATGATGACCAAGCGCCCTTCCGCATCAACAATGAGCCATGCCCAGCCGCTACCAAAGACCGATTTTGCCGCAGTGTTAAAACTATCCTGAAAGCGCGCAAATTCACCAAATGTTTCTTTGAGTGCAAGCGCAACACGGCCTTGCGGTTCAGCACTGCTTTGTGGTTTCATCCATTCCCAAAAAAGCGTGTGATTCAAATGCCCGCCTCCATTATTGCGTACTGTAGTTTGAATGTCTTCAGGTATTGTATGAATTTCTTGCAAGAGCGCATCGATTGTTTTTTCTTGAAGTTCTGGATATTTTTCAAGCGCGGCATTGAGATTATTAATGTATCCTTGATGGTGCTTTGTGTGATGGAGTTCCATCGTTTGACGATCGATGTAGGGTTCGAGTGCATCATAGGCATAAGGCAATTGGGGAAGCGTGTAGAGCATACTCTTCATTCCATGAATTAACATTTTTATTGATGATATATTGTAGCATATTAAAGCATGCTTAAAAATGTAAGCGAACGAATAAATGCACCAAAAACGGGAACGCCGGGTGCTCTTCGCCAATGGTAGAAAATTATTTTAACAAGCCGCCTGCGATATCTTTAGAAAAAAAGGAGAGGAGTAGTTGAAGTCGGCCCCACCGGCCGTGGAGGTGTTTGTAAGCCTTGCCGGCCTGTCCGCCGAAGTGTTAACGAAGGCTGGGCAATGAGGCGTCCGGATGAATCCTGGCAACATGGAGTTGTAGGCAAAAAACATTGCATTGACAGAAATTTTGGCGGATGTACCATATCATTTGGTTTCAAATTTTATACGAAAATGTACAGCTATGAAAAATTGTTCATATTTACCCTGTTTCTATGCGCTTTGCATGCTCGGATGTTTAACACAAGTTCTCGTAGCATCAGATAAAATGCTGACATATGTGCACAAAGATGCTGCAAATAAAGAACACAAAATCACGGTTCCATGGGATACAGTGTCCGCATACAAGAAATATGCAGACATGGGTGCAGATACGGAAGTAAAAGATTCAATAATAGAACAGATCGATGATAAAGAACAATTTGATAACCTGAATAACTTCTTTCTACTTAATGGTGTTTTACCATTATCAAAGCGATTTAAAACTCTCCCTGAGCTAAAATCGGTGACCGATTTTTTTAATGTGAGTCATGATGGTGCAAAACCAGGGTTGGTGCATACAATACTACAAACATGCGCGCAAAATTATGTAAGCACGTATGAATATACGTTTTCAAAGTTTGTACGCACGTGGATTTGGAAATCATTTACACCTTGGTATGCATGGCATGCGGTGGTGCCTTTAGTGCAGAATGAGTTACGTCAACTCAATGCAGCTGCGTACAATATTTTTGGAATATATGTTGCTGCTGCAATTATTAAAAAGCAATTTTATGAAAGCAAGATGGTTTTATATATTAATTCATGGTTTTTCAATAAAAATTTTTCACTCAAAAATATTGTGCTTGCACAAAGTCTCAGGGAAGATGATTCATATAATAATCTGTGGCGTATATGTCGTTGCGAACATGAAAAAAATATGCGCAACAATTTAATGTGTGTACAAAGTTCCTATTGTACGTTATTAAATGAAAAGAAAGTTCGGTATGCGAATTCAAGCATTGATCATGCGTGCGCTCAAGATGCAAAACTACATCAAGTAAAACATATCTTTAATGAAGATTCTGGTAAAGATATAATCACACTGTTTTGTGGAGGAAAATGGGGAGAGTGGGAGTCAAATAATAGTGCTGTCTTACGCAACTATATTGTACAGCATCTATGTACAGCAGCGATTAATGATCAAATAGATATCAGTCTACAGTACCATGAACCAACTGGTGAGTGTCTTAAGCAGTTTGCACAATATGGGCAACTAACGCGGGATGACACAGGATTTCAAACGGAATCTGCTGTTCCCTATATAGGAAAAATTTTATCAATTTGGGTGAACTGTGCCAAATCGAATATCGTTAAAAATAAAATTATTATTCGTTATTACGAGTATGCAGAGCTGCGTGGAAACCATACTTTTTTACAAAGTATTCCAACAACAGATGCATTTTTAGGTACGAATCTAGTGTCATGGGATATTAGAAATATGATGCATGGTGCGAGAAGATATCACAAAGACGGTAAGACATATGTATTTACACTGCCATCAGAAAAATAATTAGCGATAATAAACGGTGTCCCCAGCGCGGGCCATTTGGAGTTCTTCACGCGCAATGCGTTCTTTATTAAAAAGATCGGTTTGCCATTGTGATTCTTCCTGCTCTAATTGTGCAACTATCGTTTTTTTTGCTGTCACTTCTTGATTGATACAACCCAATTTACCGCACATTGCTTCAACATCGCGCCAGCCACGGGGACCCCACCAAAAGAGATAGGTCAGCGCTGCGGCGTGTATTATCAGCAAAGCGCGGACCAGCCATTGCCACTTCATACCATTCCTTTTTGTTACGAGCTATTGCTAGTTTAGGTATAGCACTGCAGTATGGGTGCTTCAAAAGAGTATGAGGTTTGATATGAATTATAAACGTCTAATATGTGCGTTTTTGATTTTGTGTAATGTACCAATGATGCTCGAAAGCAAGCGAAACGCAGCGTCGACAGAAGATCAGCCATTCGACGCGATGGTTTTTGGTTGGTCACGCACGTGGGCCGAGGTGATGCAACAGGTCAAAGAAAAACATTACAAGATACAAGATCCGCAAAAGGGGATGGTCAAAGCACTTAACGAATTTTTAAATCATCTTGATCCCCATTCCGCATTTCTTGATCCCGAAACGTATACCAAAATGCTCGAAAGTACGAGTGGTGAATTTTTTGGAGTCGGTATTGTCATAGATAATACACGTAAGACAAAAGATAAACATTTGGTGGTGGTCGATGTTATTACCGATGGCCCGGCAGATAAAGCGGGCATCGAGCCGGGCGATAAGATTATTGAAGTCGATAAGGAAGGGCTTGAAGGCATGTCGACCGAAGAGATTATCTCCAAGATCAAGGGTGAACGCAACACTAAAGTTACGCTCACAATTATGCGAGAGGGGCATACCGATGTGCTCGAATTTGTAGTCAAGCGTGACCGAGTGCAGGATCAGAATACGCTCAGCTTCCATATCAAACCACATGATATTTATTATGTTTCATTGAGCATGTTTAGCAAAAGCGCCATCGATCAGGTTAAAAAATTGCTCCAAAAAGCGCATGACCATGATTATCGAGGATTGATTATTGACCTACGCAACAATTCTGGTGGGTTGCTTGACGCAGTGGTTGACATCGCAAGCTTCTTTTTACCAAAAGGGAGCCTCGTTGCATACACCAAAGATAAAGATGGTAACACGATTGAAGAATATCACACGATGCAACAACCGATTATTACGCATGCGATACCGATCTTTATTTTGATCAATAATTATACTGCATCTGCAGCAGAAATTTTGGCAGGTTGTTTACATATGCATTCTGCGCGACAGATGCCGACCCACAAAAATAAACATGCGCTGCAGGTATTTTTAGTCGGTACCGATACGTATGGCAAGGGTTCGGTGCAGGAAATTATCCCAGTCAGCAACAATTCTGCGATAAAATTAACAACCTATCTCTATTACTTGCCGAACAATGAGACAATCCAAGGGGTTGGTATTAAACCCGATTTTGTGATCGAAAAAGAGTTTCCGCCAAGCAAACAGCTCCAGTGGTTTAACAAATATTATGGTCGCGAGAGCAGCCACAAAAATAGCATCAGAATAGGCGCTCAAGCACAAGAGCAGCGTAAAAAACGAGGCGAAGATGACGATGATGATAAACCAAAACGGTGGCAAGAACGGGCAAAAGAGATGCTTCAGAAAGATAATCAATTACGTGCTGCAGTAACGCTCATTAATATGCTCTATGCGGCATATGAACATTGCCCACGAGCAGTCGCTACCCGCGCTGAAGCGATTGAATATCTCAAAAATATCTATCTTGATAATAATACTATTACCATCGAAGAAACGATGTAATTAGTTTTGCCACGAAACTACCGAATTATAGAGTGCCTGCAATTGTGTACGCCCCATCAATGGTGGTTCAATAATGAGCGGTAGCCCGCGTTCTTGTGCATATGCATGTGCAGCGTGTAATGCCGCATCACCGAGCGTGCCGGTGCCAAGTATAGCGTGTCTATCTTTACATGAACCACTTGCATCAGAAGCATCATTCAAGTGGAGTAAGTTGATTGTGTTATTGCCTAAAATAGTTTCTGCAGTGTGTAAAAAATTGGTCATTGCTGCGGCCGAATTAACGGTGTAACCATACACATGAGCATGTGCCGTATCGAGACAAAAGTATAACTTTTCTGGTATATCAAGCAGTGCACGAATGGCAGCAAGGTCTTCGAGGCTGCTGCCAACGGCCCGGTTGCCATGTGCGGTGTTTTCGAGCAGTATCGTGATGCTGCTCTGTTTTTTGAACAGCTGATTGAGCGTCCGTGCAACCATTTCGATCCCTTCCTGTTTTGTTGCTTTTACCGAAGAACCGGGGTGCAAGATAAGATGGGTAAAACCGAGTCGTTGTGCAAGTTGTACTTGATACCAAACACCATCAAGCGATGAGCGGAGTGGGTCAGCAAGATTCAGCCAAAAAGAGCCGTGTGCATACAATTTTGTAAATCGTTTTTCACAGATTTTTCTGAATTTGGTGATCTCCTGATCGGTAGGTATTTTGATGTGTCCAGTTGCGGTTTGTCCCACGACAAATGATTGGAACACCGGAAGTTCTAGTGCAAGTGCCTGGTTTGCAACTGCAATGAGCGAATCATCGAGCCGAAGATGTAAGCCTACCTGTGACACACTCGTGCTCCATGCTTTAAATACCAAAAATAGAATAGATTGTGTCGCCAAGATGGGGCGATAAAAGATCGGCAAACTCTTTTTTGAGTGTATGTAGTGCATCGGCATGCGTGGCTTCAAAACGACATACAATCATAGGTTGTGTGTTTGAAGCTCGGATCAAACTCCAGCCATAATCACGGGTAATGCGCGCGCCGTCGATGGTAAGAATTTCAGTATCAGGCTTTTGCCTGACCGCATCACCGACTAAAGTGACTAACTCTTTTTTTACATGTTCATCGCAGGTAATGCGATATTGTGGTGAGCTTACCATCGTTGGCAATTGTGCGCGGAGCGCATAAAGTGATTGTTGTGATTGCACTAGTATTTCAAGTAAGCGCAGTGCAGCATAGATGCCATCATCAAAACAAAACGTTCGATCAGCAAAAAAGAAGTGGCAACTCAGTTCGCCACCAACTAATGCATTATGCACATGCATCTGCTCTTTGATTATACCAGCACCACAGGGAACGATGATCGTCCGTGCACCCGCGTTATGTATTGCATCGAGCACCGCGGCAGACACGGTGATATCACACACCGCAGTGCAGTGTGGATGGTGTGCTGCAATTGATCGCGCAAATAATGCAACAAGTTGATCACCAGGCATGAGATAACCCGTTTCATCGAGTGCATCCATGCGGTCACCATCACCATCAAACCCAAAGCCGATAGTTATATTTTTTTGTTTCATGAGCTGCCAAAGATCTTGCATGTTATGCATATCGATCGGATCAGCGGGATGGTTGGGAAACGTGCCGTCCGGTTCTGCATAGAGCACTGTTGCATGAGACCATCGAAACGCAGAGACAAGCTTTGGCATGACAATGCTTGTGGCTCCATTGGCACAATCGAAAGCTACCGGCAGTTGCATGTCATGTAATGTTGGAAATTGTTCTAACAACCATTGTATGTACGCAGGTAATATATTATGCAGAATGCGAAAACCGTGCGGGCCGACTGATATCGCAGTGCATGTTGCATATAATTCTTTGATGGTGCGTATTGCACTGCCCCACACAAGATGCGTGCCCGCTACAATTTTAAAACCATTATAGTCGCCAGGGTTGTGGGATGCGGTGATCATGATGCCACCATCGCAGGAGAGTGTGTGTGTTGCAAAATAGAGCATCGGGGAGCTGCACAAACCAATATCGATAATGGTATATCCGCTTTCCTGCAAACCACGACACAGTTCTGTATGTAATGCTGGTGAATGTGTGCGTACATCCATACCAACGATGAGCGTTTTGTGTTGTTGCGCAGTGTGTTGTGCAACATATGCAGCAATTGCGCGTGCCAAGTTGTATGTTTCTTCAATCATCAGATCTACGCCTACGATGCCACGAATATCATATTCACGAAAAATAACATTATTCATTACATACCCCAGCACGTAATTGTATGATTTGTTGCGGTGCGTTACACTAAACTACCATCGCTAAAAAAGTATACAGTATGATACCACGCTCACTACAAATAAAAAACTTTTTGAGTTACGGAACCGATTGTCCAACAATCACGTTTGATGATCATCCATTGATCTGTTTGTCGGGCAACAATGGTCACGGCAAATCTGCGTTGCTTGATGCAATGACCTGGGCCGTGTGGGGCTGCGCACGCAAAATATCGACGAGTGTAAAAGCGGATCACGGTTTGTTGCGTCTCGGGCACACTGGCATGCGGGTTGTATTTGATTTTACCGTGAATAATAATACATATCGCATCAAACGTGAGTTTGAAATAGTGTATGGCAAACCAAAGGCAACACTCGATCTGGGGCTCATGCTCGAAGATGGTTCGGTCAGTGCGTTGACCGAAAAAACACTCCGCGATACTCAGACAAAAATAGAAGCGATTATTGGTCTTGATTATGAAACATTTGTCAATTCTGCTTGCATTCGGCAAGGCAATGCAAATGAATTTTCCAAACGGTCACCAAAAGAGCGCAAAGATATCATCGCCACTATTTTAGGTCTTTCGCGCTACGATGCACTCAAACGCGTAGCACTTGAAAAAAGTAGACCAGCGCAGCAAGAGATGCATACGATTCAATCATTTATCGAACACACTGCAACACAACAAACAGCGGTTGCTGCGTTATTAGATGCATATCCTGCATTTACAGAACGTTGTGCACAGGTAACAGCGCAGCTGACGCAATGCAAAGCACTTTTTCATACTGCGCAACACCAAGTTGCACAGTATGATGCGGAAAAACAGAACCACAGTGCACAATTAAGTGCGTACTTGGCGCAAGAGGCATTGTATGTGCAAGGGTGCAGCGAGCTTAAAAAATTAGTCACCATGTGGCGTAACACTCGTGCAACACAGGTTGATCAGCATGCATATGCACTGCGCAAACAAGAATTGCAACAGGTAGAGCAACTTATGGCAGAGGCGCATCAGCAGTTTGCAACATATGCCGCATACAAAGAGCATCTTCAGCGATCAGAACTTGCTTGTGCGCATGCAGCGCATGCGCTTGAAGTTGCCTGTGCACAGTTTAAAGCAGAACAGCGCGTGGCGTATGAACGGTTCTGTACAGCGGTACAACAAGTTGAAGGCCAAGCAAAACTACTTACCGAAGACCAAAAACGGGAACGGGCAGAACGCGCAACGCATGAACAGACTGCAACGCAGCAGCGAATGCTTATACAACAACTAACTGCCGCATCTATAGAAGTTACACAGGTACAAAAACTGTTCGACAAGCGCAAAGAGCTTTATCACCGCTGGACAACGCTCGGTAATGTGATTAGGCAAGAGCAGGGGTTGCAGTTGGCGCGGCTGAATGTGGCTCATGATGTGGCAAATGCGAGTTGTCCATTGTGTGAGCAGAGTCTTTCAGCAGCACGTAAGCGGTTTTTGCATACCAAAATAGAAGGTGCGGTGCATAAGCATGCGCACACGCTTGAGCGATTTAAGCGCATTTTGCCGCGACTTAAAGAGTTATTAGTCGAAAATCATGCCGAACTACAACGACTTGCGGCCCAAAAGACGGAGCTGCACACCTTAGAACATGCGAATACACAACTATTTGCGCGTATCGCACAATTGAAGGAACAAGAACAAACAATAGTGACTAAACTTACTGCATTGGCAGCGCAAAAAACTGATTTAGCGACACAAAAAGAAGCGCTTGCAGCGACATTAACTGCAGAACCCACCAGTCCTCACATTCTTGAATTGCGTGGATCGTTAAACACGCTGCATATGCAGCGTGAAAACCAAGCGTATATGCTCCAAGCCTGTGTGTACGATGAAAAACAGGTAAATGTGCTGCGAGTAAAATTGGCTGCGCTCCAGCGAGAATTAGCCCATCATGCTGAACACCAAGAGGCTCTTGCAACACAGCATGAGCGCAAAAAACAGATTCGGCAGCTGTGTGCACAGTTAAAAATGTACAAAAAACAGCTCGTGCACGCGGATGCGCTCAAACAACAACTACATGCCTGTACTGCACAACTTGCAACAATGCACAGCGATCTGAAACAGATCGCTGTACAAATAGAGCAGCTACGTACACAACAAGCAGCCCTGCTGATTGAACAGGGCAAGTTTGATGCGGCGCGCGCCACGCGTGAACAATTGCAAGTAACCGCGCAAGAACTTGAAAAAAAATATGCAGCAGCGCAACAGATGGTCGATGATTATACTGCAATCGCCGCGGCGGCGGGCAAAGATGGCATCCAGGCCCTCTTGATCGAAGAGGCATTGCCCGAAATAGAAGATTATGCAAATCACCTGCTTGCCAAATTGACGAATAATATGGCGCACATTATCATTGAATCACTCCGCGATTTAAAAAGTGGCGGCACCAAAGAGACGCTTGATATAAAAATCTCTGACACCTTTGGCGTGCGGCCGTATGAACTTTTTTCGGGCGGCGAGGCGTTTCGCATTGACATTGCGCTGCGCATTGCGCTTTCAAAATTGCTTGCCAATCGTGCGGGCACTGCGTTGCAGCTGCTTATCATTGATGAGGGTTTTGGTTCCCAAGATGATGAAGGGCTTGCGGCCCTTGTCGATGTGCTTCATGCATTGCGCGAAGATTTTGCACAAATTATTGTGGTTTCACACTTACCGACGATGAAAGACCAATTCCCTGTCCACTTTCATGTCGAAAAAGGTCCTCAGGGCAGCGTCGTACGTGTTATCGAACAGGGATGATTTTTAATTTTTTCGTCTTTTGCGTGCTGTTTCTGGTGATTCTGGTGATCGGCTCCGTTTAGTACCGCCCGTGCTCGTGATCTCAACAGAAGTTTTTGGTTCTAAAAAGTAACGCAACATTGCTTGAAATTCTTTTGGTAAGGCATCAAACATCTTTTGTTCAAGCGCAGTCATGGTGGATAAGCTGTTTTTATTGATAAGTTCTGCCATGAGGTACAGCGCTTCGATGGGAATTTCGGTAAACTCCATGAACAAATCTTTAAATGATGCAGATAAGGTATTGTACGCTATTTTATACAGATTCAAACTATTGTCCTGTTGACTGCTAGAAAATGAAAGATATCCGACATACATACCATTGACTGTACGCATGATATTGACTAAATCTTCGCCGATATTAAATGCATCGGCAGAATATAGCGGCATAATATGACCTGGTATATCATCATATTGTACAATCAACATTTCATGTGCAAATATTTCTGGTTTTGTTTGGGTAATTGAAGAGCTGACGCGTTCCTGTTTTTCTGTCATATCTATATCAAGAAAGAAATATTCTGTTAATAACCTCGGCTCAATAGCAATTTTTAAACCAGCGGTGCCAACATCCCAGGCGATTATACGTTCAATATTCTGTAACGCAAATGTGAAAGGAATTTTTGTAGATCTTTCTTTGAGGGGATCAATAATAACTAGGTGGTTCTCATACAAAAGAAGTAGATTTTTTTTGGTCATACAGAGAGATAATGATTCCATGCGCGCATAACTGCGCGGATTAAGGTCAACGAGTTGAGTAATGGTACCAGTGTTGGGATCTATTTGCAAAACCATCGAGGTACCTAATGTACGTTTCAGTCTATTGTTATACCAACGATGTTGTACCACACAAATAATTTTTTCTATACCATCAGTACCAAAAAATGAATCAATAAACACAATTTCCGCAGGGATAGTTGTTATAATTTTATGTTGTCTAACATCGTAGAAAGTTATTACATTGAATAGAATACTGCTTCCATGTCCATCATTAATCGTGTAAGGTCCAGTGCTGTAACATTCTATTGCCAAAAAATGATCATTCGAGCTCAATTTTAAAGTTACATTATTATTAATGGTAGGACACAGTATTGCAGCTCTACCACCCGCCACATTTTGCCAAATGTGTGGCGGTATGTGGTCTAATAATTGTTGGTTAGGCACCTGACTGAGCAAATTGTAACGAGGTAGCCCGATCGGTTCATAGGTCTTCAGCCCTAAAGTGTTCATTCCTTCAAGGATAAATTGCACCAGTGATCCTTGCGATACGTTATTATCATCCCTGGTGTATAGATGAGCAAAACCAGCGGTTTGTGTGTGCATGAAGCATGCTTCCATAATATCATCAGCATTAAAATCTTTTGCATACAATTTTCCTGCAAACATTGGTTTATTCTGATCAACAAGCATCGCTTCAAGCTTGTCTGTAATGAGATCTCTCAAGCTTTTTTTAATCTCATAATTGTCAACGTTATTTACTGCTATAAGTCCGGCATTCATGGCATCATCGAATGTTTCTTGACGTACACTTTGTTCCGCATATACATTCGTTATCGGCGTTGGTCGCTTAAGCATGCGATATGCGGTTTGGAAATCAACAGGGCCAGATTTTTTTGGTAGAAATTTTTGATACGGTGGCTGGGCAAGACAGAGTCTTAATGAATCGATTATACGGGTCGGCAGACCTAAAAAATCACCTGCGGCGAGCAGCGATGATAAAAGAGCATAGTGATTATGCTCAGGCGCGTAAATAGTCCACAAAAATTGGTCCAATTTCAGATTTTCATCCTGAGATTTTTGCTTGAAATTTTGTTCATATTGTTGTACATGGGCGATTAATGCCAGTATTTGCGCAAATTGCTGTTGTGTAACATTATCAATAACTATTGGAAATGGTTCTGTTTGTGTGCCGGTACCCGGTAAATCTTCGGCCATGCCCTGCAAGAGTTGCATAAATGGCAGCAGATTTTTAGCAAATGGCACTATGGCGCCTTGAACATCACCGATGTTTTGTACAAAGCGCACGTAATAGTTATCATCGGCAGACCAGATGGTAGCATTCATGCACGTTATTGCTATTACAAACCAAGTCTTTATTATATGCACAATAGTTCCTTACTTGAGTTTTTATGACGTACTCTTTTTTATTTCCTCACTGGAAGGACTTTTTGAGCGGCTGCGCTTGTTCGATTTTTGATTTGGTGATTCTGGTGATCGTGAACGTTTGGTACTACCAGTGACAGTAGTCTCGGCTGAACTTTTCGGTTCTAAAAAGTAACGTAACATCGCTTGATACTCTTTTTGTGTTGCATCGAATATCTTCTGTTCTAAAACAGTCATTGTGGACAAGCTCTTTCTATGGATAAGTTCAGCCGTAAGGTATAACTGTTCTATGGGAATAGATGGAAAATTTTCAAAAAGTTGTTGAAATGCGAGTAATTGTTTAATGTATGTTACTTCGTAGAGATATAAGTTGGCTGAATTAGGTTTCATCCATATATCACTAGAAATATCACCACAACCAAAAAAAATACCGTCCGAATTAGTGATCATTTGAGGATTGTGTGTCCCGTCAAATTTAGCTATATAGCGTATGGGTATTATGTGTCCTGGAATATCATCATATTTCGCAATCCATATTTTATGATTAAAAAATCCACCCTCTGTTTCCGTAGGCGTTGTATTAGCTGTTATATTCAGAAAATAGCATTCATTCGAAGTGTTTGGTTCAATGGCAATTTTAGTTTTATCCTCATCAAGGTCCCATGCCAGTATACGCCGTGTGGTATCAGGATAATTAAGCTCTTGAAGCCTATCAGAAAGAGGTATCTTAAAATATCCTTTCTCTGAAAATTTTTTGATGAGTACATGATCTTGCAAGATGATTATCAATTTTTTTGGTGTCATACAGATAGTATGGAAATCTGGCTGCCACATGTCTGCTTGGGGTAAAGGATACGAGGAAGTGATTTCACCAGTATCAGTCTTTATTTCAATAATTGATGAAAGGCGCGGTATGTTATGATTTTCTGAATCCCAGGATTGGTATATGAAGCATATAATTTTTTCAGTACCATCATTATCGCGATATGAATCTATAAAGTTAACTGCGGCAGGGAACGTTGTTATTGTTTTATTGTATACAGTGTCATAGATAGTAGTTACGGTAGGCACAAATGCACTATCTTCATCATTTATAAGATTATAGCTACCTTCATATTGTTCTATTGCGAGAAAACGATCATTTGAACTGAGCTTTATTCTCATACGGATATTTGCATCAGATAAGCGTATAGTTGCCCTATTTACGTCAAAATTATCCCAAGTCCCTTGAGGAATTTCGTCGAGCATTTGTTGATTTGGTACTTCATTCAGAAAGTCATGGCGGGGTATTTTGATTTCAGTATAAAAAGGTTGATCAGTTTTTTGGTATTGTTCAAAATCACAGCGGATCAATTTACTACGAGGCAGATTCTGGGACATGTTTTCATATAGGTGCACATAACAGTTTTTTTGAGTGTGCATAAAACATATTTCATTCATCCAAAAACCATTGAGCTCGTTGAGAGATATTGTTTTGATCAAAACTGGTTTTTTGGCTGAGAGAATTTCATTTTTTAATATATCTAGTATATGATTCTTTAATCGTTTTTTAATTTCGTAATTATCAATGCTATCGATTGTTGTTAGTCCTGCTTGTATAGCATTTTCTATTGTTTCAACACGTGCATATTGTTCTGCAAATTTCTTTTCCATGTCAGTTGGTGCCAGTATGCCACGTAATAGACCATACGCCTTTTTGAATCCTGCGGTATTTACCGGTGTTTTTGGTATTAATTTTTGATACGGAGGATTTGCTAAACAGTCTCTGAGAGAATCTATGATAGGTTCCTGAAGTCCCAAATACTCACTTTTAGCAAGTAATTTTGATAAAAGAGCATATCTATTCTTTGTGAATACATAATGGCTCCATAAAAAATCTGCAAGATTAAGACGTTTTTCTTTAGGAAGTTCTCTGAATACTATTTCGTAATTTTGTACGGTTTCAAGCAATGCGATTGTGTGTCTAAATTCATCGGGTGATACATCATGAAGGAGCAATGGGCTATTCATGGATCCCAAGCCCGGAGTTACCGGAAGAAAATCATCATATGCTGTTTGTAGTAGTGGCATCATCGGTAAAAATTTTTTTGCGAATGGTACGATGGTACCTACAGTGTCAGCAGTGCCTTGCACAAGGCGTACATAATAGTTATTGTCTGCAGACCAGGAAAGAGAAGTGAAGCAACATGTGTAAAGTATAGCAGTCGTATTCAACCATTTCATTATGATACCTCGGTAAGTTTCTTTTACTGGTATCATACTATCCCCGACACATTCAATTGCCCACTTTTTTTTTCATCAAAAGCCATTGATTCGGTTTGTTTTCCATGCGTACCAACACATAAATGCCCTTAAGTTTTGAACCACTGAGACTAAATTCAAGTACTCCTTTTTTAAGACAACGTTGCATCGATGATTCTTTCTCATTTTTATAGCTACCGTGATCCCAGATTTCTACGGTACCTGCGCCGTAGTTGCCCGCCGGTATGGTACCTTCAAAATCTGCATATTCGAGCGGGTGATCATCAGTACGCATGGCAAGCCGCTTGATGCCTGCACGGCGCGGTATGCCTTTCGGTACCGCCCATGAAACGAGTACGCCCCCGATGGCGAGGCGAAAATCATAGTGCAGGTGCGAAGCATCATGTTTTTGTACCACAAAAATGTTGTACTCACGCTTACGTGCAGTGCCACGCGGTTCATGGGAGCGGCGTAGATTGCGCCGTGTGCGATAGGTTGATAATGGATCTTTTTTTATACGCATCGCGTAGCGCACTCCCTGTATTTCAGATACCAATGTTATACAACACAAAAATATGTAGAGCCAGCGTACCATGTGAGATCCTTTCCATACTATGGTTAAAAGTCATAGCCAAAATTAAATGTGGGTCCTCCATATTCATTAACGGAGACCGATATATGGTATTTACATGCCATCTTTTCATTGATAAATTTGTGTCCCGCGACACCGAACATGGCCCCGAGTGCAGCGCCGGCCACCAGTTGCGATAAATAATGTCTGTTGCAGGTGATAAAGGTTGCACCGATACCCAGTGCAAAAATACCGAATGGAATTGCCGCTGCCGGTCCGTACCGCAGGCCGAATAGGACCGCGGAGAAGGTGGCTTCAGCAACGTGGCCCGATGGAAATCCGCCGGATGCACGCCGTTCACAGCCGAAATTACCATGCCATGGCCGTAAACAGGCATCAAACCGCAACTCTTTTATAAGATCTTTGCCGGAAACGACAAAGGGCATACCGACAAAGAAAGTTCTGCAGGTTTCGCGGAACTCATCGTTGCGCGCGAGTACTGCTTCTATTGAGCAAAAAATAATAGGAACTGCGATTGCCCATTCGGCAAGATCATGGCACCACTGCGGTGGGCAATTTCTATTTTTGTGATTCTCAAAATCATAAAAACAGTTTTGAAGTTTATCATCGATGATGCGTGCACCGACAAAAAAGGGGAAACTAAGAGCCAGTATTTTTAAAGTATCCCAATCTAACAGGTTTTTAAAAATACCCGCAATTTCACAACCGATGACTGCCAAAAATTCACCGATCGGATTTTTATATTCGGCACGTACCACGCTACTTGTATCAATGAGTATCAGCGTACAGAGTAGGAGTACAGCCCCCCTTTTAACCCCCATATTCCCCTCGACATACGCATCAGTAGGACGCTTTTAGTCAAAAGTTAGGGTAGCATATGCGGGGATGCATATTCAATTAAGCAATAAAATTATTAACGATATCCCTCGGGGGTACGGAGATGCCAATCGGTGTGTTGTTGATAGGCGTGGCCAATTTTAAACAAAAGATGCTCACCTAAATGCGGGCCGACCAATTGAAGCCCAATTGGTAGATTAGATTGGGTAAATCCGCAGGGAATTGAAAGTGCGGGAATGCCCGCCAAATTGACGCCGCAGGTGAAATAATCGAGAAGATCGGCTTGCAATGGGTTTGCTGCAAAAGCGCCCACTTTAAACGCAGGGGCCGGATGGGTTGGCATGAGTAATACATCGACTTCTTGTAGTGTGGTTGTAATATCAGCGCGGATCAATGATTGAGCCTTTTTTGCATTATCGTAAAATTCACCACTTTTACCGGCAGATAATACATAGTTACCAACCAAAATACGCTTTTTAACTTCAGTGCCGAAGCCCTCTTTGCGCGTAGTGCGATACATATCGGCCAAATTGGCTACATTCGGTGCACGATAACCGTAACGTACCCCGTCAAAACGGGCTAAGTTCGATGCAGCCTCTGCGCGACTGATAATAAAGTAGGCGGCGGCGCTGTAGGCAAGTTTTGGAATGCGCACTCGTTTGATAATGGCACCCATGGATTCCAATTTTTTTATTGATGCGTCCAATGCATTGACCACTTCCGTATCCATGCCATCTGCAGAGACCATATCTTCGACCACGCCGATGCGTAATCCTGCAGGAAGTTTGTTTGTGAGATCTTGTGTGTACTCAAATGGTGGCGTTGCCAGTGTAGATGAATCACGCGTATCAGGCCTTGCAATGACAGAAAACACCAATGCATTATCATACACCGTACGAGTTGCGACTCCAATTTGATCGAGCGATGATGCATAGGCGACCAAGCCATAGCGTGACACGCGGCCATAGGTCGGTTTGAGACCAACAATACCGCAATAAGCGGCGGGTAAGCGCACCGATCCGCCCGTTTCAGAACCGAGAGCCCAGGGCACAAAACCGGCGGCAACTGCAGCGATTGGGCCGCCGCTCGAACCTCCCGCTACGCGGGAAACATCCCATGGATTAAAACACTTTTTAAAAGCAGAATTTTCATTTGAAGAGCCCATGGCAAATTCATCAAGATTAGCACGACCTATAGGTACAGCTCCTTCAGTTTTGAGCCGCTCAATGGCAGTGGCGTCGTAGGGGGACACAAAGTTGGCAAGCATCCGCGATGCGCAGGAGGTGATGCGTTCTTTTTGGCAGATATTATCTTTAATAGCACCAGGAATGCCATGGAGGCGCCCTGGTTTGATAGTGTCGAGATTTAATGATTTTGCATCGAATAGTTCAAGAAGTGCGCCAAGTTGCGGGTCATGCCGCATAATGCGTGCGTGAGTGTCAGTAACAAGCTCTTTGAGTGATAGTTCACGATTGGCAAGTTTTTGTTGGAGTTCAACGATGGTCATAAAGGCAGTACTCATCGTGCCACTCCCTCAAGAATACGCGGTACCACAAAATAGTCTGCTTCTCGTTCCGGTGCACGTGCTAAAATTTCTTGTGCAGTGTCTGGTATCGGTGTGTCGGGCCGCATGACGTTGCTATTTTTATGGTAATCGAGTGGAATTGGCAGATCGGCAAGCTCTTTGACGAGTGCGGCATATTGGAGCACTTCCGCAAGTCGTACCGGCATGCTCTCAAGCTCCTCTGCGGTGAGATCGATGTTAGAAACGCGTGCCAATGCCAAAAGTTCTGCACGACTAATCAATGTCATACCAATCCTTCTGATCGTAATAGACCGGTCCATCTGCCACTGCGGAAGCGATAAATATATACCATGCTCATGAGTGCACTGCCCGCATAAAAAGAACTATATATAAGCATAAAGCGGATAAATTCGCTGTCTACTGGTATTGACGAAAAAAACCAGGAAAGTGGCGCAAAAAAACAGCAGCAGACCACAAGGCGGGTGAGCATCACGATAGTCACATCACCGGCACCGCGAAGTGCACCGGCGAGCACGAGTTGGAGAATGTCAAAAAAGCCTAAAATACTGAGTAGTGGCAACGCGCGGGCGGCCAGGCAGGTGAACTCTCCTTTGTGGTCAAAGAAAGAGACGATATAGGTTGGGAATGAAAGAATAATAGTGATGAGTACAACAACAATCACCATCGTGATAAACAACATTTTTTTGATATTCGCACGCACTACATCCCACTGACGTGCCCCGATGCTATTGCTGACCAAAAATGTAATGACTTGTGCGCTTGCAATGGCGGGCAGAAGCGCCAACCGTTCCATCTCTTTGACGGTATAAAATGCGGCAATACCGCAAGTGCCCACCGGGGCCATCATTTTGCAAAGCCATACGTATGATGCGGCCATGGTTGCCTTATCGATGACAACTGGTATCGTCATGCGAATGAGATGTACCACTTCTTCAACTGAAGCGAATCCTTTCAATAGATTAATCTTATAATGTTTTACGGCAGGACTTATTTGTATATACATAAGCGCAGTGAGTAGCATGATGCTATATTGCAATACCGTGGCAAGTGCGGAACCATCAAGCCCAAATGCGGGTGTCCATGGGGTGCCAAAGATCAATGGATAATCGGCACATAAAAAGATGATGGTGCCGAGTATATAAAGCCGCATTGGAGTGCGGGTATCTTTGATGCCCCGTAAAAAGCCGACACAGGCAAAATAAACAAACATGAGTGCCACGCCGAGCGCGCGCAAACGCATGAACGGGATGCTGAGCGCAATCACTTCTGGTGCGAGACCATACCATGCATAAAGTGAAGGTGCGCCATACCATAAAAAAGTGCCTACCAAAAGGCCGCTTACAATGGTTGTCCAAAAAGCATCGCGTAAGGAATTACCTGCTTTTTCATACTCGCGCGCACCGTTGTGGACACCGACGAGAATGACCGTACCAACACTCATTGCTTCGGCAACTTTTAAAATAAGATGTAAAAAGGTGTTCGAAGCGGCAAGGGCAGCATAGGTTGGTGTTGAAGCGAGGGAGCCGATTAATTTTGCATCGACAAGAATGGGCAATGAATAGATTAAAATATTGGTGACCAGTTCGGGAAAAAAATAGCGCACAAGGGTGCTGAACTGTTCTCCCCGTTTTTCTTGCAGGCCCCCGATAAAACTTTTTAATAATGATTTTTGTTTCATATTGTATCCTTTGGATGTGCAGGTTTTTTGAAAAAAATAAGCCGTCGTTTTTTTTCACCGACCGTGTAGGCATAATCATGTACCACTGAGGATATATATGATGGCGGAATAACAAAGTTCTGTGAAGCCCAGTAGACAACTTGGGTCGCAGTGTATCGTTTGTGTGCGGTGTATACGTACATGAGGTCTGGTACTTTGAGCGATGCGCGGGCACAGACATAATCGACGGGTGTTTGTGCATGGTGCAGATAAGTACGCCAATCACGAGTGTCGATGGTGACGTTGTGTAAGTTGAGTGTTTTTATCACCGCTTCCAAAAAGAGCACTTTTTTATGCGTAACTTCTAATAATATAATTTGCATCTGTGGATATTTGATCGCGAGCGGTATGCCCGGAAATCCGCCTCCGCTACCCACATCGATAATAGTCGCAGCATGATCTTTTGGTGGAATATGTCTGCCAAATTCAAGTGAATCACTAAAATGGTATGCAAGCACATCGGGTAGCGTGACGATGCGGGTGATATTGATGCGCTTGTTCCATTCAGTGAGCAGGTTAAAATAATCTTTGAACTGTGTTACTTGCGTTTCGGTGAGCGCTTCATCCGTTGCAAAACGGTGCCACAAAAGTGCGGCATCGGTGATATCTGGATTTTTCATAGTTTGGTGTGATAAGAATAATAAAGTACTCACGCAGTATAGCACACCCAACATGGAATAGTGTTTTATGAATAAAAAATTGTATCTCATCTTTTTTGCATTACTCTGCAGTCCTGCAATGCATGGTGCAACTATTACGCTCAACTTCAAGCCATATCCAAATATGGCACAAGCACTTGAACATCTGAAAAAACCGGATAAATTGGCCCATCATATGCTCGTGGGCATCACCGAACAGGCACCGATCGCAGGCATTACTGGCACCTATGCGGGCTATCTCCAGGCATCAGATGAAGATGGGTTCATGGTTTTCCCGCGCAAGCAGACCGGCAATATGCTCTATATTTTAGTCACGCCCGAAATCAGCCCGATACTTATGTTCCCCCACACGGTCAAAGAATGGATACTGAATCACCCCAAAAATCATGTACATTTTACGGTGACTCGCACAACTGATCCAGAAACTGATCTGACCTATTGGGACATCATGGAATCGCCCCTCGACCTTGAAAAACCACTGCCGATGGAAACGATTATTTTGTTTGCAAATCCACAAGATCTTGTCATTCCAACCGGCATTACGCTCACCAATACAGCGGCAAATTTGCAGTTACCCACCATTTATAGCCAAAATAGCCTTGACACCTCACTCGAAGCGGCGACGGTGATGAATATCAGTTATTTATTTAATCCTGTTGATTTGTGTCATGTAAAACAAGACAAATATGCGGCAGAACAACCATGTGTACCATGATGTGAATTGCTGCAAAAAAGTGATTGCTACTATTGCAAAGTTGCGTGAAATAAGTATCTTTTAACGAAACATATATTTATGACACCATAAGGATACTTTCATGTTATTATCGCGATTTTTAGTTTTATTGTTTGTATTCTCTTCATCATGCATTTTTTGCGCAGATAATCCTGGTAACACGTTGGTAGTTTTTTCAAATAGAAATGATGTGCGTATGAAAATCCATACTTTGGAAGTGCTGTGGAACGAAAATACACGTGATTTAAGGTATGATAGCAATGTCGTGACTCTAGATCGTGAGGTTGCAAAAAGTGCAGGTCCACACATAGTTGCTGATGTAAGCAAGCCATTGACGCATATAGATCCTACTCTTTTAGCTGGTATTAAAACGATATATTGTGAACGCCCACACACTATTCCTGAAGATGGTGCGCACTTCAATATCATTGGACAATATGTCAAAAATTTATTGCCATTGTTACCCGCACATGAAGATTTAATTATAGAATGGCATCCTGAACTTTCATGGGAATCGTATGTGTCTAATTTCGATGTGGACGGTACTATGTTAAAAAGGCTTCTGGATCAACCTAATGAAGAAAATCCATTTGCCGGTGCTTTTTATAGACCACATTGCTTGCTTGCAACATATTACGCCATCAGTGAAGGATCAGCTAAAGAAACGATGCTATGCAATATTAAAGATGAAAAAGTGCAAGACAATATCAGAAAAATGGCTGCGCATGTTAATGAATGTATCAATTTTTATGTTTCAAATAACGTGGCACCACGAGAGGCATTATGTAAAAAGCTTCATTTGGAGACTGATTTGTTATGGTGTGCAGAAGAGTATAAGACCGAGGATATATATGTCAAAAGAAATACATATGCAAAACCAACAGATTTTAATCGCTACGTTACTGACATGCGTATCAAGATACGCGATAATCATGTAATTGTGCTTAGGCTACCCTTGGAAAATAATCAGAAATCCCCTGAAAAACAACCAAAAGCTAAAATGACGATGCTTTCGCAATATCAAAAGTTTTTACTTAATGAAACTATTTTTTACTGTATTTGGTCAGATATGACAGTATTACAGAATAAAGATCGTGTTATTGCATATTTAGAAGCACATGGGTTGCACAATGTTACGATAAAACGTGACAAAAGCAGTGTAAACGGGCGTGAAAATGTATGGTTAGTGACTGGCAAAAAAAATTAAGGTAAATCACGCCGTATGCGCTTGCTGCATCTATTATTTGCATTGTTATTTTTTTGTTTGGCAGTCTGTTTTATCTATTTTACGCAGCACAAACAAAGTAGTACAGCATCAACTATCGTGTGTACTACCACAATTCTTGCCGATGCGGTACGCAATGTGGTCGGTGATTGTGCACAGGTAATTTCACTTATGGGGCCTGGTGTGGATCCTCACTTATATCGGCCCCGCGAGGGTGATGTACATAAGTTGGCGAATGCGCAGCTCGTTTTTTATCATGGCTTGCATCTTGAGGGCAAACTTGCCACATTGCTTGGTTCAATAGACCGTTACGCACCAGCCTATGCGGTCAGTGATGGTATACCAACAACAGCGCTCCGTAGCGCTGATGATGAGTTGTATGATCCACATGTATGGTTTTCGGTACCGTTGTGGATTCAGGTGATCGATTACATCGCGCAGCGATGTGTAGAACATGACCCACACAATGCCAACACTTATTACCAGAATGCAGATAACTACATTCGTGAACTGGTGCAATTGCATAGCTGGATTAAAGCACAGATTGCATCGATACCGCCTGAACATCGCTGTCTGGTGACTGCACATGATGCATTTGGTTATTTTGGCCAGACTTATGGTTTAGAAGTGATCGCACTGCAGGGTATTAGTACCGAATCAGATATTGGTATGTGGGATGTACAGCGTCTTGTCAACGTTGTGCTTACGCGCCGTATTCCTGCACTGTTTGTGGAAACGGCAATTCCGCATCGCACACTACAGGCAGTCGTTGATGCAGTGCGCGTGCAGGGTGGTACCGTAGTGCTCGGTAATGAGCTCTACACCGATGCACTCGGTGATGTACAATCCCACGCAGATACCTACATTTCTATGGTGCAGCACAATGTAAAAACGCTCATGCGGGGCTTGACGTCGGGCGCATAAAACATATTTATAATCATCAAACTATTGCATCCGCGATTGTATGCTGCGTACAATTTCACATATATCTCACAATGGTAAAAAATATCAGTACTTATTACACCCCAAAAAGGAGTTTCTCCTATGCAAAAATATGTTGTCGAGTTTGTTGGTACGTTGCTGCTGGCACTCGCGATAAGTCTCAGCGCAAATCCATTTGCAATCGGGCTTATGCTCATGGCCCTCATCTATGCTGGTGGACACATCTCTGGTGGCCATTACAATCCCGCAGTCAGTTTTGGTGCATTTATGCGTGGCAAATTATCGGTTGAAGATTTTTCATGGTATTTTATTTCACAACTGCTTGGTGCAGTCGTTGGCCTCTGGTTTTTTGGTATTCTGACTGAAGCGATCTTTTCACCAGATTCTCCGGTTGAAATTATGCAAAGTGTGTTACCACTTGGCATCGAAGCGCTCATGTCCGCACTTTTTGTGTTGGTCGTACTCACGTTGGTCTATCATGAACGATATCGCATGCATGCAGTGCAGGGCATGGGGATCGGTCTTACCTTGGTTGCAGCATTATCAACCGCAACATTTGGCATACTTAATCCAGCAGTTGCGGGGGCTGCAGTGATTTGGAACATGATCCAAGGTGGCACTTTTGTAGGGCTTGCACCGATTTTAGTATTCGTCGGCGGCCCATTACTTGGTGGTGCACTTGCAGCATTCAGCTATGGTTATTTGAACGACAAATAAGAAAAATTTTTCGCATCTTGCTCAAAATTTATAGGGACTTCAGAAAAGAGGTCCCTTTTTTTTATCAAGCCAAACATGTGACCATGCGCCGCACACAAAGCAGCAGCTGTAAAAAAATATTTGCTGTGTGTATACAGGCCACAAGCCTGCACCAAAGACCCACAGCACAAAACCACTGCCAAGTATAAAAAGTGGACTATGAGTAATGCCCCGATGGTGCATAAGCATAGGTGCAATCGTGGCGAGTGCGATACAAATGATGATATCGATCCACAATTGTGCGCGTCGCAGAAAATAGAGACATAACACAATTGCCAAGATAATGGCATACAGTAGATACAGATAATTTTGCCCCTTGCTTTTTATGTCGATGTCGGGAAATAGTGCACCGATCGAGAGCATGCAAAAGCCAATAACATATACAAAGCTATTGCCTATATTTTGCCAGGTTGCCCATACAATCAACGGATAAAAAAGCCATGCAACACAGAGATGGGTGCGATAGCCAGGCATGTTTTCCTTCCTTATATCGTCACACGATGCAAGTTAGTGTAGTGCCAGGATAATAAAATGAAAGTATTTGTATGAAGGTATAACCCAATCTGACCATTTCTCGTGCGCCCCACTGGCATACGCCGATGTGATGTCCGTAGCCATAGCCGCTCAAATGCACTTGATCACCATGTTTTTTGAGTGAAAATGCATAACTTTTTATGTCGGGCAGTGCGGAATAGAGTTGTTTGCCATTGCATACTGCAACACCGCGCTTCGTTTTGACATGTACTTTTTTCGGTAAACCTGCTCTGTCGCGCGACACGACAGAAAGATCATGCACAGTACCATGACAGAGTGCTGCACTATGTAAATGACGTTCAAATTCAGCAATGGTCATGCTTTTTTTCCATTCGTACAGACGACAACTTTTGCAGAAGGTACAGGCATACTTGCGTGCAAGATAGGGCTCTTTCTTGAAATCGATTCCATGACCAATGTGTGCCGGAATAATGCCGCCGCAGCAGGCATCAAACATCGCAAGAATGGGCCGCTGATCGTAGATCAAAATCATGCCAGTTGTTTGCTGTACCGCATCATGAATTACTGTATTTTTGTGAATACCATGATAATTTTGATGCTTGTTGGTATTACGAATATGATACGGTCTGCCCATGCTTTCTGCAGAAAGCATATGAGATAACGCATAGCTGCGGCACATAATCGCAAAGACTTTGTTGACCTCGGTCGGCCAGCCGGGCCAACTTTCTGAGTGAAGTACTGAACCGACGTATGATTCGATTTCGATCATGTTGATGCACAGGATGCGCTGTTTATAGCGGAGCAATAAAAAATCGCCATGATACGCTATGTTATTGCAGGTGATGGTGCCATCGCGGGCCATGATGTGCAGTGCCGATACATCTATCCTTTTTTTATCGATATAAAAGTTGCCCTGTTTATACGTAATCGTAATGGCCGGTTTTGCGATGTGCATGTAACGGGTCCCTTGCTCATAATCGCCCACTATAAATCCCGCCGTGCTGAGCAGATCCCACGAGCAGGCATCGGTGCCGACCCTCTGTTCATCGAGTAATACTTTGATGGTTGTGCGTGATATGGTTGGTTGTTGATGCAGACAGATCTCGAGTGCGTGGAGAGTATTTTTTATGGTTGTATACCAGGTTTTTATCTTTGTATCGATATGCCATGCAACCGCAAGCTGACGCTGTACACTTGGCTGTTGTTTTGCTTTTTTACAGTTATGCCGCGCAGCGGCAGCAATCGATGGTTTTTTGAGTAATGGTGCGCTCTGTAAAAAAGTTGAAAGCAGGATGAGCGCACTACAGATGCGTAGGTGCATGGTGGCGTACTCGTGCATCAAATGCGGGAGGAATTGGTTTTTTAAGATCTATGCCTTGATTTGCCATTGCATCGGCATGGTAGTTTTCTTCGCGGGTGATATGTTGTATCGATGCATGTAACGTTTTAAGCCACTGTGTGGCGACATTGTATTTCGGTAGCAGGCCCGCATTACGCACCTTGTAGCTACCCTGCAATTGGCGTACCAGCAGTTGAGAATCGGAAAATATATGTAACGCATCCTCATTTTGTATCCATTGTTCTACAAAATAGAGTCCGATGAGCAAGGCCATATATTCTGCCTGATTATTCGTGAGTTTGCCTAGATAATAACCATCCTTATAAAAAGGAACTCCATCTTTCAAAATATAGATACCTGCACCGGCAGGACCGGGGTTTTGTCGAGCAGCACCATCAATAAAAAGGTGCCATGTAGTATGTGACAGTGATTTTGTGGATGATTTGCTCTGCTCTGCTGCGTGGGATTTGGTAAAGAGAGATAACTGCTGTATATTTTTTGCATCTGATGACATCGACAATTCCTATCCTAGGTTGTTTCCACGGGGTGTGCAGTGGGAGAATAAAGAAGTCGAAAGCAGCTTTTACAGGGTAAAATTGCCCCCCGTTCTATGCGTCCTGCAAATTGCGAAGGGATCGGTGCAAAGCAGGCACTACAGGCACCATCGAGTGTGGGGACAATCGGATCGGGAACGGTTGCATGCATGTTCTTATATTGTGAAATCCATTCTTCGGGTACTTGTTGCATAATCTCAGGACGTTGTGTTTCTAACGTCATAATCTCAGTGGTGAGTGCTGCAAGTGTTGTGCTGAGCATTTCTATATTTTTTTGAATAATTTCGAGCCGTGCGGGGTAGGTTGTATCAAAGGTCTGAAGCGTCTTTTGGGCCGCTTCAAGCTCGTGCCAGGCGTTCATGATGGCCTGTTCTTGGTTGAGAATATCATGATGCACCGCGGCGAGTTCAGCTTTTGCAGAGTTAAACTCTTTTAAATTATGAGCGCTATCGATGAGTTTTTTTTTGGTCTGCTCCCGTTGCTCGATTGTTTTCATTTCGTGTTCGATACTATTGACCGCTTTTTGAGCTTTCAAAACTGCATCTTTGTGAGATTGGGCTAATTTTTGCAATTCATCGATGGCGCGGTATTCCTGATCGATCTTTTCTTGTGTGCCGGTAAGCTCTGTACGTTTGACAAGAAGGGCAGCATCAAGGGCCACGAGAGCCAATAATTTTTGGAACGCGGTTTTACTCATTTACACCACCTTTCTGGTGGGCCCACCAGGATTTGAACCTGGGACCTCTCGGTTATGAGCCGATTGCTCTGACCGACTGAGCTATGGGCCCTTTTCAAAAAAGATAACTACGAATACTATAGAAGAATATTTCGAATATGTAAATTCTTAATTTCCGAGCAGAACCTTTCTGCGTTCTGCTGGAGATGGATGGGTAGCATAGATCGATTTATAGTGATTTTCTTGCAATACCGGTGCCACCATGCTCAGTTCAATTGCATCCAAATATGGATATTGTTTTCGCGCTAAGGACTCAAAATATATTTTATTCATAACCTCAAGGTTAGTAAGAAAACTCTCTTTATGTTTTTCATTGACACCTTGATCAGCTCTGAGCTCCATTTTGCGACTCATGTAGGCGAAATGGAAATTGATCAACTCCCTATTTGCTTCAAATAATCCTTGAGCTGCCATGATTTTAGTAACAAATCTACCCATATGTTTTGACAGGCTATTACTTATAGGGAATGTTTTTTTGAAACACAAAGCTGCTATAATGGTGGTTGCAATACCAAACAAGGTGCCAGTTTTTTGAATAACTGTTTTTAGTGCTCTTGATAACATACAATGAGTTGTCGTTGTAACACTTAGTATTAAACATACGCCAACCGAGACAAACTTTTTTGTTTTCATAAACTCTTGAATTCATGGTGATGCAAATTTCTCAACAAGACTGCCCAATAATTTACTGCTATTTTTTGAAAAGTGAAGGAAATAATTTTAGACGTGAGCCTCTTTATGATGCTTGTGTAGGACCTTTGAAAAAGAATGATACGATGAACAAAATTAAAAAAAGCCAAAACAATATGTGTGTAATTCTAGATACTATTATATGCTAATTAATATTATCATCCTAGTGCAGCCCACATATGTTTGATCAGGACGTGATATTGATCTGAAGAAAAGGTGGCATGCCATGAACCTACGCTATAGCTCCGGCTCACATGGCCGTAGCTCATGTCCGCTGTAGTTTTAACGTAGGCGGATTATGCGAAGGCTGCCCTACTTCGCGTAAAGCTTCGAAGGGCATACTACGCTCATAACATCACTCTTGTTTTTAAATTATTCCGTTAAAGAGGATGGCCGTGCCATACGAAGCTCTGTAAGAGCGTAGTATGGCGGCACTTGCTTGATACAGTCAGAATGGGAAAATTGGAATTTGGGTTCAGCCTTTCGCATATAAAGATCGTTTATGAGGTGTTTAAGTTACCGGAACCTATCGGTTAAACTCAGAAGTAACACAAGTTGTTTTTGACATACAATTTGTGCACAGCTTGGTTGTATCGACAAGAATATACTTGTTTCTATTTTGACTACTACTGCGTCTATTGGCAACATTCTCCTTGTGGGTTACCCATCTACAATTTCCTGGTTCATAATTACCATCAACATCAATTCGATCTATTTCTAAGCCATTAGGGCATATTCCCATGTCTTTGAGAAAACCTTCAAATGTTTTCCAAGGTTCATGCACTGCTATACCTCTTCCACCATAAAGAGCGTAATCTTGATTTTTAGGGTTGTAACAGCGTTGTATGAGCCCAGACCATATCGTGTAAGTTTTTGTTTTTCTCAAACCGTGTGAAGTGTTCTTTTTGCTTATGTGGCAACTGGTGCATTGCGTTGATTTTCCTGATCTCAAATCACCATTTGCTATTATACGTAGATTTCCGCAAATACATTGACACACATATCGCCGAGATCTCGTTTTTGAATGGTTATATTGACTAACAACTTGCCAACTACCAAATTTATCACCCACAAAAACAACAGGAGCTCTATGACATGTGTAGCATTGTCGACTCTTTCCATTTTTTAAGACGTTCAGACTGATAATTTTTATATATCCACATCCACACTGACATTCAAAATGCTGTCCACGTCTAGGGCCAGGAACTTTTTTTACTACTGTCCACTTGCCAAATTTAGTGCCTTCCATTCACCGATCTTTCTGTCCATCCAGGGGGTGTAAGAAAATATTTAAACAGTCATCGCATAAATCAGATTTTTTTACATACTTGTAGCGATGTGCGTACTTTTTACTAACTCGGCGATTATCAATGCTTTCCTTGGGAGTCGCCCAGCGGCAGTTCTGTGGAGAATAATCTTCATCAGGATCTATCCGATCAAGGTATTTTTTCTCTGGTCTTGTTCCCATGTCTTGTGAAAAGTTTTCAAATTTGTGCCACTGTTCGCATACTTTAATACCCCGTGCGCCATACAAGTAATAACTTACCGATTTCGCGTTATAACATCGTTGAAGCATTCCTTGCCAAACTCTGTATGTTGTTGTACGAGTAGAACCATGTTTAGTGCCACGTTTATTGCAAGCGTAACATCCACGTGATTTTCCTTTTACTAAATGACTTGGTGGTATACGACCTATAAAACCACAAGAACATTGGCATTCATAATATTTAGCACCCCATTTATCCCGTACATCACTTTCTTGAAGAATCGTCCATTTCCCGTACGTGGAACCAATTATGACTTTATATTTCGACTTCGGTCTAGAACAATCAACACACTTGGTCACTTCTCCTGATACAAGCCTATCTCTTCGTACTATATGACTTCTTTTACAGGCACATTCACATTCATAGTATTTGTGTTTAGAACTTTTATAATTAATGAGTTCTTCTTTTATGACCAATTCGCCAAACATTCGACCTACCATTTTGATACCTTAGTAACACATAAAACTTTAACTCAAGGTATCAAAACACCATGAAAAATTGAATCCCGCCCTAGATTAGCAAATAAGCCCTTTCATCTTTGATTATGAAGATCTTTGTAAAGATATATGATATTTTGCCACTTAGTTTTAATTGGTCATAGGCGGCTTGATAATCATTGATATTTAAAAGTGGGTGAGTATTAATAAGCGCAAGCCATTTAAACATAGAAACCGTACGATACTTATTTTCTTTACTTCCAATAGCTTCCAATAATATTAACATTGTCTGCCTAGTCAAACTATTTTGATGGACCATATTTTCAGAAGGAACTAAACTTAAGGCTGGTATGATTTTCAGAGGAGAATATGCTTCATTGTTATGGTAAAAATTTGTCGATACTGCCTCGATTGACAATTCTTCAAAATATATTTTTTCTGTATTAATATTCCCATAAAATGCTTTTTTGAGTGCTTCATTAAGTTTTTTAATCTGTTTATGTTTAAGCAGACTTTCTAGAGGGCACAAAATAATTAGTATGATTGTCTGAGTACCGTCAATCCATGCAGAAACTGAATTTGTAAGCCGCTCATATAAATTAAATAATTGATGATCATCACCAGATTTATCGATGAGGTCGTTTTGGTATGCAATGGAACCGCTTCCCAACTGCCTCACCTCAATCATAAGTAATGCATTATTATGAGAGAAAACATAATCAGGTTTTTTATTATCTACTTCAATATGCTGATTATCCGTTGGTAACAAAATGATAGAGTTTAATGTACACCATTGTAGAATGGGCCTTAGAGCGTGTTCTTCATCTCTTCTTATTCCATTCTTTCGTTGATTAAGCCGAATTTTCTTTTCTCTATCTTCTTCTATACGTTGCTGCCATGGTTGTTTAGCAGCTGTTTGTGTTAATTTTTGTCGCATGAATTGCTCCCCCTTTTAAATAAGTTATGATGATAGCAGCGATAACATTCCTTAAACCAAAAAACAATTTTCACAATCGCTTGCTTTTACACAAAAGCCACCTATACTGCACAGTATAATGGAGCATACAAGAAAGGAGATTATCATGATAATACCTCCCTTGTGTCAGCGCTTCTGAGCTTTACACCATCCATTGCTGTTTTCACAGCACATAACAAAAAAATGTTTCTGTCGTAATGCCATTCAGAAAGCATGTCTTGATGAATAAAAAACGTGCGAATAGCATGATTATGGTATCATGCGATGATCGTAAAAAGTTTGCAGCGTTTGTGCAATTGCTCATGGTTATTGATCGACGAGTGAACAGAGCTCAAAAGCAACAAAAGCAAACAAAGAACCTTTGTTGCCTCACAGCACAAAAAAGCAGATCACGATCAAAGATAGGCCCGCTTAATGCGGGCTTACAAAATTCATTCATTAATCAATTGACGAAGATAACATATATGCTATATTTTAAGTTGAATAAACTATCAAAGATGTGGGTCTTGAATGAAGTGGCATGTGGCATTTTACAGGGGTGTTGCGGAAGAAATTCTTACCGATTGGCCCGATAGTATTAAAGCAAAGTTCTCATGGACTATAGAAAAACTGAAAGCTCATGGCCCCCAAGAATTGGGTATGCCGTACGTTAAATCACTGGGCAAAGGACTCTTTGAGATTAGAGCGCAAGGACACGAAGGAATTGGGCGGGCATTATATTGTCTGCTCAGCAATAAAGAACTTTATATACTTACCGCTTTCATAAAGAAGACTCAGAAAACGCCAGTAAAAGAGATAGACCTCGCGCGAAAAAGAATGAAGGAACTCATATGATTCGCAAAAAAACATTAAAAGCACCACCGCACTGCGAGGGTATGACTTTTGAAGAGTTTGAAAGGGAAGCCCGCAAAAGCGCAAAGTTTGTAGAAGAATATGAAGCTTTACGTCCTGAATTTGAAGTGCTTGAACAATTTATAAGAGCTAGAAAAAAGGCGCGCCTGACTCAAAAAGAGCTTGCAAAGCGTCTCAAGGCGCAGCAGTCTTCTATTGCACGATTAGAAAGGGGTGGTTACGGTAACACCTCAATATCACACCTGGGAAGAATTGCCAGTGAAATGGGTTATAACCTGCGGGTTTCATTAAGAGCAAAGAAAAAAGGGTAATCCACAGCTTTTGTCAGAACGCATGATCGATACGATTGTTATTACGCTGAGCAGTGCTCAATATCAAATCACGGCACCGGAGCTGTTTACGCCGCCGGCACACTGGGTGCTTGCTGAAACGCGCAAAGCGCATGTTATTCATTCAAAACAAAATCCCCTAAAAAGGGAACTCAGGCAGGGTATCTACAAACCGCGGCTTACACTTTCGAATCGCATCAATGCACGCGGCACGCGCGATATCACGCTCAAAATAGAGCTCTCGTTGCCCAAGTTATTGTTTGGGAACAATTTTGATGAACTGTGCCTGAAAGATTTTCCTACAGTGGTGCATGAGCTTGTTGCTGTGCTTATTGATATGGGAGTGCAGACCACGGTTGAATTGTTGAGTGAGGCACCAGTTTCTGCTATTCATTACTCCAAAAACTTTCGACTTACTGACGGCTCAACGCCGTACCATTACATCCAAAAGATCAGAGAAGCGAACAGTAAATTAAGTTTAGATGTCAATCACACCGATTATCGTAATGAGGGCTCAAGTTATCGCTGGCACTGTAATTCGTATGAAGTTGTCTTTTATGACAAGATCAGGGATTTAGAAAAAGCCCAGATTAGCGGCAAGCGTGCGCTGGAAAAAGATAATGAGATGCAACTGCACCTGTTTAAGGATCTCCGCAAGCGTCGCATGTTTGAAATATTGCGCATGGAGGTGCGGCTCAATAAACGCACAAAAATTAAGCAGCTGTTTAAAATCCTTGGCATCAAGGTGCCACTCACCTTCAAAAAGTTGTTTAAACCTGCCATTTCTAAAAAAGTGTTGCTCCACTATCTTGATGAGCTTGAACGTAAACGACCAGCGCTCCTTGATTATAAAGCAAGCTCAAGCAGAGCACTCCTAGCCGATTTGATCATGAATAATCCCGATATGAGTCCAAAACAGATTCTACAGATTTATGGTCTCAAGCAGGCTCTTGCAGATGTGACATTACGTGAATTACGGATAATGTTTGCAAAGCATAATCCGCGAAGCTGGTATCGATTGATTGCAGAAGTTCAAAAGGTAAAGTTGCCACATGCTCCGTCCCCTTTGAGGAGTCTTCGGGAGCAGTTGTTGAAGGACAATAAAAAAGGCCGAAATTGATCCGGCCTTGTGATAAGGTTTGTGGGTAAATATATATTCACACGTGACCAAAAATGATCATTTCTTCCACATAGCCATTGATTCAGCTCGTTTGCCAATTACATCATGGCATTTATAACGTGGTTCATCTTTCGTACACCTTAAAAGCCAATCCTGCTCCAGGCATATTCGCTCTGATTCAATGTTGTTACGAATATCTTCATAAGCTTTGATAAGTGCTAAACAGTTTTTTACTTTAGCAGGATCATAGTTTAATATGTTACACTCAGTATCATATTGCGCAAGAATATTGCGGCGCTCTTGATTGTAATGTTTATACTCTATCAAATCCCGTATACTATTGCGTATAGTCCTATCATCGTGTGTACACGTAACCGAAATCTTATCATTGTTAGCATATGTGTTAAGCACTGCAAAAGCTGTAATGAGCATTATCAATAAACGACTATTCATAAAACCTCCCATTAGACCCATTATTCGGAATTGATCCGATTTTTACCGAATTAAAGTATTGTTCGTTTGAGAGTCAAAGCTGTTGCAATACCAGAACATAGCCTGTATGCAGCTATACCAATTAGAAAGCCAAGGATACCATCCCTATGCTTCGATAAAAAGGTGCCGATTGATGAGCCTTCGCTCTTTTCTGTTGTTTCAGATGTTACCTGTGTGATAGGTCCACCGATTGTGCCTACTACATCACCTTCATTTACTTGGGTGATTTCGCCTCCAATAGTACCTATTACATCGCCTGGTTTGACGTCACCATAATCGACTGCAGTTACGGGAACCACAGATATAGCTGCCACGAGCAGCGCTGCTGTTTTGAACGATTTGTTCATGAGAACCTCCAATATTAGGCTATTTTATACGCTTTTAGCCACTCACCTATAACTGTACACGACCGCCAGAAATTGTCAAGTAGGACTATGATTACAGCGAATGGATCGTGCTTTTGAGGGGGGTGAGCCCAACAGTTTCCATATCACCGTTGACTCTGTGGCTCCTACTATGGTAATTTAAATACAGATAGTAGTATATAGACTTTGTCGATGGGGGTTTTATGTTCAATCGGTCGTTTGTTCTGGTGGCATTAATAGCAGTGCCATGTTTTGGTGCTTCATATAATCCAAAAGACATATTCTTTGATTTTCTTGCTACTCAGGGCAAGGGGCACTTTCCCGAGTTTCCATACATCATTGCATCTATAACAGCTACCATGCGTAATGTTCCACTCTACTTTGTCCCGGCAAATGGTACACGAGATTACGTAAAAAACGTTTCTTTTATGGTGGCAAAGCATGAAAATGGTACACATCATGTGAGATATAAAGTTCTATCGTCGTATAGATGCGAAGATATGGTCTTGAAGGACGTAAAAAAAGATGTGATTGACGCTGCGTTAAAAGACAGCTTCCCAAATTTAGAAGATGCCTTTTTTAAAGAGTTTCTTACAGCTATCCCTGCACCTAGTGGCCAAATAGTCTACACAGTTGAATCACTGTACGAGTTGAAAGAATCTGAAGATAATAGGGAGCGCTTTTTAAATGCTATGAAATTCGTTAACCACTTTATACCAGTTGAGAAACTTCGCTTCGACGAAAATGATTTGCTAGTTCCTGAAGTAAAAAAGACCATCAATCAGAGTTCTTGGTTTTCGTTAAAAGCATGGCGTGATTGGTTCCGCAGTTAGGTTCAATAGTCTAAAATGCTACTGCAGCTACAAATTGTTCTGAAGTTATGAGTTAGTATCCAGCTTTTCTGCTATGATTGTATCATTTGATACTCATAGACATGGAAAGTATTCTTATGAAAGCGATCATTCTTGCTCGTGTCAGCACCGAAGAACAATGCGAAGCAGGCAACTCTCTGCCTGCACAAATTGCACGTCTTGAGCGGTATTGTCAGAACAAAAACTTTAGTATCATGCACACGTATAGTTTTGATGAAAGTGCCTATTCAACGGAACGTTCTGAATTTGACCGTATTATCGATCTCATTTTGAATCAAAAAGAAAAGGTTGCCATCTGTTGCGACAAAGTTGATCGGTTGTCACGGAACGTTTTTGATAAGCGTATTTCAGTGCTATATGAAAAAGCACTCAGTGATGAACTTGAGCTGCACTTTGTATCTGATGGACAAATTATCACGAGCCACATTTCTGCGGTGGAAAAGTTTCAGTTCAGCATCAGTTTGGGGCTGGCAAAATATTATTCCGATGCAATCAGTGATAACGTTAAGCGAGCGATGGAACAAAAGCTGCGCAAAGGTGAATGGCCGTCAAAAGCACCATACGGCTACAAAAACATCACAACACCACAGGGCACCGACATTGTCGTTGATGAATATGCAATGCGGATTGTGCAAAAAGCATTTGAGCTTTATGCTACTGGTGCATACTCGATCGATCTGCTCCGTCAGCACATGCAAAAAGAATACGGCATTGTGTGGGCGCATGGGTATGTGGGCCAACTGTTGAACAAACCATTTTACCATGGAGAAATGCTCGTGAAAGGTAAACTATATCCACATCGGTATCCACCGATCATTTCTAAATCACTCTTCGATCAGGTACAGCAGGTTAAAGAAGGCTTTAACAAAAGACCGATCAAATTTATCGGCAAGCCGTATTTCTATCGTGGACTTCTGCAGTGTGCACATTGTGGCCTTTCCATTACGCCGGAGCGGCACAAGGGCTTTGCCTATTATCATTGCACACAATACAATGGCAGGCATGGTGCAAAATGGCTCCGTGAAGAAGTTTTAACGGAACAGATAGGAGAAGCGTTTAAGATGCTCCAAATGCCAGCGGATGTTGTGGCACAAACGATACAAACACTGGATGTAGTACATCAGGAAAAGATCAACTTTCACAATCAGGAGTTTGGTAAACTCACGCAGGAGCACAAAAGTTTAACCACCATGATGGATAATCTTTATCTCGATAAACTCAAAGGGCGTATTACTGATGCTCACTATGACAAATTTTACCAGTCGTTTCGCGATCAGATCCAAGAAGTGAACGCTCGCCTTGAACGTCTTGATGAGGCTGAAGACAACTATTATATCACTGCAAAATACGTGCTGAACCTGGTAAACCGTGCCTATGATTTATTCATGAGTTCTGAAGTTGAAGAAAGACGGCAGTTAATCAAATTGGTACTTTCGAACTTACGGATAGAAGATGAAAAGGTGCTGTGGGACGTGCAATCGCCATTCAATCTACTGACAAATCGTACTGATCATACCGGATGGCGGGGCTGACGAGACTCGAACTCGCGACCTTTCGCGTGACAGGCGAACGCTCTAACCAAACTGAGCTACAGCCCCACATTATTACGCCATCAGTGCTGATGCACATGGCGTGATAAGAT
>Ga0187783_10000040_pt1 | contig 102733 bp, 85 predicted proteins | sample 1015_SJ02_MP02_2_FD_132471 | JGI IMG/M metagenome (GOLD analysis project Ga0187783, IMG submission 132471) | Tropical peat soil microbial communities from peatlands in Department of Meta, Colombia - 1015_SJ02_MP02_20_MG | ecosystem: Environmental > Terrestrial > Soil > Wetlands > Peat | place... | reverse complement strand
GGCAGTGATCGCGAGGAACTTCACGCGTTCCAGGAGAGGGTTGGATTCATCGCGGGCCTCTTCGAGCACACGTTCGTTGAACTGCAGCCAGGAAAAGTGGCGGTTGAAGAAAACGTCCGGCCCTGAGAACTGTTTGGTAGCCATGCGGATTTCCGTGGCTTCGAAGCCTACGTAACGAATATTACGCCAATATTACCGCGAAGTCCCGAGGGCGGCGTGTGCGTGGCAAAGTGCGGGACCCGCGACGCGCAAGCGTTCAGGGGGTACAAATCCGAGGAGGCGCAATCTGATATAGAAGCCTTGTTTCTGCGCTAATTGTCGGTCTCCCGATAGTCGCGATATTCTTCGGGCACGTCGTCTTCGGGAACTTCTCTGGTCTTGACCTCGCTCTGATCGGGGTCCCGTGCGTTTTCGACGCCACTGACGACTTCGGCTTCGAAGTCCTGCCCTTCATCGACGAGTTCGGCCACGCTTTCCGAATCAACGTCTTCCGTCGTGGAGAGTCCCTCAGCATCCGGGGAGGGTGGAACTTCCTTAAGGCCCACGCCCTGGTGGATGCGAGCGCTCACACCGGGATTAAGCGTGGAGCTGCTCGTAGGTGTTGATCTCTTCGCGGATTTCGTGCGACGCAAGGCTTTCTTGCGATGTACTCCCTTAGCTTTGGTTTTCGCTTTGGTTTTCGCCCTGGTCTTGGTGGATCTTTTCTTTCGATTTGACTTTTTCGAAGGCATGCAAAAAGTCTACCATCAACGTTTCCGGTTTTGCACGCCTGCAGATGAAAAGGGCCTTTGGGAAGGTTCCAGCGCCTGCCGCGAGCATCTGATTGGCATGGACTCGATGCCCATAAATACAAGGCAGATGCGATTATTTGAGATTCCGAAGCGAACCGAGCCTGTTTTCCGAGAGGATGCGCGTGCCGGGACGGAATAAGCCAGGTTCTACCGAAGCGGCAAAAGCCAAGCAGCCGTGGAAGTTGCTGCCAGAGGTGATGGCGTTGCTCAAGCCGCGGCGCGGCATTCTGGCGTTGGGATTTGCCTTGATGGTGGTGAACCGCGTCGCGGGGCTGGTTTTGCCGGCGTCGACAAAGTACCTGCTCGATAACGTGATTCTGCAGCGACAAATTCGTCTGTTGACGCCGCTCGTCTTTGCAGTGCTTGGAGCGACGCTGATCCAGGCGCTTTCGTCCTACGCCCTGACGCAACTGCTTTCAAAATCAGCACAGCGAATGATCACGGAGTTGCGCTTGAAGGTGCAGGCGCACGTCGGACGATTGCCCGTCTCGTTTTACGACGCGAACAAGACGGGCGTGCTTGTCTCGCGCATCATGAGCGACGTGGAGGGTGTGCGCAACTTGCTCGGCACCGGATTGATCGATTTCGCGGGTGGAATACTGACTGCGTCGTTTGCTTTGGTCTACCTCTTTCGCACCAGCGTGACGATGACGCTAGCCGCCGCGGCGGGGCTGATCGCTTTCGGCTTTGGAATGAGCAAGGCTTTCAAGGTGATACGCCCGATTTATCGAGCGCGGCCAAAGATCAACGCGGAGGTGACCGGCCGGCTTACCGAGTCACTGGGCGGAGTTCGCGTGGTGAAGGGCTATCACGCGGAAGAGCGCGAGCAGAAGGTATTTTTCGGCGGGGTGCAACGGCTGCTCGAAAACGTGCTCAAGACCCTGACGGCAACCTCCCTCATGGGCCTTTCAGCGACAGTGCTCATGGGCATCATCAGCGCGATCATAATGATGATAGGCGCGCACCAAATTCTCGCGGGCAAGATGACTCCCGGAAGTTTCTTCTCGTACACCATGTTTCTTGCTCTGCTTGTGGCGCCGGTAGCTCAGATCGCTGGAATCGGGCCACAGATCACAGAGGCTCTGGCGGGACTGGAGCGGACGCGGGAAGTTTTGTCGGAAACTCCCGAGGATCAGGACCCGTCGCGAACGGTTCGGCTCGATCGCGTGGAAGGCCGCGTCGTCTTCGAGAATGTGGGTTTCGCTTATGACCCGAACAAGCCGGTGTTGTACGACATCAACTTCAAGTCGGATCCGGACACGGTAACGGCGCTGGTGGGACCTTCGGGGGCGGGGAAATCGACGATCATCGGCCTTATTGCGGCGTTCTACACGCCGACAAGTGGGCGGGTGCTCGTTGACGATGTCGATCTTGCGACGGTGCGTCTCGATTCATACCGGACGCAGCTGGGAGTCGTGTTGCAGGAAAGTTTCCTATTCGACGGCACGATTCGAGAGAACGTCGCGTTTGGCCGTCCCGATGCGAGCGAGGAGGAAATTCTCGCGGCCTGCCGCATCGCGCGAGTGGACGAATTCGCGGAAGGATTCGAAAAGAAATACGACACGATTGTCGGAGAGCGAGGCGTGAAGCTTTCTGGCGGCCAGAAGCAGCGCGTTTCCATTGCGCGCGCGATTCTGGCTGACCCGCGTATTCTGATCCTCGACGAGGCGACATCGAGCCTCGATTCCGAATCGGAGGCGCTGATTCAGGAAGGCCTGCGCTATTTGATGCGTGGGCGAACGACGTTCGTGATCGCGCACCGACTGTCAACGATTCGGCGCGCGGATCAGATTCTGGTGCTCGAAGGAGGGCGCATCATCGAACGCGGCACGCACGAATCCCTGTATGCGGAAGGCGGCCGCTACTACGACCTCTACACGAAACAGCACGGGCTCCAGGCAAATCTTTTTCTGGCGCCGGGCGAGGTTGCCACGGATTTGGAGGAGCCAACAACGGCCGGACGCGAAGCTCCGAAAAATGGGCAGACGGAAGCTTCACTTCCCGAAGCGATCCGGATACTTCGCGGGTCTCAGCCGTAAAGAATCGAAGGTAAGTTGCTGAATCTCCGGCACGAGCCAGGTTGGCCAATCATGGCGCTCGATGCGCCGCTGGTTTGTTGCGTCGCAGGTGAAGGAACCCATCCACAGACCACGAGCCGCCTCCCTCCAGGACCAGAAAGATCAAGCAGCAGAACATGGCAAAATCGATGCGTGCGTCGCTGACCATATACCAGAAGCCCTGATCGGGCGCGAGCAGCTCCGGAATTTTCGTGGTGGCGATGGCCGTGGTAATCACCATCACCAGCGGTACAGCGGACAGGCTCGTCCAAAGGCCAATCAGCACAAGAAGGCCAAAAACAATCTCGGCCACGCCCACGAAATGCGCGGTGAAATGTGGATGCAAAAACCCGATTTGCGCAAAGCGAAGCACGCCTTTGGTCGGATCGATGAACTTCAAAATGCCCTGCGTGAAGAAGATGAGCCCTACAGGCAAGCGAATAAGGATGATGCTTGCAGTGCCCGGCACAGGTTTGAGGAAGAAGCGAAGGGCAGCGGCCATGGAAGAAATGGTTCCTTTCGTAACCAGTCAGGCCGATTCTACTCGTTGGCTGAGCAAAAACACGGGCGAAAAGCGGGCTGAAGCAGGAGCTCGCCGGCGAGTGATCCTATGCCTATGTCGCGCCGCGTTGACGGGTAGGATGTGGCGACGGGAAAAGCGGCTCCACCCTTGTTTTGGGGGCCTTGCCACGCTGGGGACGAGCCGCTCGGGGGCGCGGCGGGTGCGCGCGTGACGGACGCGACACGAATGCCCCCGCAAGTCTTCACGAGTTTTCATCGATTGGGATTTTCCTTGCAGAAGTGGTAGCGTGCCGAGCTTTGGATCAACTCTAAGTTGTTTATTTGCAATGCGCTCGACACGCTATTTTGAATGCGAATCACGATCTACAAATTTGAAATTTCGGCGTGAAAGGTTTGGGAGATTTTCACGACTTTGCACGAGATCAAAATCCCAACAAATCAGATTTGAACATTGCGCTTTTCCAGACAAATTCCCTGCAAAAAACCAATTGTCCGGTTACGCCGTTGATCAGGACTTTGCCCAATGTTCTAGCCACGACGTGTATGCTTCCTTCTGAATTTCGTTGGGACACTCCCTACGGTGAGATTCCGAGGGACCGTTAGTTGCAGGCGTCCCAGTATTCGTTGGTGTAGAACTGCGCTGTGTACCATTGGGCCTCCAAACGATCTACGCGAAAAACTTCGCACGGTATGCCATTAAATTTTCCAGACTGATGGCTTCTTGCCCCAGCCGAGAGCGAATCGCTTGGGTCAAAAACAAGAAACACCGTAGTGTCCTGCCCCTGCCCACCCCCAGCCGTCCCACTCAACGTGCTTTAGCTCTCCGTTTAATGAGGCTGGTTGTGACAACACATCGGATTTGTACTGCCGAGACCACAGCAGCCATCTAGCTGCTGTTTTCAGGGCTGAACAGTTCCAGATCAAGATAGCTGCGGTGACGACTGATATCCCTAAGACCGCCCTTAGGGTCAGCCAACGTTTTGAATTACAAAACATTTTCTTACCGCGAGGAGCACCGGGTCCTCAACGATATTCGTATCTGAGCAGCCACCAACCATCTCCGAGCGCACGCACGGCGCTGCAGAATCTTTCACTCCATCTTCATTGCCTCCTTTGATCTTGGTTTGAATCTACTACTTCGACCGCCTGGCCCCTGTTACTGGCTTCTACTTTGGTGCACCGCAATCATCGCCCATGCATCCTCCCTTCAGCGGACGCACGGATTCCAATCGCTTCACGCTGGGAACACGCTTCGAACGGTTCTTGCTCGACTTGCTGGCTTTGCTGGTTCGCTTCGTTGCCATCTTCACTGCCTCCTTTGATTTGCTTGGGAACCTGGCCTAACTTCACTTTTACCATTGTGCAATCTCGCTGCCAGAGGTTCGGGTGGACGTTTGTGCGGGCAACCTAGCACAAAACGCGGGCTCTACAGCTCCCTTTGTGAATGGGTTGGCAGAGGAGTGAGGCTCGATCGTGTTGACTTATTAATCGAGAATGTTATTTTTCAACAGGCGGAACCCAACAGGGCATTCATGTTGATAGCCGCCGCGCCGCGTTGACTTGATTCTCGGCGCGGCCTAACATCCGGATTCAAGGGCTGTTCCTCTACCGATGATCGGGAAAACTCTGGGGCATTACGAAATCCTGGATCAGTTAGGCGCAGGCGGAATGGGCGTGGTGTACCGGGCGCATGATGATCAGCTCGACCGCCAGGTGGCCCTGAAAGTCCTGCCGCCCGGAGCGCTGAGCGATGAAAGCGCTCGCAGACAATTCCGCAAAGAAGCCCTGGCCCTGGCAAAACTGAATCATCCGAATATCGAGACGGTCTACGAGTTCGGGACTCAGGACGGCGTGGATTTCCTGGCGATGGAGTTGATCACGGGCCAGCCGTTGAACGAGAAATTGAAAGGGGGATCGGTTTCGGAGCGCGAGTTGATGCGATTCGGAGTGCAGTTGGCCGAGGGGCTGGCGGCCGCTCATGAAGCGGGAGTGATCAACAGCGACTTGAAGCCAGGAAACATTTTCATCACGCCGGACAACAGGCTGAAAATTTTGGATTTTGGGCTCGCACGACTGCTGAAGGGCGCCGAAGAAACCGACGTGACGCAAAGCATCACGGCGGATCGAGGCGCGATGGCGGGGACGCTGCCGTACATGTCGCCGGAACAGTTGCGGGGAGAATCCACCGACGCCAGAAGCGACATCTACGCCGCCGGCACGGTTTTGTACGAAATGGCGACAGGCACTCGGCCATTCCCTCAAAACCAGCCCGCTCAACTGATTGGAGCGATTCTGCACACCGAGCCGGCGCCGCCGCGAAGTATCAACGACGATGTGCCGCCTGGAATTGAGGCTGTGATTTTGAAAGCTCTCGACAAATCTCCGCCGGCCAGATATCAGACGGCGCGGGAGCTTCGGACGGCGCTCGAGACACTGACCACAACCGCGTTCCTTAGCTCTCGACCGGCCGCACCGGCAGGAGCACGAGCGTCGAGCGCAACAACGGGACATGGGGACACAGAGTCCACAACGGCGAGATGGCGATCGAAGCAATTCACGGCTGGGGCTGCGGCGGCCGTGTTAGTGGTTGCGGCGGGCGGACTGTTGCTGGGATTCGATGTCGGCGGGCTGCGCTCGCGGATGTTTCGCCGGGCGGCGGCCGAGAGCGACGCGCATTCTACGGACCCGACCAACACGTCGGTGCCGACGCGACGGTCCGTGGCGGTATTGCCACTTGTAAACCTGTCAAAGAAACCGGAGCAGGCCTGGCTCTCGACAGAATTGCAGGAGATGTTGTCGACGGAGATCGGCGCGGGAGGCAACATCCGGTCGATTTCTAGTGAGGCCGCGGCGCGCATGCAATCCGATTTGGCTTTGCCGGAAAGTGCCAGCTACACGCGGGAAACACTCCAGCGAATTCAGAAGATTCTGGATGCGGATGACGTGGTCACGGGTTCTTACATTGCTCCGGGGAATGGCGACTTGCGCCTCGATTTGCGTTTGCAGGATGCGCGCACGGGCGAGACGATCGCGTCGGTTCCAGCGACGGGCAAAATGAGTCAGGTGAGCGATCTGTTGGACACAGTGACGCGGGCGGGCGTGGAACTTCGTGAGAAGCTCGGGGTCGAGGGACGAGTGCCTGAGGCGGACGCATCACTGAAGGCATCAGTGGCAGCGAATTCGTCTGCGGCGCAGCTTTACGCGGAAGGACTGGATAAACTGAACCACTTCGATGCGCTCGGAGCAAAAGAGCTGCTGGAAAAGGCGGTAAAACAGGATGGAAATTATGCCCTGGCGCACTCAGCGCTGGCCGAAGCGTGGGCGACGCTGGGATACGACGATCGGGCTGAAAAGGAGGAATCAATCGCTCTGCCACTGTCATCGTCCCTTTCCCGCGAAGAGCAGGGAATGATCCAGGGGCGTCTGGACGAGTTTTCGTCGCGGTGGAACGACGCGGCCACAATGTACCTTTCGTTGCGAATGCTGTATCCGGGAAATTTGGACTACGGTTTGCGTCAGGCCAGCGCGCAGGTTCGAGGAGGAAATCCAAAAGCGGCCCTGGACACCGTCTCGGAATTGCGAGGCAGTGCCGGTCCGTCGGGAGAAGATCCCAGGATCGACCTTGCCCAGGCGGACGCCGAGGAAATGCTGGGGGATTTTAAAGAGCAGGAGGCCGTGGCGTCGCGCGCAGCCGCAAAAGCAACGCAACGAGGCATGACGCGCGTACTGGCAGATGCGGAATGGCACCGCTGTACGGCACTGGTGAACCTTGGAAATACGGCAGAGGCGAAGACGGAATGCGAAAAAGCACGAGGAGACGCGAAGACGGCGGAGGATCCGCTGCTGGAAGCGCGCAGCCTGACGGGTCTGGGAAATGCGCTTGAGAATGAGGGGAACATCGCGCAATCTCTCGATTGCCACAAGCAAGCCCTGCAGCTAGTCCGGAAAATCGGCGCGCAGAGAGACATCGCGGGAGCGCTGCTGAATGTCGCAAACCTCACTTACGCCCAAGGCGATCTGAAGGGTGCGACCGGCTACTATCGCGACTCGCTCGCCACGTCACGGCTCATCAACAACAAGCAAGGCGTCGTCGACGCGGAAGACGGATTGGCCGCAGATCTTTACGCGTCCGGTGATTATTACGCTGCTCAGCCGATTTATGAAGACATGCTCAGGACCGCCCGCGAAATCGGGGACCAGAAAAATGCGGCGTTGGCGCTCAATAGTCTTGGCCTCGTGTTGTTTCAGCAGGGAGAGGTGGAGAGCGCACGAAAGCATCTGAAGGATTCGCTCGACGACGCACACAAGGCAAATATGAATGCCTATTACGCGTCCTGGCTCTGTTCCCTGGCAGACGTCGAATTGGCCCAGGATCATCTCGACGCCGCGGAAAAGGACTATCAGGAATCGCTGCGCTTGAATCAGCAGCTTGGCTCCGCTCCTGGTTTGGCGCAGGCGAACTCGGCTCTGGCCAACCTCGCCGTCGAAAGGAAGGAACCGCAGAAAGCGGAACAGCTGGCGCGTCAGGCAGTGGAGGCATTCCACAACCAGAAGAACGCCGATTCAGAAACAGACGCACTCAATACGTTGATCCGCGCGCTGATCCAGGAAAGCAACTTGGCGGAAGCACACAAAGTACTCGATCAAAGCAGGGGCTTGACGACACAAGACCAGTCGATCCGCTCTGCCTTGGCCACCACGGCCGCGCTACTGCAAGGATTGGAGGGCGCCACGCCGCAGGCTTTGCAGGCCCTCAATACGATCTGCGACAAAGCGAAGCAAACCAAATGGAAGAAACAAGAACTAGAGGTGAGACTCGCGAAGGCGGCGGTGGAAATGCAAGCCGGACAAAAATCTTCCGCGCTAGCGGAATTGAGGACCCTGGAAAGGGACTCTAGGGCCGCAGGGTTTCAACTAATCGCGCGAAAAGCAGCGGCGCTGGCAAAGCCGAACGCCGGGTCGTCTTCTTGATGGCAGTTGGTGTTAGATCTTAACCCGTCGCCGATACAAACCGAGCAGACCGAGTCCCGAGGCGAGATTCAGGAGAACGCTGGGCTCCGGCATATTTGAGGCGGACGGCACAATCTGAAGGGCCGGAAACGGAATCGGAGGTATTTGAGTGCCGGAGCACGATGGGTTCCCATGCGAATCGGTGCCGCACGTGAACGGGTCGCCGCTCGAGTCGGTTGCGACATCCAAGAAAAACGCGAGACCGTTGAGTCCGCTAGGAAAATCGGGGAGAGTGAGCGGGTCGTTAAAGGTAATGTAAGGGCCCGAACTGTTTGTGCCAAAACTGATGGCGGTGTTGGGTAGAGCCGCAAGGTCGGCCTGTGAAAGACCGCTCGTGGAAAATACATTACTGCCCGAGAAGCCGTCGTCATCGGTAAGAATGCCCATGCCGGTCGAGGAAAGGGAATCTATGGAAATCACTGCGCCCGCCGGAATGGGAATCGTAATGGTCAGCTGTGTAGTTCCCGCCGGGATACTACTCGCGATCTTATAGGCATAGGAGAGCGCGCAACCACTGGTAGTGCCGCTGACAGTGCTATCGCTAGCAGAGCAGAGACTCTGCTCGTCGATCGTGACGCCGCTGGAAACCACGGACGTGCCCGGCGCAGACTGGAGGAATGAGGCAGCCTCACCGTAGGAGGATTGACCCCGCGTCGGCACCGTGTTGGCACGGACGGAGTAGGAACCAAGTAGAAACAACAAGACAGCGAGAAAAGTAACGGAAGCGTTCTTGGCGCGCACTGAGGTTACCTCCTGGGCGTATGGTCTAGTGCGAGGACGGGCACTTAGCATTCCGCAGAGAGAGACACTCTGCCTCAAAGACTCTCCGTAATCAATGGATTTTTCGGCAGAGGTCGCGAGCCGCTCTCGCGAAAGGTATAGGCTCACTAACTACGAAGAGGTTCGTTCGCGATATGACTATTCCCAGTACCGGACACCGCAAAGGTGACGTTGTTTCATTCAACTGTCCAAGCGACTGAAATATATAGACTTATAGATTTCCAATTCGGCATGGAACGTGCCACCGGCAAGTTGCCAAACTCCGTTCCAAGAGGGGATGACCATGCGTGCGCTGCTGCAAGATCTGCGATATGGACTGCGGGTGCTGGCCAAGTCTCCGGGCTTCGCGTCCGTAGCTATCGTGACGCTGGCGATGGGCATTGGCGCGAACGCCGCCATCTTCCAGTTAATCGACGCCGTGCGGCTGCGCACTCTGCCAGTCAACGATCCCAGGCAATTGGCCATTGTCCATATCGATAAAAAGCACTGGGGCTCGGGGAGCTTCAACGGACCGTACTCCGAATTCAGTTTTCCGTTATGGCAGCAGGTGCAGCAAAGGCAGCAGCCGTTTTCGACAATTGCGGCGTGGGGCGGCGGCGGAGGCACACAGATCAACCTTGCCAGGGGCGGCGAAGTGGATATGGCGAGCGTGATCTGGGTGAGCGGCCAATTCTTCGAAACGCTGGGCGTGCCGCCACTGCTGGGCCGGCTGATTTCCGATGCAGATGATCAAAAGGGATGCGCAGGCGGCGTCAACGTCAGTTACGCGTTCTGGCAACGCAGATATGGCGGAGACAGCTCGGCGATTGGGAAGCAGATCACTCTCGATGGTCACCCGTTCCCGGTTCTGGGCGTGACGCCGCCGAGTTTTTATGGCGTCTCCGTCGGCGACCGATTCGATGTTGCAGTTCCGGTTTGCGCCGAGCCGATTATCAACGGGCAATTCAGCCGGATCACAGGCGACAGGAATCGCGAGAGTTGGTGGCTTTCTGTATTTGGACGGCTGAAGCCGGGCTGGACGCTCAAGCAAGCGTCCTCGCAGCTTGGCGTGATCGCTTCACCCTCGCTGCATGAAACTGTTCCGCCCCAGTATGACGCCGAAGGCGTGAAGCATTACCTCGATTACAATTTCGAGGCATGGCCCGCCGAAAATGGTTTCTCACAGATGCGCCGTGAATCGTCGGACCAGCTTTTCCTTCTCCTCGGATTATCCGCTTTGGTGCTTTTGATCGCATGCGCGAATCTGGCGAATTTGATGCTGGCGCGTGCAAGCTCGCGCGAGCGAGAAGTAGCGGTGCGGCGGGCGATGGGTGCTTCGCGCGCGCGATTGATCCGGCAACTGCTTTCGGAAAGCGCGCTACTGGCAATTGCGGGAGCGGTGTGCGGTGGATTTCTCGCAGCCGCGCTCAGTCGCGCTCTGGTGGCGTTCATCGCCACGCCTGAGAATCCCATCTTCTTGGATCTGCCGACGGACTGGCGCGTGCTGGGATTTGCGGCTGGCTTGGCAGTGCTGACCACGATTCTCTTCGGCCTCGCGCCCGCCATACGGGCCGGAAATGTGGCCATCGGCTCCGTGCTGAAGTTGGACGGGCGGGGCACGACGGCGGGACGAAAGCGGTTTCGCTTCCAGCGGATTCTCGTTGCTTCGCAAATGGCGCTCTCGCTCGTCCTTCTCGCGGGAGCGCTCCTTTTCATGCGTAGCCTGCGCAACCTGACGACGCGCGATCCTGGATTCCGGCAGGATGGCATCCTCGTTACGGATGTCGATTTCACGCGCCTTAATCTTCCGGCGGAGCGGCAATACCCGTTCACCGAGGATTTGCTCGAGCGCATCCGCGCAATTCCCGGCGTGGCTGCGGCCGCTGCATCGGACCGCTCGCCCATGAACGGAAACTCCAGCAATGACTGGATTCTGGACGACAAAGGCAACCACGCCAAGGACCGGGACGGCTGGGCTTACGAAGACTACGTCAGCCCAGGATATTTTCAGACCATCGAAAATCCAATCCTCGTGGGACGTGACTTCAACGCGAATGATACGGCCACCTCGCCGCAAGTGGCCGTGGTGAATCAGACTTTCGTAAAGCAGTTCTTCAACGGTGCGAAAGATGCTATCGGCAGGCCGTTCCGCGTCTGGGCGCCCACGGGACAGCCGCCGCGTTACTACATCATCGTGGGCGAGGTGAAGGACTCAGTCTACAACGACATGCATGACCCGATGCAGGCAGTGATGTATTTCCCGCGGACACAGCTCATGCCACCGTTTGTGTATCCAGGTGCGACGCTGTTGGTCCGGTCGAGAGCCAGCGCCGCGGGCGTGCTTAATGCCGTGAAGGAGACGATTTCCGGAGACAGCCCAGAGATTGACATTCATTTCAAAGTGCTCAGCACGCAGATTCACGAATCGTTGAATCAGGACGAATTGATCGCCACTTTGTGCGGGTTTTTCGGCGCTCTGGCGGTATTGCTGGCAGCGGTCGGACTATATGGTGTGATTTCGTACACCGTGGCGCAGCGCACAAACGAGATCGGTATTCGCATGGCCCTCGGAGCGCAGCGCTCCGGCGTGGTGGGGCTCGTTTTGGGCGAAGTCGCGATACTGATTGGCATCGGCATTGTGGTGGGCACTGGATTGACCCTCGCCGGCAGCAAAGCGGCCAGTTCGCTGCTCTACGGTCTGCAAGCCCGTGATCCCCTGACACTGGCAGCCGCAGCTGCTCTGCTCGCGGGGGTCGGATTCGCCGCGAGTTTTGTTCCAGCGCGGAGAGCAACGCAAGTGGATCCTATGGTTGCGCTCCGATACGAATAATCTCCCTTACTTCCAGGAAGCAGCCTCAGTTGACGCCTCGCGCCAAGCGCTATCCCCCAGCGAGCCTGCGTTAGGTTTCGTCCTAAGATGGTTACAGGGCCGACGTCGTTGTGGGCTTGGACGGCAGGAGGGTGGCCTCGGCTGTCTGGCGCGGGGAGCGGCGCATGAGTTCGACGAAGACGCGGACGATCTCGGGATCGAATTGGTTCTCGGAGCAGCGTTCGAGCTCGGCGAAGGCATCCTCGGGCGTGCGCGCTTTCTTGTAGGTACGCTCGGAAGTGATCGTGTCGTAAGCGTCAGCGATCGCGATGACGCGCGCGCCATGTGGGATGTTTTCGCCCTCGAGCTTATCGGGGTATCCCGTGCCATCGTAGAACTCATGATGGTGCCGGACCATTTTGCGAATCTCGCTCATGGCCTGAAGCGGCTCGAGGATCTTCGCGCCCAGGTCCGTGTGCGTCTTCATGGTTTCCCATTCAGACGCATCAAGCGGACCGGACTTATTGAGGATGATCTCCGGGATGCCCACTTTTCCGATGTCGTGCAACAGGGCAGCCAGACGGATTTCCTCGACGTCTCCCTGAGACATTCCGAGCGCCTGCGCAATCATTGCCGCATATGCCGAGACTTTCTGGGAGTGCCCTTGCGTGTAGTGATCCTTCGCGTCGATAGCCAGCGCAAGAGACGTAACCGTTTCCACCACTGCAGTGGGCAGACCGTTCGCAGGCACGCCCGCGTTCTGCTCGAGCGAACGCGTGAATTGCTCAAGCCGGCGATAGATTTCTTCGAACGCTTCCGGGCCGGTGGAAAAGAGGCGTTTCAGCGTAACGCCGAGATAGGCCTCGAGAACGTCCTTCTTCCAGCGCTTGCGATCTTTGGGGTCGCCTTGCTCGGCTGTCGAAACTGAATTACCGCCTTGATGCTTTGAGAGGTACATCGAGGAGTCTGCCACCTGAATCAGTTCCTGCGGGGTGGAACCGTGTACGGGGAATCCTGCGATTCCAAAGCTCGCGGTGATGTTTTTGTCGCGCAGTAACGGGTCCGAGGCCACCCAACCGCGCAGCTTGCTCGCGAGCTGGCGTGCCTGCTCCACCGCCGTCTCCGGCATGAGAATCACGAATTCGTCGCCACCGTAGCGCGCCACGACGTCTGAGCGCCGGCAATTCTGTTCCAGGATGTGGCCCACGCGCTGAAGAACCACGTCGCCTTCCAAGTGACCGTAGAAATCGTTGACGAACTTGAAACGGTCGAGGTCCATCAGCACCAAAGCAAACGGGCGATTCGCCCGCGTCGAACGCTTCCATTCGGACGACAGCGCTTCCATCAGGAAGCGGTGCGTCTTCACTCCGGTAAGACCATCCGTGATGGCTTGCTCCTGCGCTTTCTGGAACGTGAGCGCATTATGCAGGGCGCCGGCGAACAAATCGGCCAGCGTGCGAAGAAGCTGCACTTCCTGGTCGGCAAAATCGCAAGGCTCGGAGGCTTCGACGTACAGGACGCCGAGCAACTGTTCCGCATAAATCACCGGGAGCGCAATCGCCGCGGCTGATCCCGGAAGCACTGTCCGCGGCGTGCTTGCGTTGGCCTCACGGACGAGCGCCATTTGTCCGCTGCGGGCCACCTGGCCAACGAGCCCTTCACCCAGCATGATTCGGCGCCCTTGTGCGTCGCGACGTGAGCCTGCTTCGGCCTGCACCACAAGTTCCTTGGCCGAATAATCGAGGATGGCGATTCCGATGTGGTCGTAGGAAAGTCCGCTCTCAATTTCACGGGCGATCTTGGCCAGCATTTCTTCGGAATTGAGCGTCGTGATCGCGTGGCTGGAAACGTTGTTGATGAGCGTCAAATGGCGCGATTTTTTCTGCTCCTCCGAGAAAAGCCGCGCATTTTCGATGGCGATGGCCGCTTCGCTGGCCAGCACGCGCAGAAGCTCCACGTGTCCTTCGTCGAATGCGCGCTCTTGACGGCTGTGCACGGCCATGACCCCGATCGGCTTGTCATAGAGAATCACCGGCACGGCGCAAATCGATGCCACTGCGTTTCGCGGCTGAAACCCGAGCCGCTTGGCTTCTTCAGCGAACCGTTCGCGAATCAAAAGCGGCTGCCGCGTGCGTATGACATATTCGACCAGATGATTGCCTGCGGGCCGGGAGTATTTCTCCAGGCGTTCACCTTCGATCAATTTGATTTCAAAACGCACTTCCTGCGATTTTTGGTCGTAGAAAGCCATGAAGAAGCTGGTGACATCGAGCAAGCGCCTGATCTCGGAGTGGATGCGCTCGAAGAGAGCGTCTGGTTCGAGTGTTGAGCTGAGTGCGCGGCCGATTTCATTGAGGACGTGCAGTTCTTCGCTGCGGCGTGACGTCTGCTGGACGAGATAGCTGTTCTCCACCGCCATGCCGATTTGATGGCCGAGTGCCAGCAGCAACCGCAATTCTGCCGGGGCGAAATTTCTGGCATCCGGCGTCCCCATCAGGAGCACTCCGAACACGCGCTCCTTCGCCTGAAGGCTGATTCCGACCAGAGTCCGGAGATTTTGCTCAATCAACAGCCGGCGGAACTGCCGGAAAGATTCTTCTTTGTCGAGCTCTTCCCAATTCGCGTCGCGATTTAGCTCGCGTAAGACAACCAGGCCCCCAAGCCGGGCGACGAGGGCGACGACATATTGGTCGAGACTGCCGTCCTGCATGGAGGCCGAGAAGGTCTCCCCCAGGCCGGTGACGACAGCCGATTTCGGTCCGTTGGGTTCGCCATATTGCAGGAAAAGCGCGCCGGCCGGAATTCGCACCACGTTCAGCACACGGTCGAGCGCTTGCGCCAACATCCGTTGGATTTCGCCGCCAATGAAGCTAGACGTCGCAAGGTTCAGATTCGAAAGTGCGAGCATGTTGCGCTCGACGCGGCGCCGTTCCTCTTCATACACCGCCATCACCATCAAAACCCCCGCAAACAACTGCGGAAGCAGATCGAGCGGCTGCAGATCCGCTTTGGCGAGCCAGCTCCAACGAATATTCGCTTGCACTGCGACAATCAGCCGAAGCACTCCCCATGAGCCGAAAGTGATTGTTAACAGCAGGTCTGCGCGAGATTCTTGTTTGCGCGCTTCTTCGGAAAAGGTGTATGCCACGAACAGAAAAATGATTCCCACGCTCATGCTGACCGGCATCTGCAAGTAGTTGTGAGCGTATAGCAGAGCCCACACAGCAGCCGCGCCAATCGCAACGAATACGCCGCGAACGGCCAGCTTGGCGCGAACGTACAGCCGCGCTGCGCAATAAAAGGCCAGCGCTGCCACCGCCATCAGCCAATCGTTGAAGGAACTGAACCACGCCGGAAATCGAACATGCGGGCCAAGCAAAGGACTTACGAAATGGAGCGCAATCAGAAACCAGCCGACTGACCAAGCCAGAAGATATTCCTGCCGCTTTTGCCGATACATGAAAAGGAAGAACGCCCCGAGCAGAAACGCGCTGGCAAGAAGCACAATCGCACTGGTATTGCTCTGTGTCAGCAACTCAAGCTCCGCGTCCCGTGGCACTACGGATATCCTCCGAGGATAGCAGAAAAGAAAATGGCTTCCGGCGGCGTGTCCACTAGAGTTTCGTGGAGGTCAACGTCTGCTGCACCCTGTTCGCATGGGCTTCTTGGTCGCGAGCTGCGGCTCGAATCCGGAAAGCTAAGGCTGCCTCGTCCCGATTACTTTGGCTTGGTGGTTGACGAGGGTCAAGAGTACCGGCGTACCAAGGCTTGCCGTTTCAAACACTTGCGGGCGCGCCGCTGATTCCCTCTGGCGCTGCTTCACTCGATTTTGCGGGTCGCTTCCGCTAAGATGATAATTTTCCAGTTTGGAAGGAACCCTCTGAATGATTCTGTCAAAAATGCCTCGCGTTCGATTTGCTCCTTCGCCCACTGGCTATCTTCATGTCGGTGGTGCGCGCACAGCTCTGTTCAATTGGCTTTTTGCGCGACACGAAGGCGGGAAACTCCTGCTGCGAATTGAGGATACCGACGTCGAGAGAAACAAGCCGGAGCTGGTCGATGGCATTCTTCAGGGGCTGAAGTGGCTAGGGATTGAGTGGGACGAAGGACCGTTCTTTCAATCCCAACGCCTCGAAATATATCGAACCGCTGCCGAACGGATTTTGGCCGCTGGCGCGGCCTTCAAGTGCTACTGCAAAGCCACGGCATACGCTGGGGCCGACTCGGGTCCCGAAGAAGGCGAAGGGGATGACGAAGGCGCCAAAACCGAAAAGAAAATCGCCTGTTCTTGTCGCGATTTGACGGAAGCGGAACGCGCTGTGAAGGAAAAAGAGGGTACGCCGGGTGCGATTCGGTTTCGTGTTCCGCGCTCGGGGACGACGAAGTTCGAGGATGCTGTCTTCGGCTCGCGTGAAGTGCAGAACAGCGAAATCGAGGACTTTGTGTTGCTTCGCTCGACGGGCTTGCCCACCTACCAGCTAAGCGTCGTAGTGGACGACATCGATATGGCCATCACGCACGTCATTCGTGGCGCGGATCATCTGTCGAACACCCCCAAGCAAGTGTTGATTTACGGCGCGCTCGGTGCGGCACCCCCGATTTTTGCGCACGTCCCCTTGATTCTAGGCGCTGACCGCACGCGGCTTTCGAAGCGTCACGGAGCTACGAGCGTTGGCTCCTACGCCGAAGAAGGATTCTTGCCGGAGGCCTTTCGGAATTTCCTGGCGCTTCTGGGATGGTCGCCCGGCGATGACGAGGAGTACATGCGCACCGCCGAGCTGGTCGAGCGCTTTTCCCTCTCAGGCGTGAGTCGAACGAACGCGATCTTCGATCGCGCCAAGCTCGAATGGTTCAACACGCAGTATTTGCAGAAGCCGCCGGTGGAAGATCTGCTGCCCCACGTCGAAGCAGAATTGAAGCGAGCCGGCCTCTGGCACGATCGATGGGCCACTACCGAGCGCGCGTGGTTTTCGCACGCTGTGGATCTAATTCGGCCGCGCACGCGATTCATCACAGATTTTAGCGGCTGGGCGCGGGCTTTCTTTAGCGACGATTTCGACTACGAACTTGAAGCGCGCGAGAAATTCTGGAAGGACGAGCGCTTGCCTGGGATGCTGAGCAGGCTTGCGGATGCGCTTGACGCGCTTCCTGACTGGAACCATGACGCTTGCGATGCAGCGCTGCGAAACCTGGCAACCGCGGAAGGCGTAAAAGCAGGATTGCTGATCAATGCTGCGCGTGTCGCCATCGTCGGTCGCGCCGTGGCGCCGCCACTTTTCGAGACCATGGTTGTTTTAGGCAGAGACCGCGTCGTTGCACGGCTGCGTCGCGCTGTGACTTTTCTCTCACCGCACTAATTGCGCGTCTATTTTCCGGAAGTTTTCGAGAAAATCTCAGGATGCACGGGATGCGGCGTCGCGCTTGCGTCAGCAACGCGAATCATTGCGTTGACCAGGATTTTTACGGGAGGCAGGCAGGCGGCCTCGCTGCAGGCCTGATAGCGCAAGATGAGGGGAATCGTCACGGAGCCGAGCGGCGCGTCGGCTTGCGCGGTGACGCGGATCAGCAAAGTGAAGGCGCCGCTGTAAACGTCGAGCGGCTTATCCGGCGAAAATGGAAATTTCTCGAGTTTCCCCGCAGGATAAATTGGATCGCCCGCCTGGAAACCAGCCGGAAGCAGTGGCGTAAGAGTTGTCGGAATCAGATAGGGGTCGGTAGGCTTGTGCGAGTTGACGTGATATCCGCGCGCAATTTCCGCAACCACCGCGATCTGAAACTCCTTGCCGCGTGGCACCGGCTCAACCGATACGTAGGTAGAGGGCTTCACCACGGAGGCCGCCGAACGCATCTCACTCTGACCGATCACTGCACGCGGGAAGACACATGCCAGCACGGCCAAGGCGACAGCGGCCACCCGAAAGCAAATCCTCTGAGAAGCGCGAATTTGCATCGCGAATTACACCTGAACGGTCGAGCCGAGCTTCTCGCTCAAGATGCGGCTCATGACCTGGTTGAGAGTCTCGCCGGTCTTATCCAGCACGAATGCCTGTGTGGACTCAGACCACCCGAGTTTGAAGCTTGTGGTGAGCGCCGAAATCCAGATTTGGCGGACAGGAGTTTGCGGGCTGATCACGAATCGCGTTTCGTCGTCGTCCTCGAACTCGATTTCGAGCTTGCCGCTGCCGCTTTCCACTTCGAAGTCATGCTCATCGCCGATTTTGCCAAGGCGATTCGCGAGGCTCTCGAAGGCTGCGTCACACTTTTTTTGAAATTCGCGCTCGTCCATCATCATGGTTGGCGATCGACGTTTCAATCAGCTGAAGGATTGGCTGGCGCTGGACTCGGAGACTTCAGCAAGGTTTCAATCTGCTCTTCTAACTCGTCCTCGCTCACAAGCCCCATATATTTTTTGGCGATCTTACCGTCGCGCGTAATCAGAAAGCTTGTCGGATAACCAATAATGCCGCCAAACTTGCTCACGATATCATCGTCACCGATTACGATCGGATAGTCCATTGTCGAGGGATGGCCGTTGACGTCGAATTGCGTCTTCTGCACGAATGGCGCGACAACGTCCGCGCCTTCGTCGTCCATCGCCACCCCCAGCATTGTGAAGCCCTGGCTCGCGTATTTGTGCTGAAATTCGATCATCCAGGGAATTTCGACGCGGCACGGATCGCACCAGGTGGCCCAGAAATTCACCAGAACCACTTTGCCTTTCAAGCTCGCGAGCGTGACGCCATTGCCCTTCAAATCCTTGAAACTCACAGCTGGCTCGTCCTTGAGCGACGCGGCTGCAGTTCCTCCGGACTTGCCGCTGGCATGGCTCGTCCCGCTGCCACATCCGGCAAAGGTTGCTGCAGAACCGGACAGCGCAAGCGCGAGAAGTGCGGCCGTGCAATTTCTCTGCATAATGATGGCTCCTAGCGCGCGAATCGATTCAGAAAGGTCAGTTTACCTGAAAGCCATGTCAGGCGGTTGAAGAAGACGAGGCCACCGACCGCCAGCAGCAAAACTCCGCTAAAAACTTCCACAGCGTGAAGGTGCCGGCGAAAGCGCTGATAAAACTTCAGAAAACCGCCGATTCCCAGCGCGGTCACGAGAAACGGAATTGCGAGTCCTGCTGAATAGCAGGCCAGCAGGAATACAGCGCGCCTGAGAGTTTCTTGCGTGGCTGCCAGCGTGAGCACAGCGGAGAGAATTGGGCCGATGCAAGGCGTCCAGCCGAACGCAAAAGCAAATCCGAGCAGAAACCCGCTGACGATTCCCGGTTTTCCGCCAAGCTTCGTGAATCGCACGTCGCGGTTAAGCCATCGAGTGAGCCCAGGACCAACGAAGAAAACCAAGGAAAGCGAGTAGAGCTGAATCGGCTTGAGCGAGTGTCCTCCGACAGACGGCCAAATTTGGAGCGCGATTCCGGCTACGACCAGCAGTGCACCGACGATCAATCCCGCCTGTATCGGAATTTTGATGAGCCAGCCGATCAGATGCAGACCGAAAAGTAAAATCAGTGCGCCGGCGATCGGGGTCAGCAACGTGCGGTTCTCGCTCAAGAATGTCCCGACGGCGCTTGCTGACGCGCCAAAGGCGATGAATACGATCGAGAATCCCATCACGAACGCGAGCGCCGACCCGACCAACCCGGCGCTCGGCGCTTTGCCTTCCTTTAGTTGTTCGACCCCAATTCCGGAAAGCATCGAAATGTAGCCCGGCACCAGCGGCAATACACACGGAGAGAGGAAGGAAACGAGCCCGGCTACAAACGCCGCGAAAAATGAGACTTCCATCGATTTTACGTCGCCTCAGATGTTTCTACGCACCGCAAGCCAGCTTTGGATGTCCAGGAGCTTCACCCTGATGCAGACCAATCTCTTATCTTCCCACATCAGTTAGACGCACGAGTGTCGTTTTTAAATAGGGCAGACTCAAAGGAAAAGGCGCCAGGTGGCGCCCGAAGCCGCCAAGCCGGTGACGGCTCGCCTCCATAGATTCTCCGCAAATCATTGCAGCACCGCATCTTGGAAGTAGTACCCGTTGGCCCCAGACATGCCTTTGTCCTCGCGGGCCCGCCGCTGGAACCGCGGAAGGCGAATCAAATTCGCCGCTCGCGGTGCGGGCCCCGATTCGCTTTCGCCGGGAGGCGCGATGACTCCAAACCAGGTAACCATGCTTCGCGTTGCCGCCGCTTTCGCCGCCGTCGCGCTATTCACATTTTTCGGCGCGCGGCTCATCGCCGATCTTGCCGCTGTTTCGCTCACGATTGCCGCAATCGCGCTGGATGGCGTCGATGGCTATTTGGCGCGAACCCGAGGCCTCGCTACTCCTCTGGGGGCGCAACTCGACATTCTCGGCGACCGCGTCGTCGAAAACCTGTTCTTTACTTTTTTTGCCGCAAGCGGCCTCATTTCGTTCTGGGTTCCGGTGCTGTTTTTCGTGCGCGGAACAGTTACGGATTTTCTGCGGGGGATTGCCGCCCGTTCAGGTCGCACAGCGTTTGGTCGTAACTCAATGCTCGAGACTTGGTGGGGCCGGACCCTTGTGGCCTCTCGTCCTAGCCGCGTCGCATATGCCACGCTGAAATGCTCTTGTTTTTGCTGCCTCGGGCTACTCCTGCCTTTGCGCCAATTTTCCATGCTGGGGTCATCGCTGGCGCTGACGCGAAATTGGCTTCCTGCAATCGCCGAGGCTCTCGTGTGCGCAACCGTAGCCTTCTGTGCAATTCGCGCGCTGCCAGTGATATGGGAAGGCCGGCGCTATTTCGGAAGAGGCGAGGGCAAGGGTCTCTCACGCGCCATAGCTCAGGTGACGCGATGAACACTACAGAATCCGAGGTCTCTCCAAACCAGATCGCTGCTTTCTTCGATCTCGACGGGACCTTGCTGCCGGCGCCCTCGCTCGAATGGCGATTCATCGCCTATTTGCTCTCGCAAGACGAAATCTCCGCCGATCATATGATCTGTTGGCTAGGCCATTGGGCCAAGACATTCCCACGAAATCCGCGCGCCGCAGCCAACGCAAACAAATATTACCTTGCCGGACTGCGAGAATCTTTGGTTGGCGATTGGGCGGACTCAGTGGAGCCTGGCTCGATTGCGATGCTCACAGGGGGCGTCGCTGGGATCGTCTGGCATCTGGCCCAACAGCACCGCGTCTTCATCGTCAGCGGAACGCTCGCAACGCTTGCGCGCGTCCTGGCAACGAGAATTTCTCCCGATATTAAAGTGATCGCCACTGACCTGGAAGTCTCGCGCGGGCTCTGGACTGGCCAGCTTGCCGGCGAACACATCCACGGCAAAACCAAGCAGCGCGTGATTCGGGATTGTGAAGCGAGGCTCAAACTGCGTCTCGATCTCAGCTATGCGTACGGCAATGAGAGCGCAGACGTCCCAATGCTCGAATCTGTCGGTTATCCGCAGGTGGTGAACCCAGGAGCGCGCTTGCGACGCATCGCCAGAAAGCGAAGCTGGCCAATCCGCCATTGGATCGCGCACAACGAATCCGCACTCGAGTCCGCACACAGCCTCACAGAAAGAGAAGCGCGATGAAACTGCCGAGCAACATGAGCTTCTCTGGTGCTTCAGGCTGCGAGCTGCAAACTTGGACGGGCGAAGACTCGCCTTCGGAGCGGCGGGGTATCTCTCGATGGCTGGTGGAAACTCGTTTGGCATTCGGCGCGTTCGAATGGGTCACGTTCGCGTATCTCGCGTGGCTGCTGGCGATTTTCGTAATTTGCCGCCGGAATCTTCTTCACGCGGAGCTTCTTTTCGCCGTCCACGTCGCGGTCGGTGTGACGATCGTCGCGCTCACCCGCGCCGCTTCGCGGTCGAGCAACTCCATCCTGCAGTTTGTGCGGGACTGGTATCCCTTGCCCCTCTATCTATGGCTTTTCGAAGAGCTCGGCGGCATCGTGCATGCCATTTACCCTGTCTGGTTCGACCGCGTTCTGATCCAATTCGACTACAATTTTGCGGGCGTTCATCCGTCCGTTTGGCTGGCGCGCTTCGCAAATCCCACGCTGAACGATTTTATGCAGTTCGCGTATCTGACGTACTTTCTTTACCTCATCATTTTGCCCGCAATTTTGTTCGCGAATCGCGAGCGGCTAGCCTTCTGGACGGTTATGACATCGACCGCGATCGCGAACTATTCGATCTACGCGATTGCCGTGCTGTTTCCCGTCGAAAGCCCCTATCACTCGCTGGCCTCGCTGCAAACGAGGGAACTTACCGGCGGTCCCGTAACCGCGCTGATCGGCGTCATCGAGGGCTTCGGACGCGTCCACGGCGCTGCCTTTCCCTCGGCGCATGTCGCCGGTTCGCTGGTAGCGATTCTGGCGTCGTGGCGTTACCGGCGCTGGCTGTTTTGGATTTGCTTGCCTTTCTTCCTTTGCATGTGCGTCGCGACTGTCTATGGCCGCTATCACTATGTGGCAGACGTGCTGGGCGGCCTGGTGATTGGCACCCTCGGATTTCTCGCCGGCACGCGTCTCGTGCGCCTTCGTCACGCTTTGCCTCAAATCGAAGGGCGATGAATCAGCTTAGGTTCGGATGCCGACGATGCCATTCAGCAGCTTGATCGTATGCGAAAGCAATGCCGAGCAGCCGCGACTCGCCCCAACGCGGACCAATCAACTGCATCCCGATGGGCAATCCCGTGCGCGTGAAACCACATGGAATCGAGACGGCGGGGTGGCCCGTAAAATTCGCGGGCCGGTTCAATCGAACGAGCGCAGACCGCACATTTTCTTCTTCGCCCTCGATTTCAACTTTCCTCTCCCCGATTCGCGGCGCGCTGACGGCCGTCGCAGGCGCGAGGATTGCATCTGCCCGCTCGAAAGCGGCCTGAAAATCCTTCTCTGCTTCTGCTTTCATTGCCAAGCCGCGCAAATAGTTCACCGCAGAAACTCGAGTTCCCTGCTCTAGCCGCCTGCGGACGTCTTTGCCGTAGTCGCGGGCGCGCGCCGGAAAATAGCCCTGTGATTCGTGGTGATGCGCAGCCTCTGCAAGCGCGACGTCGTTCGTGGCCGGCAGAAGCGCCTTGGTGAGCCGCCGCATGTGGACATGCTCGATTGTTGCGCCGAGAGAACGGAACACCTTTACCGCGGCTTCCAGAGCTGCACGCTGTTCGTTATCGACACGATCGAAGAAATAGTCTTCCGGCCAGGCGAGACGAAACTGGCGCGGTACCAGCTCCGGCAGTTTCCGGTAATCGGGTGGCGTCACCGCCCAGGGGAATTTGTCCGCAATTACCTGCAGCAGAATGCACAGGTCCGTCACCGTTCGCGCCAGAGGACCAGCGTGATCGAGACTCACTGCCAGCGGCACGATTCCGTCGACGCTGACGAGTCCGAAGGTAGGTTTTAGCCCGACGATTCCGCACAGCGCCGAAGGAATTCGAATGGAACCGCCCGTGTCCGTGCCGACTGATCCGTAACACATACCCGAGGCGATCGCCACAGCGGAGCCGCCGCTCGATCCGCCCGGGATGCATCTCCGGTTCCAGGGATTGCGCGCAGGACCGAAATGAGGATTGTCGTTCGTGACGCCGTACGCGAACTCGTGCATGTTCGTCTTGCCGACGAGTATCGCGCCCGCGTCGGCAAGCCGCCGCGTGACTTCTGCGTCTCGATCGGGTACGAAATCTCGCAGAATTTTTGAGCCCGCGGTCGTGCGGATTCCGCGAGTGTAAATATTGTCCTTCAGCGCAATCGGGATTCCATGGAGCGGACCCAGCCACCCGCCACGTGAAATTTCGCGCTCCGCTTTGCGAGCCTCGCGGCGAGCGCGATCTGCAAGCACTGTGATAAATGCGTTTAATGATGGATTCAGTTTCTCGATCCGCCTGAGAGACGCGCCCACGAGCTCAACCGGCGAAATCTTTTTTTCGCGCACCAGGCGCGCGGCCTCTTCGATGGAGAGAAACGCTAGCTCCGCGCTTTCGCCATGACGACGAATGCCCGCCGGCACTAGAAGATCTTTTCCGGCCGGCGCAGGTTTCCTGCGGAGCCTACATTGGCGATTCGGAAGGTAACCAGATACTGATTTTCGTTGCGGATGGTACCGAACGAAAACTTGCGATATTCAAATCCAATCCCGCAGCACGACCCGTTGTAGCTGAATTCCGCGATCTGGTTCTGGAACCCATGTTGCGTGAAATCGTAGCTTGCGCCAAAAGTCGCGTTCAGCCCCGGCCGCGTGAGGTCGCCATAGCCGATCAGCGCACGCACCTGATTAGAGCGCTGCTGGAAATTCACAGGCGGAATTGGTGGGTTCAGAGGCAAGTTGAGCGTGGAAAACTGCGCCAGAGTGAGAAAGGATTCCTTGTAGGGCTTCAGCTTCAGCAGCGTGCCAATCGCGGTCATGCGATTTCGCTGAGGGTCGTAATTTAGGATGAATTGGGTGTCCCAGCGCTTCCCCGGCTCGATGGTCAAATCGCTGACAATTGGCGAAAAGCGTCGCGGCTCATCAGCAAACGCAAACGGTGTGAGTTCGTCGGTCGTTTGAAACACGTTTCGCTGCCCGGGAACCAGCGCGCCGCCAAACGTGGGATCGAAGAAGTATTTTTGGGCAAGCTGCCAACTCACCAGTTCCTCTGCGTCGCCGTCATCCGTTCGGCGATAGAGCCTCTGCGTGACGCCGTATTCCACTTCATTTGTGTCCGTCAGCGTGTCGTCTTCATCGAACCGAATGATCCGCCCGAACTCGTTCACACCGGTAACGAAGCTGTACTGGATATCCGGCTCAATCGTATGTTTCCAGCCCGTGTCGCCGCCATCCCACACCCGGTAGAAACTCGGCGGATGGATATCGAGCGAGAATTCTTCGGTATTGCGGAAGAATCCCTCGGGAATGTACTGCTCGTTCTGCATCTGGCCGCCGTAATACGTCGAGCGAAACGTAAACGTCGGCGTTAGATCGAGCCAAGAGCCCCAGTGCAGCGGCAGCGTCACCGAAGGCGCCAGCTCGCTGCGCTCGACGAAGTTCGGCGTCTCGAATGGCGTTACCGTTTCACCACGATGAACCGCTCCGGTAAATGCGTCGAATGAAAAATAGACCGGCAGACTGTCCCAAAACTGCCGGTCGACCGAACTGAACCGTGCTTCAGGAGCCGCGCGCAGTGTGATCGAAGTCTGCGGCGTAGCGCTCAAGTAGTTCTGGTAGCTCCCCGCCGCGAAATTCAGACTGTAGCCGTCGAAATTCCGCGTCAGGAACGCAGTGTTACGCACTTCCGAGTTCACCGCTTGGGTATACGTTTCAGACCAGGCCAGCCGAAACGTGAGTGAGCTGAGCTCATCCAGGTCGGCCACTGCGCGCCAGTCATCGCCAAGCAGGGCGGTGAAAAGAAAATGAATTTCGTGGCCACCCTGCAGAATGGGAGGGTTGGGTGGATCTTCAAGGCCGCGGTCCATCACGCCGAAATAATCCGCTTCCAGATGGGCGTTTTCCCACGGGCGCATTCGAATTTGCGCCCTTTGGTTCCATCCACGCTTGCTGAAGTACTCGCTCCCGATGGTTGCATCCGCCCAGTCGAGCGGCGCCCAGTACAGCGACTCCCCCAGAATCAGTCCCTTTCGCGAACTGTCGCCGATTTCAGGAATCAGAAACCCGGAATCGCGGCGCCTTTCGGCAGGAAATGTGGCCACGGGAAGATACAAAACCGGAACCGAGAGCAGGCGGAAATTGCCGTTTTCGAGCCGCACCGTCTTCTGTAGTTCGACGGTCGCGAGCGGCGCGTAGAACTTCCACGTCGGCCGGTTAGGATTGCACACGGTGAGCCACGCCCGATGGATCCGGTATGTGTTCTCATCCAACCGGTCGGCCTCATCAGCCTCGAAATAGAGCGGATTCGGGCTTGTCAGCAGCGTCGGTGTAGGCCGGCGTTGCAGCGCGAATGTCGCCTGGACGTGATGAAATTTGCCACGGCCCGTGCGCAATTCGTATTCGGCGTCATCCGCTTCGACGTGCTGCGTCAGGTAATCGAGTCTCACGTGGCCGCGTGCGGTCACTACGTCCGTCTCCTCATTCCAGTCGACATGGTCCGCACGCAATCGAACGTTTTCGTAGTGCAAATCCACGTTCCCGTCGGCGTGGTAGAGCTTGCCTGCCTCGCCGCCTTGGGTATCGGCCTCAAGTGTGGCCTCGCCACCCGTTTGGGGAAGCTTCGGCAATCCGCCCGCGATCGTCTGTGCGAATAAAACGGCGCGTGGCGCGGCAAGGACAAAAAGGACTAGGACTAGAAGTTGGTTGCGGACCAATGGCAGCGCTGTCGCGTTCGGCATCGACAGAAAATGATTCCGTAAGAAGAAGTCCGAGCGTAGCACGCGATTCGCCACACTCGCAATTGCGGCGGACGGGTTAAGTCGCGCAAGGTGAGACTCTGCCCTCTGGCTCCGCGTTGCCTGTTACGCGACAATTCTGGTTTGCCGTTTACTCCAATAGCTCGGGGCACCGCCTCGTGCTACCATTTCGGCGTTCCACTGGAACTTCCGCAGCGCAAAACGGACCAGTGATACGTATCTGCTCGAAGTGTGGCGCTCTTCTGCTCGACGACTCGGAAAAATGTTCTTTTTGCCAGATCCCCATAGATGAAGGACTTGGCCTCCCTGCGCCGGTGCCGGCAAACGCCGTAAAGAATGACGCGATGGAGGCTGAGGAACCTGAGTGGCGGCGCGAGGTTTCTCGCCGCCTGCATGAATATCGAGTGCGGCGGGGCAAATTGCCGCCCGATGAGTCCCAATCAGGGCTGCCATTCAAAGAATTCCACGAAGAGATCAAGCTTGAGCCTCGGGAGCTGCGCGCCAGGCCGCGCCCTCTTGCTCGACAGCGTCAAATCGACCGTGTGGAAATCTGCGTCCAGCCCGAACTGGATTTTTCCAGCTCCCCGCACGACCGTGCCCATCCGCAAACTGCTTTGGTACCCGTCGCGTCGCTTCACGAACGCCGTCTCGCTGGACTCATCGACGCAATTTTCCTTTGCTTGACCTGCGGCGGATTCATAGCCCTCTTCTTGTCTCTGCACGGCCAAATCAGCCTCGCAAAAACGGATGCCGTCGTCTATCTCGTTGTCGGCTATCTTTTTTATGCCCTCTACTTCTTCGTTTTCACCACGCTGGCCGGCGCAAGTCCCGGCATGCAGCTTCGCAGCCTCACCATCGTTCGTCTCGACGGCACTCTGCCTGACACGAGGCAACTCTTGTGGCGCAGCTTCGGTTATCTTCTCTCGGGCGGCACATTCATGCTGGGTTTCCTGTGGGCGATCTGGGATGAAGACCACTTCACCTGGCAAGACCGCATCTCGCAGACCTATGTGACCGCGGCAATGCCGATAGGCCGCGCGGAGCCTGTCGAGCTGCAGCCCGGCGATATCCACGCTACCCGTCAGAGTTTCGCGCGCCGGTAGATCCACCGATTGCCCGCAACGCAGCGTAGCCTGCTCGTCTTCATACTCGCAGATAGGCCATCACCGCTCGCACCGCTTCTTCCTTCGCGGCACTTAAAGATACGTTCGAGGGTCTTCGCAGGACCGCCGCATGGGATAGAGCATCCACCATGTTTGCGACGACGAAAACGATCTCATCGATGTCGCGGCGAATGCGCGGTTTTGTGGTTCTCGAAGAGATCGCCAGCCGGAAGGCGCCATGAAGACGGCTGGCAAAATCTCGCGAGCCGTCGGCTTTATGTGGAACGTGTGTCATCAGCAGCTCGTGCAGCTCCGGATCAATCGCGTGCGCGTCGATCATGGCCTCGATCAAGGCACGCACCAGGCCCTCGAGTGACGCCGCAGCGTTCTCGACAAGCTTGCTTTCGATCATCCGATCGACCTCTGCGATGTGCCGCTCGTGCAGAGCAACAAGGATCGCGCGCTTGTCGGGAAAGTATTGATACACCGAGCCGATACTGACTCCCGCGACTTCGGCGATTCGGTTCGTTGTAATCGCTTCCGCGCCCTCCCGCTTCAGAACTCGGGTTACTGAATCCAGTATCGCTTCTACAGTTTCTAGCGCCCGGCGTTGCCTCGGACGGCGCCGGACCGAGCTGCGTCTCGCGCTTGTTTTCATGACGGTCAGTATAGATAAAATGTGAGCATTTATACAACTGTAGTTAAACTCCCAACAGATAGGCCTCTCCAAAGCTCGCTTAAAGCGAGTAGCAGTAGGGCAACAATGACTGTATGCTATTCGCTATGTTTATGAATTGTGCTCATATTCACTGGAGTGAGATTGACCAAATGAAAAGGACAGAAAATGACGCGTCTGATCACAGGAGCTACAGGCGATATCGGGTCGAAGGTAGTAAATCTTCTCTTGGATCGCGGTGAACACCCGCGAATCTTCGTGCGCAATCAAGAAAAGGCGAGGAAGCTTTTCGGGGATCGAGTTGCAATTGCAGTGGGTGATCTCGCCGATCCCGCGTCGTTGCAGCGCGCGTTGGAAGGCGTCGACGCGCTCTTTCTCTTAAACAGCGGCCCGGACCTGGCAGCTCGAGACAAGGCGGCCGCGGGCGTCGCGAAGGCAGTCGGCGTCAAACATCTCGTCAAGCTTTCTTCCATGGACGCGCGACAAGAGGTCGGCACCGGCGTGTGGCACGCGCAGGGCGAAGCCGCGATTCGCGCTTCCGGCATCTCCTTCACATTCGTTCAGCCTACAGGTTTCATGTCGAATGCCCTTGCATGGGCCCCGTCAATCAAAGCTCAAGGAATCCTGCGCTCTCCAACAGGCCATGGCAAAATCCCTTTCATTCATTCGGATGACATCGCGGCCGTTTCCGTCGCGGTCTTGGCGTCGCGCAACTATGCTTTTCAGGCGTTGCCTATCACAGGTCAGGAAGCCCTCAGCTACGCGGACATGACGGCAAAGATCGCGGCCGCCATCGGCAAGCCCCTGCGATTCGAATCCGTATCCGAAGAGGAAGAGCAGAGACAGATGGCTGCGGAGGGTGATTCACCCGGGATGATCGCGGCGCACATGTCGATCTATCGCGCGATTCGCGAAGGACGTCTGGCAACGGTGACGAACAACGTCGAGCGCGTGCTCGGACGGAGGCCCATCACGTTCGACAAATGGGCGCGGGACCACGCCGCGGCTTTTCTCTAATCATTCGGCAGCCTTGCGAAGGCCGGACGTCCGGCTGGCAGATCTGGTTTGGTCCGAACTGGCCTCTCCGACGAGGACTCAGCTTTGAGACAGGAAAATGATGAGCCGCCGCGGCCCGTGCGCGCCCATCACCAGAATTTTCTCTATGTCGGCGGTGCGGCTGGACCCCGTGATGAGGCACAGGTACGAGTTTGCTGAAACCGTGCCACGAGATTGAACGCGCGCGAGCGCGGCATCGAGATCAGGTACCAGCTGGTCGATTGTGGCAACGACAATGTGGACCGGCGCGACAATCGACGCGCCGCGGCCGCCGCATCCCGCCGACACAAGAACCGATCCCGTCTGCGCCACGAGCGCTTCGCACTCCGTGATTGTGGCTTGTGAAGATTCCAGCGGTGGGCCTTCGCTAGACCAGCGAATTTCCCGGCCGTCAGCGAATTCTGTCGCCGTGCGCCGCAGTTCGGGCGAATCCTGCACGAATATGTCGCCGGCAGGAAGCGACGCAAGAATTCCTTTAATCCCTGCGGCGCGAGCATGCAGATCAGACGTTACGACGCATTCTGTAATATTGATAGCGCACTCCTTCTGGAAACGATCGAGCGCATCCACAACGCGCGGGAAGATCAGTTTCTCTGGCACCGGAGCCGGTTGCACCATACGCTCGCGCAAAGCGGTTCGGATGCGCGCCAGAATCCGCTGGCGGCTGGCGTTATCAGTTTGTGCCATTAGCCTTTCCCCACAGCTCGCGAAACGATTTTTTCGGCGCCGGGAGCGGCGCATGGTTTTTCGCCCATGACCTGGCCGGATCGAGTATCGAACCATCCAGATGAGCGGCATTCACCACGCGCAGTGCGGCGCGTGCCAGCCATCCGGCCATCGCGAAACGCTTGGGACTCTCCATCGTCCAGCTCCAGATTTTGAATCCGACGCGCTCGCTCAGAGGACGATCGGCATGGCGCACCGCTTCGCGGCGATTCTCGAGCAAATGATGATGCAAATCGATCTTCACGGGGCACGCGTCCGTACAAGCTCCGCACAGCGACGATGCGTACGACAGATGCTGAAATTCGTTCAGACCCCGCAAGTGGGGTGTCAGAACGCTGCCGATCGGCCCTGAATAGGTTGTGCCATAAGTATGCCCGCCCACCGTTCGATATACCGGACACGCATTCAGGCAGGCGCCACAACGGATGCAAGAAAGCACTTCCCGCTGCTCGCGATCCGCGAGCAGTTCACTCCGGCCGTTGTCTAGAAGGACGACGTGAAACTCCTCCGGGCCGTCGACTTCTCCCAGTCCTCGTGGGCCCCCAATGAGCGTGTTGTAACACGTGATCGTTTGCCCGGTTCCAGCGGACGCAAGTACGGGCCAGAACAGCGCGAGATCTTGCAATCGCGGAACTATTTTTTCGATCCCGGCAATCGCCACGTGGATGCGCGGCAGGCTCGTACCGAGTCGGTCATTGCCCTCATTCGTCGTAATAGCGATCATCCCGGCGTCCGCGACTAGAAAATTCGCGCCGCTGATTCCCATTTCAGCGGAAAAAAAAGCTTTGCGAAGCGCGCGGCGCGCCGCGGCGACTAGCTCCTGCGGTTCGTCCGTATCGACGTCGCCGAGTTTTTCCTTGAATAGAATGGCAATGTCCTTGCGCGTCAGGTGCATCGCCGGCGTTACGATGTGGTAGGGAGGCTCCTTGCGGAGCTGAACGATAAATTCTCCCAAATCGGTGTCGATGTCTTCTATGCCCGCTTTTTCCAGCGCGGCGCTCAGATGCATTTCTTCCGCCACCATCGACTTCGACTTGACGACCTTACGCACGCCGCGGCTCACTGCGAGATTCGTGATGTATTGCGAGGCTTCAGCGGAATTTTCGGCCCAGAAAACCTGGCCTCCGCGCTCTTTTACGCCCTGTTCAAATTCGAGCAGGTACCGTTCGAGGTTGTTCAGCGCTTCTTGCTTGATTTCGTGGCATCGCTCGCGAGCAGCTTCCCAGTCGGCGAAGGTTGCGCGTCCGCGAACGACAGCCGCATTGTAATGGTCGATGCTGCGGCGAATGATCTGGCGATGATTCAGGTCAGCGGACTTCTTCGCAGCGCTGCGCAAAAACTCGCGTGCGGCGGCGGTGCTCATCGCGCTCCGTCCATTGCCATGAATCGCCCTTTGCCGTCAGTCGTGGGCGGCGTTCGCGCCAGGATGCTGCCGAGATAAATCGCGCGAACCTTCGACTTTAGGAGGCGTAGCATCCCGTCCAGATGCATCAGGCAGCTCGGATCTGTCGATGTGACGTATTCGGCTCCGGAGGCCTCTGCGTTGCCGATTTTTGTTTCGCCCATCGCTCTCGAAATCATTGCGAACTTCGTCGCAAACGTTCCGCCGAAGCCGCAGCACTCTTCTGAATACGGCATTTCGATGAGCTCCAGGCCGCGAACGTTCCGCAGCAATTCACGCGGCTGCTGCTTCAGGCGCAGCTCCCGCAGCGCGTGGCACGCGTCGTGATAGGTTACGCGATGAGGAAAGGAAGCTCCCACATCGGTGACTTCGGCCACTGAAACGAGAAACTCGGAGAGTTCATAAACCTTGCGGCCGACTTCGATCGCTTTGTCTCGCATCGGCGAATTTGCAAGCAACTGTGGATAGAAGTTGCGCACCATCGTTGTACATGAGCCGGAAGGACACACCACGACTTCGGCCGCCGCAAAAACGCTCACGAAGCGCTCCGCCACCGGGCGCGCGTCGTCCCAGTAGCCAGTATTGAATGCAGGCTGGCCGCAGCACGTTTGGTCGCGCGGGAAATCTACATCGTACCCGGCGCGGCGAAGGACGCGCACCGTATCGAGCCCCACTTCCGGCATGAGCTGGTCGACAAAACACGGAATGAAAAGCGAAACCCTCATGGAGTTCGCGGAAACTCTGTCTGCAAGCCGGCGAAATGTCCAGCGGAAATGTCCGGTCCCAGAGCCACGTAACCTCCTCCTTGACTCAACCCGAAACCGTGATACGAAATGGTGCGAAACGGCCAGTATTCCCATCTGCGAAAGGATGGAAGCGATGAAACGCTATGGATCCGTTATCAAATTGCGTCCCGGAACGATCTCTGAGTACAAACGCTATCACGCGGCGGTATGGCCCGGAGTGCTCGATATGATTCGGAAATGCAACATTCGCAACTATTCAATCTATCTCAAGGACGATTTTCTCTTTGCCTATTTCGAATATCACGGCACAGACTACAAGGCGGACATGGCGAAAATGGCAGCTGATCCCAAGACTCAGGAGTGGTGGGCCGTGATGATGCCGATGCAGGTGCCGCTGGACACGCGAAGAGCGGGCGAATGGTGGGCGGAGATGGAAGAAGTCTTTCACGTAGATTAGCCCCCCGAAAATCTGATGAAGATCATCGACACGCATCAGCATCTCTGGGATACCACGCGCTTTCGGTACGCCTGGCTCGAGTCTTTGCCCAGGCTCAATCGCACCTTCGATCTGGGCCACTACAGGGAGGCCAGTCACGAACTGGAGATCGAGAAGACTGTATTCCTCGAATGTGATGTGGACGAGGACCAGATATTGTTCGAAACGCAGCACGTCTCGCAGCTTGCTGAACAGCCTGAGAGCCGGATCGCCGCCGTTGTTGCCTCAGCGCGTCCGGAGAAAGACGGATTCGAAGCGCACATCGAAAAGCTGCGCGGCTATCCGAGAGTCAAAGGCATTCGGAGAATTCTGCACACGCAGCCCGATGAGCTCGGCCAGAGTCAGACTTTTATTCGCAACGTCAGCAAGCTGGCGCCATATGGACTCTCCTTCGAGATCTGTGTCCTGGCGCGACAACTGCCGATCGCAATCACCCTCGTGGAGCAATCACCTGCCGTGACCTTCATTCTGGACCATTGCGGCGTGCCTCAAGTCAAAGAGCGCATCCTGAGCCCCTGGCGTGAACATCTTCGCGAGATTTCGAAATTCCCCAACGTGTTTTGCAAAATCTCAGGGATTGTCGCCTACGCAGACCCCGTGAACTGGCGGCCCGCCGACCTGCAGCCATTCGTCGAACATGTTCTGGAATGTTTCGGCTGGGACCGCGTGATGTTCGGCAGCGATTGGCCCGTATGCACCCTCGCGGCAAGCTGCAAGCGCTGGGTTGAGACCCTTGTGACGCTTACAAAGCCGGCCGGCGCCGCGAACCAGGCAAAGTTGTTCCGCGAAAACGCAATCAAAGCCTATCGTCTCGAGTAAAGACATTCTCGCCCCGGTGCTGGCTGCGCCCGTTCCACAATTCGGGATAATAGTTGTATCCTCGACCCCCTCGCGATAGACGCGACCGGAGAAGCTACTCATGTCTCGAATTTCACGGGCCCCGCGCCGCCTGCTTAGCCTGGCCATAGTAATTTGCGCGTGCATACCTTCGATTTTGTCTGCGCAGCAGTTTCCATCAAATCTCTACTCAGGACTGCGCTGGCGCCTGATCGGCCCATTTCGTGGGGGCCGTTCCAACGGCGTCACCGGCGTCCCCGGGCAGCCGGAGACGTTTTATTTCGGCGCAGTGGGTGGCGGCGTCTGGAAATCGCAAAACGCCGGACGCACCTGGACGCCAGTCTTTGACTCCCAACCAATCGCCTCCATCGGCGCTATCGCGGTGGCGCCTTCGAAACCCGATGTGGTCTATGTCGGCTCCGGTGAAGCGGATATGCGCTCTCAAATTTCTTTCGGCAACGGTATGTACAAGTCCATCGACGCCGGCAAAACGTGGGCGCACATCGGGCTCGACAATACCCGCCAAATCGGGCGCATCCTTGTCGACCCGCAGAATCCTGACCTCGTGTACGTCGCGGCTCTCGGCCATGCGTATGGCGCAAACCCGGAACGCGGCGTCTATCGCTCGCAAGACGGCGGCGCGACGTGGCAACTGATTTTGCACAAGAGCGACGATGTCGGCGCCATCGACTTGGCGTTCGATCCGCAGAACTCACGTACGATCTACGCGACGCTGTGGAACGTACGCCGTCCACCCTGGAGCATCTATCCCCCTTCCTACGGTCCCGGCAGCGGTATTTTCAAGTCCAGCGACGGCGGCGATTCGTGGCAACAACTCACGCAAGGTCTCCCCACCGAGCGGGTTGGCCGCATCGGGATCGCCGTTGCGCCATCGAATTCGAACATTGTTTATGCCATCGTGGACGCCACCAAGGGTGGAATTTATCGCTCCGATGACGCCGGCGCGTCCTGGCGAAAAATGTCCGACGAAAATCGCATCTGGACGCGCGGCTGGTATTTCTCGAATGTCGTCGTCGATCCCAGAGATCCCGAGACCGTCTATGTTTCCGACACTTCCGTCTATCGCTCGACCGACGGCGGCAAAACCTGGATCGCTTTCAAAGGCGCTCCCGGGGGCGACGATTACCACCAGCTCTGGATTTATCCCGATGATCCCAAACGCATGATTCTCGCAAGCGACCAGGGCACGATCGTCAGCGTCGATGGCGGCGTCACGTGGAGCAGTTGGTACAACCAGTCCACCGCCCAGCTTTATCACGTCGCGGCTGATTATCGATTCCCGTCACGGGCCACCGGCTCGCAGCAGGATAGCGGCGCGATGACCGTCCCCACGAACAGCGGCCACAGCGAAATTTCCATGCACGATTGGTCAGGCCTTTGCGTCGGTGGCGAAAGCGGCTACACCGCCCCCGATCCCCTGCATCCGGAAATTATTTTTGGCGACAATAGCGTCGAGCGATGCAATCTCGCTACCGGCGAAGTCCGCTCCGTCTCGCCGGAGTTGAGCCGCCAATCCGAAGGCCCGTTTCGCAGGACGTGGACGCTGCCTCTCGTTTTCTCCGAGGCCGATCCCCACGCTCTCTATTTCAGCGACCAATTTTTGTTCAAGACGATCGACGGTGGAAATAGTTGGGCGCAAATCAGTACTGATCTCACGCGCGAAGATCCCGGAGCGCCTCCGAATCTCGATGCTGCCACGATTGCCGACGCTCCTTCCTCAAAACGCCGCGGTGTGATCTACACCATCGCCCCGTCGCCCATCGCTTCGCATCCCAATTTGATCTGGGTCGGCACCGACGACGGCTATATTCAGGTGACTCCCGATGGCGGCAAAAGCTGGCGCAATGCCACCCCGAAGGAACTGACTCCGTGGAGCAAAGTCGTGATGATACAGGCGTCGCACTTCGATGCGGCCGAAGCATACGCCGCCGTTGATCGGCACCGCCTCGAGGACAACGAACCTTACATCTTCCGCACTCGCGATTCCGGAAAAACATGGCAGCAGATCACGTCTGGCTTGCCTGCGGGCGTTTACATGCAGACCGTAAAAGAGGACCCAAAACGCAAAGGCTTGCTTTTCGCCGGCACCGAACTCGGTGCCTACGTTTCGTTCGATGACGGCGACAACTGGCAGTCGCTACAGTTGAATCTGCCTCCTACATCGATGCGTGATTTCGCCATTCACGGGGACGACCTCATCGTGGCCACGCACGGCCGTGGGTTTTGGGTGCTCGACGACATCACGCCCTTGCGTCAACTTACCGGCCAGGTGGCACAAGCGAGCGCCCATCTGTTCCGTCCCGCGGATGCGATTCGCATGCATGCCGGCGCAGATTACGCCTCGCCAACTCCAAAGGACGAAGCACTCGCAGAAAATCCGCCCGCGGGCGCGATGATCGACTACTACTTGAAGTCCGCCGCATCCGCACCCGTTGTGATTGAGATCTTCAACGCGAGAAATGAATTGGTCCGTCGCTATTCGAGCGACGACCATCCGCAGGCGGCGAACCCGGGGACCTTGCAGTTCCCGGCCTTCTGGCGCCCTGCGCCTCCGTCGGTTTTTACAGACGCCGGCATGCACCGGTGGATTTGGGATCTTCACTACGCGCCACCGCCCGGCTCGCGCCGCTTTGCCGGATTCGACTTCGGCCCCGCCGGCGTGCCTGCTTTGCCTGGGGCGTACACCGTAAAGCTCACCGTAAACGGCGATACGTACACTCAGCCGCTAAACGTGAAGATGGACCCGCGCAGCAAAATTTCAATGGCCGAAATGGAAAAACAGTTCAACGCCGCCACCCAAGTCGCGCGCCTCCAAACAGAAGTAAACGACGCGCTTCAGGAACTCAGCCGGCTGCGCAATACCATTCCCGATCGCCGCGCGCACGTGCGAAACAACAATGCACTGGTTGATGCACTCGACGCCCTGGAAAGAAAAGCTGGAGTAATTGTCGGAGCTTATCCTGCGGCGATGAATCCCATGATGCCGCCGCCCGAAGCCGCGAACCGTAACGCGAACTTGACCGTGCTCGTGGGCCAGCTTACGCAGATCTCATTTGCCGTGAACAGCGGCGACTCTGCGCCCACGATGGAGGAGACGCAAGCCATCTCTTCCAAGCGCGCCGAAGCTGATTCGCTGTTCGCGCAATGGAGTGCACTGAAAACCAAAGACCTTGCCGCGGTTAACGACGAGCTCAAAAAGGTGGAACTAACTCCCATCGTTATCGCGCGCGGCGGCGCGCCGGAGAAGTAAAATCACCGGCTCGTCCGGCAAGATCTCCCAAAAATCACCTTGAGTCTAAGCGGAAGCAAGAGCGGAGCGCCTCGATTGGTGGTATTGCGATAGCTGCGCGTTCGCCGCGGCCACGACATCGAGCTCGGCGGCGATCCGTTCGAGGTCGGAACCCCGCACGATTGCGTACAGCTCACCTTCGCCGAGATCGGTATACACGCGATTCCCGATACACCCCGAGCTGACGATTGTGCCGTGCCCCATCGCAGCGGGAAGGCCCATGCACGTCGGACGCCCAAGCATCGGGATCTGCGCTGCCACGCCCGCGCGCTGCGCCGCTTCATTCAGCACCATGATTTTCGATGCTGGGCCGGCGAACATGACGACGTCCGGTGCCACCGGACTGTTTCCAAGCGCCGAGTAGACGATCACGCCAGGAGGTTTCGGTAGCCGAGGAATCCCGGGGACCTCTTCCATTTTCACATAGCCAATTTGAACCATCAGTCCCAAGGTCTGATCTAGCTCGCTCGCGCGTTCCGCCGGCAACGCAATGTTGTGCGTGTAACTTCCGATCGGGCAATTGTAGTGATCGCCAGGAACCGTATAAAACGTTCGTCCTGCAGCTGCGAGGCGCCAGAAACTGCAGCCGGAAGGTTCCGTGCCCGCAAATTTCTCCACGCCCATGGGCGGCGTGTCCTGAAACTTCACGGCCACAGGCCGCTTGCGCAAGTCCAGAGCTTTGGAGATCCGCTTTTCGAGCGCGGCGTAATCAGACATTTCGATCCTCCCGAACCGCCATTTTGAGCTTCCGCGTGACGAGGACGCATTCTGCCACAGGAACGAGGCCGAACACGATGATAGAAAGGTCACCTAGAATGAACTGGCTGGCAGATTGGCGGCACGCGCAAGAAGCTGTGGCAAGTCTTTCGTCGATGCGGAAGCTCTTTTACCCAGCTGGCCGTTTAAGTCTCGGACTGCAGCTTTCACCGTCTCGACTTCCTGTCCGTTGCTGCCCGAAAGAAGATTTTCGGCGCGAACGAAGCAGGCCCAGGCTAGCTCATTCGGCGCGTTGTGACGCCGGAGGAATTGTCCGTAGTTGAACCAGTCGAAGGCTTCGCCCCGCGTGTCGCTTGCTTTCTGGTCGAGCGCGAGTGTTCGCTCGTAGGACTCCGCCGCTCCTTTAGAATCGCCGGTCCGTTCCTGCAAATCAGCCAGCCGCGCTACCGCCGGACTCTCGAGGTGAGGATCGCCATGGTCGTCGGCCAGCGCGATTGCCGCCTGATACGCAGTAATCGCGTCGGCAGCATGATCGAGCCGCGTTTCGTCATCTCCCAGCTGGATTCCCGCTGAAATCCGTTGCTCTGCCGACGCGGCAGGATCGTCACGATGTGACGCAGCGAGCCGCAAAAAAGCTTGCCAGTGCGGTATCGCGCCCTCGGCGTCGCCTTTTCGGTCGAGGGCTTGTGCCAGATAAAGCTGAGCATTTGTCTCCTCCGGATTGATGCTTAGGGCTTTTTGCCAAGAATTCTCGGCCTCGTCTGAATAGCCCAATTGCGCCGCCAGGAGGCCGTAATTCACTAGCGCGTCAGCATCATTTGGAATCAATTTGAGCATCTTCCCGTAATGCTCGTAGGCATCCGTGTAACGGCCGTTTTCAATCATGGCCTTTGCGCAGGCGTGTTGAAGCGCGGCATTCTGGGGCGCTATTTCCACCGCACGCTCCAGTGCCGCCATAGCGTCTTCGCGCTTTCCTAATTTCGCTTCTGCCGACGCGATTCGGGCCTGCAGCATGCTGTCGTAGGGATTCATCATCGCCGCCCGTTGCAGAGACGGAAGATTTGTCTCGTCGGTCCCCAGTGCGAAATGGATTTGATCCACGCCTCCCCAAAGAAAAAGCAATGTCGCCAGCGTCCAACGGAAGGCTGTCGCAGAAAGGACTCTTGAAGCAATCGAAGGCGCAGCGAACGCGGCCGGCGCCGTCGTTGTCTCCCTCGAAATGGCCGCTCCAGGGGTCTTGGCACGGTCCACCAGCAAAGACGACACCCGCTTATCGCGCAGCTTCCAGATAGCGCCATCAAGCATGAAGTGGTGGATGTTCACGAGCGCCGAAAAAATCAGGAAGCTTGTAGTGAAGTCGAAATGGCCTAGATAGCTCACGATCCATGGCCCCGGAATGAACAGCGCGATCCCCCCCGCAAACAACGTCAACAAATACGCGCTCATTCGCCAGGGCGCTCCGCTTTTTGCTCGTGCTTCGCGGCGTTGGTAGTAGCTCGTGATCCAGATGTATTGCGCGGAATGCAACACCGCCAGGATGCCGCTGCTGTAGCGCGTCTGCGGAATCTGATATGCAGAATGCAGTTCGAGCAGCGTAGGCAGTACGAACCACAAAAATTGTGTCAGCAGAAGCGTGAGCGGCGCGATCATCGCCGAAAATCCGCTCCGCAGGAGAAGTCGCCGGAACCCGGCGAAAGCAAAAAGTGCGAACGCTGCACCACAAATGCCCCGAACCGGCAACGTGACATTCGCCGGTAGCCCCAGCGACAGAATCAAAGGGTCGCTCGATCCGCCGGTCTCGAAGCTACCCAGCAACATCGCGTACGACGCGATGAATGCCGCGCGAATCCACCGCTGCTCAGCCGCATCGATACTCGCGCCGCTTCGGCGCACGAACATCATCAGCAGGCCGTAGTTCTGGCCCGTGTAGTGCCACGGGCTCCAGCAAATGTAGAGCGTGAAAACCCACGGCAGCAGGTGGTAGCTCGCGTGGAGCAGAATTCCCGTCAGCACCAGCAGCAGCGTGATGTGCAGTGTGAAAATCTTGTATTTCTCGAAGTCCTCCCGCGTGTGATACGCGCGGTAAATGGTCGCCATGAAGTGCGGATAATTGAAAACGATCGCAAGCAAATAGAACCCCACGGCCCAGCCGTGCCTGTTCACAGGTGTCAGCCACAGGGCAATGGCAAGCAGTGGCGCAGACCAAGCTCCGCAGCCCACGATCAGGTCGAGCCATGGGCCATAGATCCACGGACTCGCCGCCGGCGCCTGGAAAACTCCGGGATTTGCGCGCGATTTGCTCATAGGCCAATTTCGCCGCGATTAGCTAGCTTAACGCTGCACGCTTTTCACGCTGTCCAACACGGCTCGCATCGATGTTGAAAGCGTCACTTCGAAGTTTGCGCGGGCTCGCGGCCCACCCATCCTCTGCCTCGCGCTTTGCACAAATTAAAGGTATCTTCTCCGCTGTCCGGTTCGCTCTCAGCGGTCGCGTCATGCAGCCCATGGAACGGCGCAGAGGAAGGCAATGGAACAGTCGCTAAAAGAGATTCTCGCCAGCTATAACGCCTCAGCTCCGCTCGCCCAGGCCTACACCATTCCTGCTTCGTGGTATACCGACGTTCGTATTGCCGAACTCGAAAAGCAGAACGTGTTCCTGCGTAACTGGCAGGCGATTGCCCGCACCGATCAGGTCGCCTCGCCCGGCCAGTACGTCACCGCCGCCATCGCCGGGGAGCCGCTCGTCGTCGTTCGCGGCAACGACGGGAAACTGCGCGCCTTCTTCAACGTTTGCCGCCATCACGCCATGATCGTAATGAATGAACCTTGCGGCCATGCGCAGCACATGCGTTGCCCGTATCACGGCTGGACCTATTCGCTCGAAGGCGAATTGCGCGGCATCACAGAATTCGAAGGCGTCTGCAATTTCGACCGGGCGCAGAATGGTCTCGTGCCAGTGCGTGTCGAAACCTGGGAAAACTTTGTCTTCGTTAATCTCGATCCTCACGCAGCGCCGCTCCAGCAATTCCTTGGCGCGCTCGTCGGCCTTACCCGGCCTCTCGGGTTCGAGAAACTGAAATTTGTCGAGCGCCGCAGCTACACGCTGAACTGCAATTGGAAGGTCTACGTCGACAATTTTCTCGACGGCGGCTATCACGTTCCGCACATGCACAAGGGGCTCAACAGCGTCCTCGACTACAAAAACTACACAATCGAGAACATCGGCCGCTGCTGCGTCCAATCCAGCCCCGTCGCCGTCGACAGCGCTTCCGAAGCCAGCGCCGCCGCCACGCGCAAAGGCGATCGCGCCTTTTATTTCTGGCAATATCCCAATTTCATGATGAATTGGTACGAAGGCTATCTCGACACGAATCTCGTGCTGCCCTTGGCGGTCGATCGCTGCGAAGTGATCTTCGATTTCTACTTCGGCGATGTTCAGCCTTCCACCATGCCTTACATCCGCGAGAGCATCGAAGTGAGCGAGCGCGTCCAGCAGGAAGATATCGTCATTTGCGACAGCGTGCAGCGCGGGCTGAGTTCCCGCGCCTACCAGGCTGGGCGCCTTTCAGTGCGCCGCGAGACAGGCGAACACCTGTTCCATCAGCTGCTCGCCGCAGACTTGAACGCTTCCCATTCCGCTGCCGCGCACTAAACTCTTTTACTCGCCTGCGGTGCTGCGAAACTCGCTTTTACTTTTTTGGATTTTCCCAGTTTCGAATTTCGATTTTCGGCTTTTTCAGCTCTTCGCCGCCTGCTCCAGCGATTTCGCCCAGTGCGAAAGGTGATTCAAGGACGCCATGTCCGTGTGGTCCAGTATGAGCGGCGTGATCGAAATCGCCCCGTCTCGAACCGCCGCTTGGTCCGTACCCGGCTCAATCCCGTCGGTAAGCTGCTGCTCGTGCAGCCAGAAATAACGCCGACCGCGCGGGTCCGCGCCCGGCTGCAGCAAATTCCGCGTAATTTTGGATGACTGGCGAGTGAACTGCACGCTCCCATTCCACGCTTGCGGCACATTCACATTAAGTAGGACTCCCTGCGGCAGCCCCTCTTTGACCACAAACGGCGCCAGCGTGCGCGCGAACTTCGCCGCCGGCCCAAAATCTACCTGTTTGCTGCGATACGCCAGCGACATCGCAATTGCCGGCACGTGATTGATCGCCGCCTCCATCGCCGCCCCTACGGTCCCCGAGTAGTAGACGTTCTCGCCCATATTCGCGCCGCGATTGATCCCCGAAATCACCAGGTCCGGCCGCTCCTTTACCAGCGTGTTAAACGCCAAAATCATCGCGTCCGCCGGCGTGCCCTCCACCGAAAATTCCCGCTCGCTCAACTGGTCGTAGTAGATCGGCTGCCTCAGCGTCAACGACTGCGCGGCCGCGCTCCGCTCCCCGTGCGGCGCCACCACCCACACCGTCGCCATATCCTGCAGCGCGTTCACCAGCGCGCGCAGCCCGGGCGCCTGAATCCCGTCATCATTCGTGATCAGAATATTGCTTTTGCTCACGCCGCTTCCAAAGGAGGGACCAACGCATCAGAACTTGCCAACTGAGGAGTGGTCGGGACGACTGGATTTGAACCAGCGACCTCACGCACCCCAAGCGTGCGCGCTACCAGGCTGCGCCACGTCCCGACTCTTTCGACCGCTATCGAGCCTATCACTCGCGTTCGAGAAGGGTCAAGATCGCCAGCAGTTCCTCGTGCAAATCCAGCAGGAATTTTTGATGCGCCCGCGACCGGTGCTCCGGCCGCGACGCCGCAGCAACAGGGGCGCGGCGCGCTTCGCTGGTCCCATCGCCATTTTGTGCCCCGCGTTCTGCCAAATGCTTGCGCGCGCCGGCGATAGTGAACCCTTCCTCATACAACAGCCGTTTGATCTCGAACACCATCTCGATGTCTTCGCGACGGTACAGCCGCCGCCCGTTCGGCGCCTTCACCGGCTGCAGCGTCGGAAATTCGCTTTGCCAGTAGCGCAGCACAAACGCCTTCGTCGACGTCAATCGCGCCACTTCGCTGATCGTGAACAGGCTCTTATCCGGAATCTCCGGTAAGGGTTGTGGTGCTGCGCTCGCCATTTCTTACGCGTCTCTCCCGGCCATCCTAGGCCCATTCCCCGCTGCTTTCAACCCCGGGGTTTTGGGTGGAATCCCCGACTTCAGTCCGTACAAAGGGGCCGCAAAGAAAATTCAAATTGGGCTTCAACTCCGGCACCTAATGCGCCTCATCGCCGCTTCCGCTCGTGCTCCACCCGCCCTTTCTCCCTCACCTTCTTCAGCCTCTGCGTAAACCGTATCGGCGTGCCCGTAAAATCAAACGCCGCCCGCAGCCGGTTCTCCAAAAACCGCTGATAACTAAAATGCAGCGGCACCCTCTGATTCGTGAACAGCACAAACGTGGGCGGCGCCGCGCTCGCCTGCGTCACATAATAAATCTTCACCTTCCGGCTCGCTGGCGACGTCCCTCGGTCCAGGTCCACGTTCGCTAGCCAACGGTTCATCTCGCCCGTCGAAATCCGCCGCTGTCGCGCCGCCGCCACTTGGTCAATCAACGCGTACAGCTTCCCGATGCGCTCGCCCGTGAGCGCCGAGACAAACACAATCGGCGCGTAGTCCAAGAACTTCAGCTTGCGCCGCACCATCGGCTCATATTCTGCAAGCAGCTTGTTCGGATTCGCAGCGGCAGCCGCGCGAGCGCCGTGCTTCGCGTCCTTAGCAGCTTTTTCGCGCGCAGCCTCAATCGCCAGGTCCCATTTGTTCATCACCACAATCACGCTGCGCCCCGACTGCTCCGCATAGCTCGCAATCGTCGCGTCGTGCGATGTCACGCCCACCGACGCGTCCACCACCAGCAGCGCAATGTCCGCGCGCTCCAGGTGCCGTTTCGCCATGATCACGCTGAGCTTCTCTGCCACCAGCTTCGTCTTCCCTTTTCGCCGGATGCCCGCCGTATCCAGGAACCGGTACGTCTTCCCGTCGTGCTCCACCACCGTATCCACTGCATCGCGCGTCGTCCCCGCTTCCGGCGACACAATCGCGCGCTCCTCGCCCACCAGCTTGTTCAGCAGCGTCGACTTCCCCACATTGGGCCGCCCGATAATCGCGATGTTCACATCGGGCTCAGCCGCAGCCGTTTCGCCGCGCGCAAATCCCGCAGTCAAAGCGTCCAACAGCTCGTCAATTCCGAATCCATGCTCCGCCGAAACCGGAAACACTTCGTCGCCCAGTTCGTAGAACTGGGCCGCCAAATCGGCCTGCTTCGCCGAGTCCGCTTTGTTCACCGCAATCACCGGCGGCTTCCCCGCCCGCCGCAGCAGTTGCGCCAGCTCCGCATCCAGCGGCAGCGGACCGGCTCTTCCATCCACGACCTGCACCACGCGCGTCGCATTTTCAATCGCCACGCGCGCCTGCCGCAGAATTTCACCGGGTATCCCGGCCTTGTCTTCTGGGACAATTCCGCCCGTGTCCACCACCTCAAACGGACGCCCCTCCCATTCCGCCGTCCCGTAGATGCGATCCCGCGTGATCCCCGGCTCGTTCGTCACAATCGACCGCCGCGTTCCCGTCAGCCGGTTGAACAGTGTCGACTTCCCCACATTCGGCCGCCCCACGATCACAATCGACGGCAGCTTCTCCGTCGCACTGCGACTGACAGCAGCGCCCCCACCTTCGCCGTTTTGTGCCGCTTCGCTCATGGCCTCATTCTGCATACGCAAGCCTACCACGCGAGCCATCACGCCGTTGCTGTCATCCCGAGCGAGCGCGATTTTTCCCCGACCAGGGATCTGCTGCTTGCGTTAGCTTCGCAGGGACGCCGCATGCCGTGCCCAACAAAAGAAGAATGCGAACCGGTGGCACCCGCAGCGGCTGCGAGACGTTTGTGGGCCTTTAGGCATTCTTAACGCTTTCTGTATGACTTCCTTAGGCCGGCTACTTACCCTCAAGACGGCACAAACCGCTAAGTACGGCGGTAACCGCGCGGGCCAGTTGGCACTTCGGCTTGGTTTCTAATGTGCCGGTAGGAGGAGATTATGATAAAGACAATTGCCGTCGCCTCGGTCATTCTGTTCGGGGGAATCTTCATTCTCGGAACGATGCAGAGCGTTGCCGTCGCGCAAAAGGCCTCAGTTCCTCATACGCAGGATAAGGTCGCTCTCGGTCAGCAGGAGGTGGAGCAGCTCGTCCTGCTGATCGCTGGCGACAAGACCGGCAAAATCACCAAAGACCAGTGGATGAAATTTATGGAAGCGGAGTTCGATCGCCTCGATAAGAACAAGACGGGCGAGCTTGACGCCAAAGAACTCACCCTATCCAGATTGCGCGTCAGCCGCTTCTCAGACCTCGGCAGATAACCCGATTGGCGCCGCGCTTGCCAGTCTGCAAGCGTGCTGGCGTAGTACGGAAACCCAAGGGCCCCGTTATTTCAGCTTGGCGTACTCGGATTTAGCTTGCTGCAGGACGGGAATGTCCGGGTCGGCGTCTTTCCAGAGAGCGAAGAAATCCTGATAAGCCGTGCGAGCCTTGACGGTATCGCCCTCCAGAGCGTAAGCGCGGCCCAGGTTCAAATGCGCGAGAGGATATAGCTGGCTTACCCCGAGGGCTCCACGGTGATCCAGAATCTTCTGGAACTCGGCGGCGGCCTTGGCGCCATCATGCATGCGAAGATAGGCGAGTCCCCGGATGTGGACCGGCCAGAACGCAGCTGGTTCGAATGGCCCGACGCCCATTTCGTACTTCCTGGCAGGTTCCAGAGCGGCGACGGCTTCGTCCGGCTTGTTCTGCTGCATATCGCCGAGCGCGCGTATCATGGGAATATAAACAGCCTGAACGAGAGTATTTTGCGGAAAATCGCGGTTCAACTGATCGCTGACCTTTTGCGCGCTGGCTACGTCGCCGCTGAGAGCCAGTGTCAGGGCTGCCAGTTCATGAACGTTTTTTTCTTCCGAACTATAGAGAACTTGGGTGGCTTGTTGGCGGGCCAGATCGGTGTAACCATAACTGGCTGCACGCAGTGCCCGGACAGCGTCAATCACGGGAACGAAGCCCTTATCTCTGTCGCGATTTGCCGCCGCGATCGCCAGTTCCGCCGTTTCACCGGACTTCTTGACCTTGCCGAGGGCGTTCTCGGCGCCTGCCCTGTTAAATAGCAACGTATCCTCATCGGGTGTTCCCGCCGCCCAGGATATCTCACGTTCCATGCCGGCCTGATCGCCGCGAATGAAAGCCATTCTAAATAGCGCGAGATGGGGGCCGATGGAATCGGCCTTCTGGACGTTAGCTTGCTCGGCGACATTTTTTGCTTCATCGTAACGATCGACGTCCACATAAGCGTTCGCCAAGTTCGCATAAGTATAGGAGTCCTTGGGATCTAATCGCATGGCCTCGCTGGCCGCGAGGATGGCCTTGTCCGAGAGGCCAAGGTCATTGTCATTCAACGCCAGATTGTCCAGGGGAGTTGAGTCGCGAGGGTAGGTCTGGTGCCATTGCTCATAGACCTCATCTTCCTTCTCAATTTCGCCAGTCCCATAACCATAATAGTGCGCCAGGATGTAGAACTTCTCGTGTTCGCTGGCTCTCTCGCGGAGGTCATAGGCCTTCTTCACGAGATCGGAAGCGCGACTGTGTTCGTCCTGATTGTCGTAACACACACCCAGGACGGCGTAAGCGGTGGCGAAATTGGGGTCGAGGTCGACTGCCCGCTGCAGGTGGGGAATTGCCTGGAGGTCGCTGAACTTCAGATGCTCGGCTTCGCCGAGGCTGTATTCCTTCAAGGCATCGAGTGACGAAGTCGTGGCCTGCTCGAGCGGCGTAGCAAATTGCTGGACGGAAGCGAGAGATTCACCGAGTTTCTGCCGCAGGCCGGAGGCGGCATTGTCGAGCGACTTGAGGACCTGCTCCTTGCTATTCGCTTCGATCTGTTCGCGAGCCAGAGAATCTCCCGTCTGGGCGTTTACTGCATCCAAGCCAATCACGTAATGGCTGCCGAGGCTGGAAATCGAACCTGTCAGAGTCGCCTTGATTCCCTCACGCTGGCAAATCTCCCTGGCCACGTCGCTGGTAATGCGCTGGTCCGCGGGACGACCCATATAGCGAAGGCTTTCCTGAATTTTCGACTCCGGCACCAGGTTCAAGTACGGCGATTGCTCCAGTTGCACAGCCAGTGCCTGCTTGAGCGTCCCGTCAAACACAGGGTCGCCAGTCGTGTTAACGAAGTCTGCCAATAGAATCGAGTCCTTCTCCGTCAGGGCGTGGACCGTTGTGGATCGCCAATAAAGCGCCCCGACTACGAGAACCGCCACGATCGCAACGCCTCCGATCAGGAAAGGCAACCCGGAGCGTTTGGAAACTGAAATAGTAGAGGCCTGCCCAGGCGCTGACGTCACTTCGACAGCCGACCGAGCGTCGTGTGATGCGCTCGAGGCTGGGCGCACCATCACAGGTGCGGAAGGAGAAGAGATCGTCGCGGCCGCAGAAATCGCCTCGGCGCCGCTTTGCAGCATGGCGCGGCCAGAATCGGTATCGCGCTTGAGGCGCTGCAGGTCGGCGCGTATTTCGGAAGCGTGCTGATAACGCAGATTGCGGTCCTTCTCCAGGGCTTTATTGATGATCCGTTCCAACTCGGCCGACGTGTCCGGATTCAGCCGCGCGAGAGGAATTGGGTTTCGCTCCAGAATCGAATTGAAAATCACGCCGGAGCTTTCGCCGCGGAACGGCAGGGCTCCTGTCGCCATTTCGTAAAGCACCGCGCCAAACGAAAACAGATCGGTGCGCGCGTCCAGCTCCTTGGCGCGAATCTGTTCAGGAGACATGTAGGCCACAGTACCTACGGCAGTTCCCGGACTCGTGAGAGGCTCCTCTGACGTCTTGGTCGGCATCACCGACTGACCGCCGGCCTCGGTGACGCGCACCTTGGCGAGCCCAAAATCGAGAACCTTGGCGTGGCCTCGCTTCGTCACAAAAATGTTCGCGGGTTTGATATCGCGGTGGACGATGCCCTGCGCGTGAGCCGCATCCAGCGCATCCGCAATTTGGATGCCCAGTTCAAGCACTTCTTCCGTCGGCAAGGGTTTTCCGCCGATCAGATGCTTCAGGGTCTGGCCATCGAGAAACTGCATGGCGATGAACGGCTGACGCTGACTGGGATCGTCGGGTCGGAGTGGAACTTCGCCAATCTCGTAAATGGTGCAGATGTGAGGATGATCGAGCGCCGACGCAGCCTGCGCTTCCCGCTCGAACCGTTCGAGCGTCGGACGGTCTTTGGCAACGTCTTCCGGTAGGAACTTCAGCGCCACGAATCGGTGTAGGCGAGTGTCCTCGGCTTTGTAAACCACACCCATGCCGCCGCCACCGAGCTTTTCGATAATCCGGTAGTGCGAAATGCTTTGGCCGATCAGCGCGTCGGCTTCCGCCACAGTGCCGCCATCTTAGGTTGTGGTTCCTAGCAGAGTCAACGAATCCTGCGCGCGCGGATCTTACGCAGCCCCACGGCATGATTGCTGCGGTGCCGCAGGCCCCAGTGGCACATCAATTCGAGCATCGGAGACAACGACCTTCCATATTCTGTAATGGAGTACTCAACCTTCGGCGGAATCTCCGCATACACTTTTCGCGAAATCAGCCCGTCGCGCTCGAGTTCGCGTAACTGCGCCGTCAACATCTTCTGAGTGGCGCCAGGAATAAGCCGCCTGAGTTCGCTGAACCGGCGCACGCGGTTGCGAACGTGCCACAGAATCACGCACTTCCATTTCCCGCCGATAACTTCCAGCGTGTATTCCACCGGACACTCTTCTATGGTTTCTTTCACGGTACTACCTCACTTTCGAGTGCCTACTTGCATGGCAGAAGTGTAGTGCCTATTTTGGTGAATCGGAACGAAACGGCAAGCGAATTTAGGGTGGATCTTGCCGCTGGTTGAGCGGAGAGGAGAAAAACCGGATGAGATATGGAGTATTGGGAACGGGAATGGTCGGACAGGAAATCGCCACCAAACTGGCCGCGTTGGGCAATGAAGTGTGCATGGGCTCGCGAGGGCAAGACAACAAACAAGCAAAGGCGTGGGTAGAACGCATGGGCAAAAACGGCAAAACAGGGACGTTCGCAGAAGCAGCGCGCTTCGGCGACGTCCTCGTGAATTGTACCCAGGGCTCTCATTCCCTGGAGGCGCTGCGAACTTTAGATAAAAACGACGTCAGCGGCAAAATCCTGATTGACGTCGCCAACCCGCTGGATGCGTCCCGGGGCATGCCTCCCATCCTTTCGATTTGCAACTCGGATTCGCTTGGCGAAAGCATTCAACGCGAGTTTCCGGAAGCAAAAGTGGTGAAGGCGCTCAACACGGTGAACTGCCGCGTCATGACCGATCCAAAGCGTGTGCCCGGCGAGCACGACCTCTTCATCTGTGGAAACGATCAGGCTGCGAAGAAGGCCGTTACGACCCTGTTGCGCGAGTTCGGGTGGAAGTCGATCATCGACCTTGGCGACATCACAAGCGCGCGCGCAACCGAGCAACTTATGCCGATCTGGCTGCGTTTGTGGGGCAACTTGGGTACGGCAGACTTCAACTTCAGGATTGTTAGGGCTTAGCAGGGGAGTCAAAGAATCTCCAGTTTGTCGGTTGCTCTGCGTCGTACGCCTACGTAGTTGCCGCAATGGCGTACTACCGCCGCTTTGGTACTCGACATGCCATTCACCTTGTGGTAAACTACCATCTGGGATTCAAATGATGAACAACAAAAGAGGGTCCAGGGTCTCCACTCGCAGACCCTCCGACAAAAAACCGCAGGATTTTCTCCGGGCGTTTCTGGTCAAATCCTGCTGAAGACAGTGCGAGTAGAAACGTTGCTAAGTCCAATGCCCTCAACGACGCCCCCTCTTCTACTCGATACTCAAACCACACCCCTCCAAGGCAAGTTTTTTCAGCCCTGACCACTACGAATGACCGACCGAAATCACAACTCGGTTTGGAGGTTTACAAAGAATGGGCTGGATGGTGGTCGAGGGTTTCGCGGACCTTGCGAGCCAATTCCCGCGCCGTATAGGGCTTTTGCAAGACTGGCAGGCCCTGCTGCTGGACTTTATGGAGAAGAGCGAAATCGGCGCTATAACCCGTGGCGAAGATCACGGCAATGTCGGGGCGATGGGCGCGGATGCGCGCGTATATTTCCGGACCGTTAAGCTTGGGCATAACGACGTCGAGAAGAGCGAGAGCGATCTCCGGCGCGCCCGGGAGGAATGCGCGGACGGCCTCTTCGCCATCGGCGACGGAGATAACCTTGTACCCGAGCTTCGTAAGAGTTTCCGCTGCAATCTGCCGGAGGCCGTCATGATCCTCGGCGACCAAGATGGTTTCCACACCGCCCTTCACCTGCGGATCCTCTTCCGGCTGGACGGGAGCAGGCGCCGCCGCGCCGCCGCTCACAGGGACGTAGGCGCGGAAGGTGGTGCCCATTTTCAGCTCGCTGTAAACGTGAACGAACCCGCCGTGCTGGCGGACAATGCCGTAGACGGTCGCAAGACCGAGCCCCGTGCCCTTGCCGAGTTCTTTGGTAGTGAAAAAAGGCTCGAAAATCCGGTCGAGCGTGGCGGAGTCCATGCCGGTGCCCGTGTCGGTAACCGACAGCATGACGTAGTCGCCCGGATGGGATAGCGGCTGAACCTTGCAAGCCTCGTCGTCGAAAGAAACCTTCGAAGTCTCGATGATGAGCGAGCCGCCTTCGGGCATGGCGTCGCGCGAATTGATACACAGGTTCATCAGAACCTGTTCAAGCTGAGTGGGGTCGGCGCGAACAACTGGCAAGTCGATTCCGAGGCTGCATTTGATTTCGATATTGCTCCCGATAACCTTTTCGAGGAGGTTCAAAGCGTCGGTCACGCTCTGATTGAAATCGATGTCGCGCGGCTCAAGAATCTGGCGGCGCGCGAAGGCGAGTAACTGCTTGGTCAGGGCGCCGGCGCGTTCAGCCTGGTGACGCACTTTTTCGAAGTGGCGGTGAAGGCGCGATCCTGGCTCGGCTTCCTCGATCCCCATGTCCGCCCAACCGAGTATGGCCCCGATCATGTTGTTGAAGTCGTGAGCAATACCGCCTGCAAGCTGGCCGATGGCCTCGAACTTCCGGGCTTGCAAGAGCTGGGCTTCGAGCGCGATGCGTTCGGTGACGTCTTCGACCATAAGTTCGAGGCAGGAACCGGAGCCGTCGAGATCGGTTGCGCAACGGCCATTGAGGCGTACGGTAACGCCGCGGCCGTCCTTGCGCTTCCAGTCGACGAAAGCGTCGACTCGCCCCTCCTTTCTGTGCGACTCCTCGATTTCATTGTGCCGGGCAGGATTCGAATACAGGGCAGCGGTGTTTCCCAGGGCCAGAAATTCCGCGGGCGAATCGTATCCGAGCATCTCTGCCAGAGCCCGGTTGGCGTAAACCAGGGCGCCATCAGGTCTCTCCCAGTAAATTCCATAGGCAGCATTATCAACGAGACTGCGATATCTAGCCTCGCTCTGCCGCAACGCTTGGTCGACGAGCCTTTCCGCTTCGTGGAGATCTCGTTCCTCCCTGGACCGCCGAATCGCCAAGGAGAGACGGCCGATTTGATCCTTCAGGACGTAGTCGGTGACGCCGCGCTTAATGCATTCGACAGCCAACTGATCGCCGAGCGTGCCGGTGAGAAGGATAAGCGGCACGCCAGGGGCGATTTCCTTGACGATGGAAAGGGCGTCGAGCCCGGTCCAGCCGTTCATCCGAAAGTCAGATATGACGAGTTCAATGTCCTCCTGACGAAGCTTTGCGGCGAACTCGTCGCGTGTGGAAACGACGTGGGCCTCAAAAGGAATACCGGAGCGCTTGAGCTCGCGTAGGCAAAGTTCGCTGTCGTCGGGATTGTCGTCGGCAATGAGCAATCGCCAGGGGCGTTCGAGTGTCTGGTCGGTCATTTCGATTCGTTCACCTGGCCCGGCTAAAACAGGCAGGCAAAATGGAGAATGAGCATTTCGGCGAGAAGGAGAGGCTTCTACCGTTGATGCGAAAGACCACGAGCCGACGAAGACCAGCTCTAAAGCCTTTCTGAAGGGACCTCTATTTTTTCAACCCGAGTACGCGGAAGTCAAAGATTGCTAGGCGGCGAATGCCCTGGAAGTTAATGCGAGGCGGACTGGTGGTCAGCTCCCGCAGTGGGATGACTCTCTAGATATTCTCCCATGCTGGAGGTGAGCTGCTGGATTCCACCACGAACGTTCTTGTCCAGCGCTTCCACGACATCGGGGACCTTCTTGCCGCTGACCGGTTCGTCGTGGGAGTAGGCATTGGACCAAACGGTGAGGCCGCTCTTTGGGTCGAACAGCTCTAGTTGCACAGAAAAGCGACCCGCAAGCTGAGGCTTATCGACCTCGTACAATCCAAAAAGGCGACCCCGTACGATGTAGTCGGCGCGGAGACTGCTCGCCATTCGAGAAACCGAGCGATATTGGCCCGAGGCGCGCAGCGAAGTGATGAGCATGTCCTGGACCATGTCTGCGGGCGGCTCCGCCCAGCGTTCGTACTCGTACGTCCCGAGTTCGACAGGGCCCGAACCGAAGACGAGCCGATCGGCGCGATATAACTCCGATGTGGAGATTCTTCCCACCAACAAGGTGACAGGAAGCGGTTGGGCCGCCCTGGCGGGAGGGGGATCCAAATCGAGGACGTAATACTTGACAGGGCGCGAGCCGCCGCACCCGCACAACACTTCGACCATTCCCAGCAGTAGCGTTATGTAGCCAATTCGACGCCTCATTATTCTGCTCTCCATCTATTGCGGTGGCGCCTGCCCCGGTTCTCGCGGCTTGACTCCCGAAGCGCGAATCAAGGTGTAAGGCCGAGTTTTGATCGTTTCGGTGAACTCGTTCAAATTTGCGGTGACGCTGCGCAAATTATCGATGATTTCGTCGAGATTCTCGCTATTTGCGCTCATCGTGCGATCGAGTTGATCGGTAAGAGATGCCGCTGAAGCGAGCGCCTGTCGCAAACTGACGACGGCAGCGCGAACGTCGGGGCGGTCTTCGCCGATCATCGCGTCAATATGGGCAAGAGCATCGTTCGCTTGCGCCGAAGTCTTCTTGAAGTCGTCGATGAGCGGACCTATCTTCGCGCTCGCTGCGTCGACGTTGCTGATAGTGGAGCGAATGGCAGGCCGATTTTCCTCCAGCATGCCACGAATGTTCGCGAGACTCGCGCTGACATTGGCGCGATTTTGATCGCTGATCAGGTCGTTGACGCGGTCCATGGTTTCCTTCAGGGCGACCACGCGCTCGTTGAGATTATCGAGTAGCGTGTTTGCCCGAGGTCCGATCTGAGACAACATCGCCTTAATGTCATCGAGACTTGTATAGTCGATTGCATTGAGGGTGGCGTCGCGTGGAGCGCGAGGAGCATTTCGCGAGCCGGCCCGGATACCGAGAAAATTGTCACCGAGGGGGCTGGTGCTTGTGATCTCGACTTTGCTATCCGATTTAATAGGGACGTCTGGATCGACGGCAAAATCGATTTCCATTCGTGTGGGATCCTGAGGATCGCTGCGAACCTTGGTCACGCGACCAACCGGAGGGCCACCCGCGTATCGAACCTCCGCGCCCGGGCCAATGCCGCCGGCGTTTTTGAAGTAGGCGCGATAAGGAATGTCCTTGGCGTTTACTTTTCCCGAGAGCATGAAGATCGTCACCACCAGCAATGCCGCGATGATGACGACAAACAGCCCAACCAGAGCTTCCTCGCGCTTGGCTTCCATCTGATTCCCCGCAGAGCCGGATAGACCGCCCCGTGCAGCCTGCAATGTGGCGGGGAGTATACCACCGCTCTCCGAAAATCAAAGAGCTAACGGCGGTCTGGGGGGGTTTCCCCGGTGAGCATTTGGAGGTAGTCAATTTCGCCAGTCAATTCAGGCTCGGGAACGCGATCGAGAAACTGGCGGACACGCGGCTGCTGACTGGCGCGGAGTTCGGAGGTGGTTCCGTTGGCGACGATGTTCCCTTTGTCAAGGAGGATCATGCGATCGGCGATAAGAAAGGCGCTGGCCAGCTCGTGTGTGACGACAACGATGCTGATCCGGAATGCCTTTTTCAGTTTTAGGATGAGCTCGTCTATGCCGGCGGCAATGATGGGATCCAAACCGGCGGAGGGTTCATCGAAAAAGAGGATCTCGGGATCCATGGCAAGCGCGCGAGCTATCGCTGCGCGTTTTTTCATCCCGCCGCTCAATTGTGCGGGCATGTAGTCCTCGAATCCCGAAAGCCCAACCTGGTCGAGCTTGAGGCGGACCATGATTTCGATCGTAGAATCATCGAGCGAGGTGTGCTCGCGGAGAGGAAGAGCTACGTTCTCGCCTACAGTCATGGAACCAAAAAGAGCGCCGCTCTGGAATGACATGCCCATTTTTGTACGCAGTTCGTCGCGCTCTGCTTCGGACATACCCGCGAAGTTTTTGCCCCGAATCCAGATCTCGCCACCAGACGGACGCTCCAGACCGACGAGGGTGCGCAGAAGCGTGCTTTTTCCGGAGCCGGAGCCACCGAGGATCACCATGGTTTCCCCGGCAGGAACCTCAAAATTGATACCGTGCAGAATTTCCCGCGTCCCATAATTCACGCGAAGATTCTTGACGACGATTGCCGGACCGTCGGCTTGCGATGACGTTCTGTCGACGCTCTTGGAGTTTTTGAACATGGCTAGCGTGCGGTGAAATAGAAAATTGCGGTGAAAACCAGGTCTACAGCCACGACAAGGAAAATGGATTTCACCACGGCCGATGTCGTCGATTTACCGACTTCTTCTGAGCCAAGACCAGTGGAAAATCCTTCCTTGCAACCGACAGCCGTAATGACGAGGCCGAACATGAATGCTTTCACCAGACCCAACAGAATATCGCGGAGCTCAATCGAGTTGATGGTGGCGCGGAGATAAGACGCCCAAGTGAAGCCGGCGCTCGTAACTCCAAAAGAACCACCGCCGAGAATACCCATGAGATCGGCCCATGTAGTGAGACAGGGAACCATCAAGATCATGGCAAGAAACTTTGGAGCAACGAGGAAGGGAACGGGTTCGAGCGCCATGGTTTCGAGCGCGTCGATTTCCTCGTTCACTTTCATTGTACCGATTTCGGCCGCGAAGGCCGAACCCGACCGGCCAATGACAACGATTGCCGTCATCAACGGACCCAGTTCGCGGGTCATTGAAATTGCGACGGCGTTGGCAACAAGCTGAAGTGCGCCGAGACGGCGTAGTTCATAAGCACCCTGAAGAGCTAGTATGAGACCCACAAAAAAGGAGATCAGAGAAATAATCGGGAGAGCCGCGACACCGACGTACATGGCTTGATGAACGGCACGGCCCAAGTTCAATTTTCCGCCGCGAAATGGCTCCACGAAAACGGCGCGAGCGGCTCCACCCGTAATGCGCGCCAGGCCACCAAGATAGGCCAAGCCGTTGATTGTGCCTTCGCCGATCGCTTCAGTGAACGCCATTCCAAACCCCGAAGGGACTTAGATCCGCCAGACTCTTTGGCAGGTGGAAAACCTGTAAACGACCTATTTCTTCGACCCCAAACCGCCGTTCCCCCGAAGAGCATCGTCCTCGGATTCGTAAACCTCGAACACTTTGATCAGGCGCGTAAGTTCGAGCACTTCACGCGTAGTACGGCTCAACCCGTAAAGCGCGAAACCACTTTTCATATCCCTCGAAACTTTCAACCCTTCCACTAACGAGGCCACACCCGCGCTGTCAATGTACCGCACACTGGTAAGATTCACGATGACGCGGGCGACCTTCTTTTCTTTCAGAAGGTCGAGAAGAACCTTGCGCATTTGAGGCGAGTTATAAAGGGTGATGTCGCCAACAACGTCGATAACAGTAGCAGTTCCTGAGTGCCGTGTAGAAATTTCCATCGAAATAGAGCCCCCGCGGGACGGCAGTGTTTTGCCAGAGAATCAGGTTGGATGCAACGACTTTCGCGGCCAGTGACTGGGTGGCGGGAAAGAACACCCCGGTGAAAGCGTGATTGACGGGTATTATCTACCTATGTAGATTTATACTATGGGACTTCGGCTCCGAGTTTCGCCGCAGACTTTCGCAGTGCTTGAATCGCTTCTCAAGCAACCAGCGCACTGGCGTCATGGATATTCGCTGAGTCAAGAAACCGGACTGCCGTCGGGAACGCTCTATCCAATTCTGATGCGACTGGAAAGACTTGCCTGGCTCGAAACCCGATGGGAAGAGCCGGCGAATCTCGGCCGACCGCCTCGGCACTTGTATCGATTGACGGGACAGGGCCGGCTCTGGGCGGTGGAAGAACTACGCGCCGGGACGCGCGCGAGGAAGAGCTGGAAGGCGGCATATGGCGGGGCGTGAATTGTGACGGAGATCAAACCAAATTCCCCGGCCCGCGTGGCGGAGCGTGTGATGCGCACGGCCTTGCGATTGTGGCCGCGCGAGAGCGGAGATTGGGGGCGCGCGATGGCGGCGGAGCTGCCGTCGACAGCTGGTTCGTGGGAGGCGGTTTTCTGGACGATGGGAGGACTTATGGTCCTGATGCGTGAATGGATGAGACACGCGATGGGTTCCTGGAGGCGACCGATTGGAGTGCCAGCGGAAGGCTCGCTGGAAGCGGAGTGGAAAAACGCGCTTCGAGTGCCGCGGACGCCGAGGTGGGTGACAGCGTTGCTGCTGGTGGCTTGCCTGGGGATGCTGCTGATTCCGGAAGTACGAGAGGCTATCGGTTCAGTGGTAGAGGCGCGGCGGGTTTTTGTCTCGAACCGATATTTGCCAACTCCGGAGTCGATGGAGCACTTTCGAAAGGAGGCGATCCGAACGCAGGATCCGCAGTTGCTTGCACTCACTGCGCTCCTTTCTGAGGACCCCAAGGAGCGGTTTGCGCTCGCGGAGAAAGCGGCCGGGCTCGATCCTTCGTTGACTTGGATTTACTTCGAAGTTCATCACGAATCGACAGCAAACGAGAGTGCGTCGGTTGACCGAGTCAAACGATTACAGAAGTGGGATCAGGATAACGCGGTCGCGTGGCTGGCCTCTGCCGACGTGATTTTCGAGCAAGACAGGGACTTATGGATCAAAGGTGGCCACGGATACGATCTTTCGATGGCTCAGCCTCAATTCGAGCAGAATTCGGCGTGGATGGCGGCGATGGAACGCGCGTTCGCGGCGCCGCGATACGACTCATATACGGGACGCGTTTTTGAGTTGTACCGGACAGTGGCGAGCCGGTATAAGTTTCGAGAGCCTGTGATTCTTCTCAATCTTCTGACCAAATCGGCGCTTCCAAACCTTGAAGCCATCATGATGTATAGCAAAGCCGAATTGGAACGAGCGGAGAGTCTGGAACGAGACGGAAATAGAGCCGAAGCGGCTGGGCTGTATTGGCGCCTGGCGGCGTTTGGGGAGGAGATGCAAGGATCAGCGCACACACAAATCGAGCAGCTCATCGGCGTTGTGGTTGAGAAAGGCGCCTACGAGCGCCTTCAGCCGTTGCTGAGAGCAGCCGGAAATACGGATGAAGCGGCCATCGTTCAGCGCGGCTTGGAAACTCTGAAGTCTGCGCGCGAGTACAATCCTGGTCGATGGCGGCTTCGATTTGCAAATAGCTGGACGGGGCTGAGCTTGCTTATCTTAAATGTCGGCGTTTTTATTTGCGTTGCTGCGATGCTCTTTGGTTTCTTCTTTCTCTACTTTGGAAACACAGAGGGTTCGGCGAAGGCATCGGGCCTTCTACTGTCTTCGATTATCGTGGATTGCTGTCCCGTGCTGCTGATTCTTGTCTTGGCAGGATTGTTCGCAGCGTATCATCCGATCGCTCGCGAGTATGACGTCTATCTATCGACACCGCAAGGTGTGCGGGATTTTGAGGGGCTCGTGCATTCGTTGGAGGTTCCGTACTACGCCCTCGAAGTGTTCCCTGGAGGAGTCCTCGAGGCCGCCGTTCATTTCTGGACTGCGATGACGGGCGCACTCTTTCTGATTGCGGCGTATGTTCTATTTCGAGGCAAATTGAGCCGACGGGTCGAAAAACAAGCGTAAAAAGCAGGGCACTAGCTGCGGTGGTCGAGAGGAATGTAACTGCGCAGATCGTGGCCTAGATAGACCTGGCGCGGGCGCGAAATCTTCTGTTCGGGATCAAGAAGCATTTCTTCCCACTGCGCAATCCAGCCTGATGTACGAGGAATCGCGAAGAGCACCGGGAACATCGTCACCGGAAAACCCATCGACTGGTAGATGAGGCCTGTATAGAAATCGACGTTGGGATAGAGACGGCGCGAGACGAAATAATCATCCTCGAGTGCGATTCGTTCGCATTCAAGCGCGATGTCAATCAGCGGGTTGCGGCCCATCACGTCGAAGACTTCGTAAGCGATATGCTTCACAATCTTGGCGCGCGGGTCATAGTTTTTGTAAACGCGATGACCGAAGCCCATCAGCAGTTTTTCGCCTGCCTTGACGCGTTTCACGTAAACCGGCACGTTGTTGACGGAACCAATTTCCAAAAGCATGCGCAGAACGGCTTCGTTGGCTCCTCCATGCAGCGGGCCATAGAGCGCGGCCGTGGCGGCAGCGGTAGCGGAATAAGGGTCCACGTGCGAGCTACCAACGCCACGCATGGCAGTGGAGGAACAATTCTGTTCGTGATCGGCATGCAGAATGAAAAGAATATCGAGAGCGCGCTCGAGAGTTGGATTTGACCGATACTTGAGCTCGGTGGTGCGAAACAACATGTTCAGAAAATTACCGCAATAAGTCAGATCGTTATCAGGATACGCGAAGGGCATGCCGAGGCTATGGCGATAAGCGAAAGCTGCGAGTGTAGGCATCTTGCCGATGAGGCGGTAGGTTTGCTTGCGGCGAGATTCGGGATTGAAGATGTCTTTAGCGTCAGGATAGAAGGTTGAAAGGGCCGCGACGGTGGAAATCAGCATGCCCATGGGATGGGCGTCGTAGTGGAAGCCATCGAGAAACTTCTTGATGCTTTCGTGAATGAAAGTGTGGTGCGTGATGTGGTAGGACCAATCGGCAAGCTGCGATTTCGTCGGAAGCTCCCCGTAGAGAATCAGGTATGCCGTTTCGAGGTAAGAGCTTTTCTCGGCCAGGTCTTCGATGGAATATCCGCGATAACGGAGAATCCCCTTGTCGCCATCGATAAACGTGATCTTGCTGGTGCAGGAGGCTGTATTCGTGAACGCCGGATCGTAGCTCATCATGCCGAAATCCGACTCGTGAACCTTGATCTGGCGCAAATCCAAGGCGCGGATCGTGTCGTGTGTTATCGGAAGCTCGTAGCGGCGGCCCGTGCGATTATCGGTGACAGACAGTGTATCCCGAGGTGTCGCCGCAGCGGCAACCTCACCGTTGGCTAGAGAGCCTGATTTTGTCGGGTTCATGTACGGCCTCAAAGGGATCGTGGAACCGCGGCCAACAAAGTTCGCTGCTCCACTGTACAACAAATCGGGTGGCAGGCGAAGCATGTTTGGAAGAGATTCCAGGAAACGTACTTTAGAGGGGAGTTGCTGTAGTGCATACGGTACCGTATGGTTGAGAGGACCCGAAGTATGCAGCCCGCTCCGAAGTGGAGCCAAGAACCCTTTGCCTATAGTTTGGTGGCGATAGGTTCACAGCTGATTAGGAGTGCGGCAAATTCGCAACCTCAGCTGGCGTACTTCCGAAGGTATTCCTTTACAGAAACCTTGCGGGTTGTGTTTTGCGAGCTCATGTAGCGGACCGTGCCTAAGATGGGTCGCTCCGGCCCCCAAGGATGATCATAGCGCCCGAGGCACCAGAAAATTCCGCTGTAAGAGTTTGGATCCCGACCATCGAGGGCGTATCGATTATTCAAGTCGATCATAATTTCGACAGCTTCCTGAGGCGAGGGGGACCATTCGAGAATTTTCTTTCCCCAAAGCATCCTAAGGTAATTATGGAGCCGCCCTTCTCGAACCAACTGGCGCTGGGCCGCATTCCAAAGATCGTCGTGCGTATTCGCCGAAGCGAAATCGGCCAGTGTATAAACATGTGCGCGCTCGTCGCGAGCGTGTCTCGTCAGGGTTCTCTTTGCCCAGTCGGGTAGGGATTCAAAACGATCGCAATCGCTGCGATGACTCGAGAAATTGAAGCCGAGCTCGCGCCACGTAATCAGCTGATCGAAGAACTCCTCGACAGCAGGGGAAAGCCCCCACCAATCGAGGCGCCTCCCGTGGGGAACGAGGGAAATTTTCTCGGGAGACCAGCCTTGGCGTTTCACAATCGTCGAAAACATTTCGTGGACCGAAATGTGACCGAAATGGAGATAGGGCGAGAGTCCGCTTGTAGCGCTTCTGTCCGGCTCGTTGCGTTCGGCGGAGTAGCTCTCGAGATGATCGTCCAGAAATTTCGAGAGAGCATCTCGTGCGGCACGTTCACCGCCAACGAATACGGCCGCGGTGACGCGATGATCGATGGGCAATTTCGTCACAAACAGGGGGCGTTTGAGATTCTCGCAGTGAGTCCGAGGCCATTTTTGAGCGATTTCCGCCAGGAGAGAATCTAACGGCGGAAGTTCCAGGCGCCTGAGCGGGTGCTCGCATGGCGACTCACTCAAGTGCACAGGCAAAGTCTTCTGCAGAAACCGCCGAAAGGAAAAAGCAGTCGAGAAAGCTTCGGAAGCCGCGCGAAGCGGCAGGAGTCCATTCGAATCGACAGCCTCGAATCGGACTAAAAGCTTTCTCGCAGCGTTTTGGATCATCCCCGGCAGAAAAAAACAGGGAAATTCGTCCGTTACAACCACACATGCATGAGCCGCGAGAGCAGTAAGCAATCCCTTGCCGGCACCGGGAGACGGTTCAACGAACGGATAGTATGAGACGCGGTGCTGCGGGCAGCATTTTTCAGCCATTCCTTCGATCACAAAGTAATGCAAGCGTTCACTGGCCCACGGATAGTCACAAAGGAGCCCTTCCATGATGAGCAGCGGCTTTCTCAGTTGCCGGGCCCACTCGATGGCGCGGTCCAAACCAAAATTCCAGCTCAAACGCCTCGCAGCGATCATCCAATAGAGCACGAATTTCCCGGATGCATCGGGGGAAGCATCATTGCAGACTGAAATTCGGATTTTGGGAACCGGAGACATTTTGTCTCCATTTTGCCGGGTACTGCACGCCCACGACAAGGCGTCGTCCGAATTTCTGAGAATCCGAGATTTTCAACGCCGTCGAACCATGAGAAGTGCGGTCATTCCGAACCCTGTGAAACGGGTGCGGCTTCAACTAGTCCGGCCGAAGATGGGGCCAAGAGGCGGCTGGCGACTTCCGAGCAGTTCCGGCCCATTTGTTTGGCCCGATATAGCGCGTCGTCTGCCATTTGAAGTAGCTGTTGCATGTCCACTCGATGTGCTCCCTCAATTGTGGCAATACCAAAGCTGGCCGTGACGCGAATTTGGCCCTTCGGCGCGGAAATAACGCTGGCTGAGATGGCTTTCCTGATTCTTTCTGCCACGCCAAGCGCCGACGCTGCATTAGAATGAGGCACAACGATCAGAAACTCCTCGCCACCATATCTCCCCACCACATCGTAGGGCCGAAGGGAAGCTTGCATGATATTCGCTGCTTCCTGGAGGACGGCGTCGCCCCAAAGATGGCCGTGAAGATCGTTCACTTTCTTGAAGTGGTCGACATCAACCAGGATGATTCCGAACGAGCTCCCTTCCCGCTGTTGACGTGACATCTCGCGACGCAAAATTTCGAGGATGGCCGCCCGATTAGAAATGCCGGTGAGCGTGTCATGCGAAGCGCGAAAACGGAGTTCTTCGGAAGCCGCTAAGAGCTTGTCCTGCAAATCGAGGATGCGGCGTCCGACGCGAAGGCGGGCGTGTAATTCCGGCGGGTCGAAAGGCTTCGCGATGTAATCGTCTGCGCCCGCTTCAAGTCCTTTGAGGAGGTCTGCCCTTTCCGTGCGCGCCGTAAGGAGCAGGATGTAGACATACGGCTTGTCACCTGATTCCTCGCGAACACGGCGGCATATCTGCGGTCCCTCTATGCCCGGCATCATCCAGTCCAGAATGGCCAGGCGGGGCGCGCCTTCCTGCGTAAGCAGCCGTAAAGCCTCTTCTCCATTATTCGTGCTGACCGCCTTGTATTCCCTTTTTGCTAGGAATGCTTCGAGGATGCGGCGCGAAAGCAGGCTATCGTCTGCAATGAGAACCTTGAGCTTCGTTGTGTCTTTCATCTCCCCTACCATCCCTTTCATGCACACCTACCCAAGAGCTCTTCGAAACAGGGATTCGAGTTCGTCGATAATTTCCGCGACCTCTTTCCTCACCGCTTCCCATTGAACTGACGCACCGACCAGATTGCTATCCCGCGCCAGTCTCTCAAGCTCGAGCAAGCGGGACGAAAGGCCATCTGCGCCGAGATTTGCGGACGCCGCCTTCAAACTGTGCGCACAGCGCTCCAGCAAGCGCGCATCATTCGCTACTAAGGCGGCATTGATTTCGGCCGAAGTCTTCGGCCAATCATCTGCAAAGAGATGCACCAATTCCGCGAGCAGATCTCGATCTCCATCCAGGCGCTGCAGCGCTAGAGCCAGATCAATCACCCTCGTTGCCGGATCAGACCTGCTGGCGCCGCGGATAGACCCATTCCGACCAGCCACTTTTCTTACTCGGTCGAGCGCAGCGAAGAGAGCCGAGCTTGTTACAGGTTTAGTGAGATAATCGTCCGCTCCGGCCTGAAGACACTTCTCGCGATCTCCCTTCATGGCGTGCGCAGTGAGAGCGACAATAGGAACGTGGCGCCCGTTTTTCTTCTCATCGCAACGAATAGCTTGGATAGTCGAAAGGCCGTCCATTTCAGGCATCTGAACGTCCATCAAAATGGCGTCGATATCTTCCCGTCGGGCCAGGCACTCGAGGGCTTCGCGGCCGTTCGATGCCAGAAAAACCGAGTGGCCGCGTTTTGCGAGCATGCGTTCGGCGACGACGCGATTAACCGCATTGTCTTCAGCCAGAAGCACCTTCATCCGTTCGGCTTTCCCAGCTGTAGTCGCGCTCTTGAGGACGCAAGTTCGTTGCTCGCTGGCGTTGCTCAGGTCCCGACGGTTTTGTGAGACGTCAAAAAAGGCTGTGAAATGGAACGTGCTGCCGCGATTGACCTCACTTTCGACCCAAAGCTTGCCCTGCATCATTTGGACCAGGCGTGATGTGATTCCAAGGCCGAGCCCGGTGCCTCCGAATTTGCGAGTGGTCGAGCTGTCGGCCTGAGTGAACGGCTCGAAAATCAATTGCTGCTTCTCTGGAGGAATGCCGATGCCGGTGTCCTTTACGCGGAAGTGCAGGACTGCGGCCTCATCCATTTTTCGCTCTATTGCGACGTCAACCGTAACTTCGCCGCGCGGGGTAAATTTCAAGGCGTTTCCGACGAGATTCACGATCACCTGGCGCAGCCGACCCTCATCTCCCGTTAAAATGTCCGGAACATCTGGGCTTACGCTCCATTTCAATTCCAGCCTGTTTTGTCTGGCCCTGAAGATCAGGGTCTTCATCATTTCCCCCATGCTCTTTCGCAGAGAAAAACTGGTTTGCTCCAGGCCGAGTTTCCCTGCTTCGATCTTTGAGAAATCGAGAATGTCGTTCAAGACGCCCAATAACGAGTCGGCCGAAGATTTAACCATGGTGAGGTACTCTCGCTGGTCTGGACGCAGCGGCGTGTCGAGCGCGAGTTCCGTCATTCCGAGAATCCCGTTCATCGGCGTTCGAATTTCATGGCTCATGTTGGCCAGAAACTCGCTCTTGGCTTTACTGCCCGCTTCGGCGGACTCCTTTGCGCGACGCAGTTCCTGCTCGACGCGGATACGCTCGGTAATGTCCTGATATATCGCCAGGATGCCGATCGCTTGGTCTTCAACGATGAGTCGAACCTTATAAAGCTCCACATCCACTGGTGAACCATTGCTCCTTTTTCTTTGAGTGATGATGTGAACCTGTTTGCCCTCCTCGACTTCTTTCGCAAGACGGCCAGCGCTGTCGTCGTTAGCGGAGCCAAGAAGTTCCTCGATCGGGCAGCCGATTGCTTCTTCGCGGGTGTATTCAAAAAGAGACTCAAAGGCCGGATTGCACATCTGAAGCTTGCCGGACGAGTTTATGACGGCAATTGCGAGAGGGCTCGTTTCAATCAGGGAATTCAGGAAAATGGTGCGTTCAGCGAGGATACGCTGAGCTTGGCAGCGCTCGGACACTTCGTTCTGAAGCTCTCGTGTGCGCTCATCAACGCGATTTTCAAGCTCGGAGTGAGCGCGTTGCAAGGCGGTTTCGTGCTCTTGAATGCGCTGTAGCATCTCGTTAAACCTGTCGAACAGGAATCCGATCTCATCCTTGCTTCGTCTCGTAGCCCGAATGGAATAATCCTTGTGTACAGAAACGGTGAACGCGGTGCGCGCGAGTTCCAGGATCGGATCAGAAATTATTTTTTGGAGGTTCGTTGACATGAAGTAGGCGGTGGCAAGAGAAACGAGCATCATTACCACCAGAATTTGTGCGAAGCGAAAAACACCACCGTAGCTAGGCCCGAAGTCCGACTTTAAATAGATCGCTCCGACGGCCTCCCGGTTGAAACGAATTGTCCGGAAAAGCTCTGCGTAGCCACTATGGACTCGGTAGGCATCTTTTTGCGCACGGGGAAACGTAAATTCGGCTGCACTCCCTCGTCGCACGTATGTGGCAATGACCGCCTCATCGCGTCCGTACAAACACGCCGCGACGATCTGCCTCTGTTCCCTCAACAACGATAGGGCGTGCCGGGCGGACCCTGGATCTGCTGCCTGGAGCGCTGCGCCGGCGTTCGAACCGGTCATGGCAGCGACGGACGCCAACTGGTCCTCAAGGGAGCGTCGAAACATCACGGTGTCATAAGCGGCAAGAATAGCGCAGGCCAACGAAATAGCTGTGGCGCACGTCACGAAGACAATTCCCGTCAGTTTCTGCTTAATCGGGGCTTGATTCAAACTCTGCACGTAAGTAGTCCCCAATCTCCCGAAAACCTCGTGGTTGCCATCAATTGAGAAGACGCTTGCGTTCGATCCGGGGCATCGGCATCGCTTGGTCAACCAGAAAGCATCTCCGCGAGTCTCCCGGTCGGTATGAGGTGTCCAGCCGCACTTTGACCGCAAAGGGTTTAGGTGAGCACAGCCTCGACCAAAGGACTCGCGCCCACGCGCGGTAAGGGGCAATGATTTGAGTTATCTACAAAGGATGAAATCAGTGCGTCAGGCGCATATGTTTCACGGCGGCTTAAGGGTACCAATGTGAAACGCCGATGAATATTCCGTGACAACACGAGCCTGCCTGAATCACCATCTTGCTTCCGGGACACAATTTCCTTATGGTGTGGGCGACAAAAATACGAGAGGCCAATGAAACGCGTCCTAGTGATCGAAGACGACAAAGATATCGTCGAACTGGTTCGATATAACCTCGAGAAGGATGGTTATCAACTGGTTGCGACGGGAGACGGCGTAACGGGATTAGCTCAAATCCGCAAGGCTCCCCCTGACCTTTTGATATTGGATCTCATGTTGCCCAAGCTCTCGGGCCTAGAGATTTGTAAAGAGATCCGGAAAGATGCGAGTTTGAATCGGCTGCCTATCTTGATTCTTACGGCAAAGGGCGAGGAAGCAGATCGCGTCGTTGGACTCGAATTGGGAGCCGACGACTATGTCACGAAGCCGTTCAGTCCGCGAGAACTTGTCGCCCGCGTGAAGGCACTGCTGCGACGAACCGAGCCAGGCGCGCCATCAGAGAAGCTTCTCGAAATTGGCGTGCTTCGAATTGATCCGGCCGCCTATCGGGTGACCCGTGGCGGCAAACCTGTAGCGATGAGCACTCTCGAATTCCGCTTATTGTATTTTCTAGCTGCACGGCCCAACCGCGTCTTTACGCGCGACCAATTGCTTGACGCCGTATGGGGAACGGAGAGATTTGTTACGCCGCGAAGTGTTGACGTGTACGTTCGCCGATTGCGTGAGAAGATAGAGAGTGACCCGCAGCACCCGGCGTACATGAAAACGATCCGCGGCGCGGGCTACCTGTTCGAAACACGTGCGAGCTAAGCTCTTCTGGAAATTGGGCGTCACATATCTTGTCCTTCTGTTGGGTGTCCTGTTTGCCGTCGATCTGTACTCCGCTCGTGTCCTTCGCCGCGACTACATCCGCTCTGCCGACGATAAGCTGGCTTCGTTGCTGAAACTGGCAGCCGAACGTCCTCCCGAAATTGAAAACTCAGCGGGGCTCCAAGCTTGGGTTAGTTGGGTATCCTCAACCGGGGCGCGCGTGATGGTGATCGACTCCGGCGGGCATATTCTGGCTGATTCTAGCCATGACGCTAAAGAAAGCGTCGATGCAGCAAACGCGCCAGAAGTGCTGCAAGCTCTCGCGAGGGGCGAGGGCAACGCTGTCCGAGATGTTCCTGCATTGGGTCAGCAGTTCGCGTACCGCGCGATGCGTTGTCAACGTCTGCCGGGAGGACCAGTCATAGTTCGGGCGTCTTTGCCGCTTACTGGAATCGGCTTCTCCCTGTCGGAATTACGCGAGACATTACTGGCCGCCTCGATCGTCATTCTCGCAGTGGGGGCACTTGTGTCCTTTCTGTTCTCGCGGACGTTCGCTGTGCGAGTGGAACAGTTGAAAGATTTCTCCACCCGGGTCGCACGCGGAGATTTTCATTCACTTCGTTTCGATGGCCCTCGAGACGAACTGTCCGACCTCGCCATGTCCCTCAATGAGACGGCCGCCCGCCTCGATACGACGATTCGCTCTCTCAGCGGGGAACGCAACCAGTCGAGTGCGATTCTGCGAAGCATGGTCGAGGGTGTAGCTGTTATCGATGCGCATGAGCGGCTCGTGTTCTGGAACAGAGCGTTTCGCGACATTCTGAATCTCGAAGTCGCGCAAAGCGAACGGCGACCCATGCTCGAAGTGATTCGCAATTCCGAATTGCTGAGCCTCATTCGCAAGGCGCTACAGGGCGAAGAAGGCCTCCAAACCGACATTGCGATGGGGTTTATACAACAGCGAAACTTTTCGGTGACACTGGCTCCGGTGAAGCCTCTTGATTCCGCTCCTGGGACTGTTAGCGTGCTGCAAAGCTCAAGGGCCGCAGAGCGGCCCTCGGGTGCGGTTGTCGTGCTACACGATGTGACGGAGCTCAGACGCCTCGAGCGAGTCCGACAGGATTTCGTGGCCAATGTCTCTCACGAGTTCAAAACTCCTTTGACTGCAATTCAGGGCTTTGCTGAGACGCTTCTTTCGGGCGCGTTGAATGACCCCGTGAACAACCGCCGATTTCTGGAGATTATCCGCGACCACGCCACTCGGCTGGCACGGCTTACGGACGACCTGCTGAAACTTGCTCGGATCGAAGCAGGGAAGATGGAGCTGCAATTCTTTCCGGTCAGCCTCGCAGAGCTAGTGGAGGGCTGCGCGGAAACCAGTCTTATGAAGAGCGTGCGAAAGCAGATCAGCCTCGATATCGAGCTTCCCACGGATCTTCCGCCGGTGCGCGCGGACGCCAGCTTACTCCATGAGGTTCTCCAGAATCTGCTTGATAATGCCATTCAATACACGCAGGCTGGAGGAAAGATTCAGGTTCGTGCCACAACCACCCAAAGAGATGCCGTGGTGACTGTGGATGACAATGGAATAGGAATCCCTCTGGCTGAGCAGGAGCGGATTTTCGAGAGGTTCTATCGCGTCGATGCCGCCCGTTCGCGGGAGGCGGGAGGGACGGGCTTGGGACTCTCAATCGCCAAACATATCGTCGAGGCTCACGGTGGCCGCATTTGGGTTGAAAGCGAAATCGGACAAGGTTCCAAGTTCTCCTTTTCGGTGCCCTTAGCAGATTAGCCCTCCCGGGATGTCTTGAAATGTTCACACGCGCGTTACCGTCTTGAAAAAACTGAAACCCATAGTACATATGGGAGTAAAGAAGGCTGCGTTGCAAAACCGCGGGGAGGAAATCAACTTGGAAACCATGAAAGCCGGTTCTGAAGCGGTCTTGCAGAATGCGCTGGTGAACTATCTGGTGTCGCAGGCGCGCACCGTGGAGTCCTCCTTAAATCGCGCGCTGTGGGCTTTGCTGGAGCGCAATGAGAGGCTGGCGAGCGAGGTTTTCCTTACGGAGCCTCGCATCAACGAGATGGAAATCGTTATAGATGAACATGCGATTCGGCTGTTGCGTTCCGGGGACTTGCAAGATACTGACGTGCGATTAATCGTCGCCACCCTCAAAATCAACAACGATCTGGAACGGATGGGTGACCTGGCCGTGAACCTTGGCGAGCGCGCCATTTCGCTTGCCACGATGGGTGAGGTCGAAACGCCACCAGAGCTCGAGCCGATGACCACCGCCGTCCGCGCGATGGTTTCGAAGTGCCTCGGAGCCCTGATCTACCAGAACGTAGAGCTCGCAACGCAAGTGCTCGAAAGCGACGATGTGGTGGACCAATACCGCGACCGCGTCTTCGAAGGATTGCTGGCGGGGATGACGAAGGATTCTACTCTCGCTGCCCCGAATCTTCATTTCGTTCTAGCATCCAGGCACTTGGAACGGATTGCCGACCACGCTACGAACATCGCTGAAGATGTGTTGTTCTGGGTGCGCGGCCTCGAAGTCCGTCACGGACGCGCCAAGCTGGCAGAGGCCGCTGGCGCCAACACGATAAGAGCTGCCGTACCCGCAAGCTAAAGGACGTTCGCGAATGGGCGAGGGCGAAGAGGCGACAATCTCTTCGGCTTTTGTCGTATCTGCAAGCAACATCTGGGTTTCTACGTGATTTCACCCCACGTTCTCGATCATGTAACACAACTGTAACAACGTAGAAAAAGAATCAAATCGGGGGGAGTTGGCGACTATGAAAAAAATGACGGTGTTGGTGTGCTTGCTACTCGCGTTCGGAATTACGCTTGGGGCCGACTCAACAGTTTTGTTGAACGCCGCTGGGGCGACATTTCCAGCAGCGATCTACACGAAGTGGTTTGACTTATACCATGCAAAGCATTCCGACGTTCAAATTAACTACCAGCCTGTTGGCTCGGGGGCAGGAATCCGCCAACTACAGGCCGGCACCGTAGATTTTGGCGCCTCGGACCAGCCGATGACTGACGACCAGCTCGCTCAGTCAAAGATGAAGGTTCTACATTTCCCTACCGTTCTGGGCGCGGTCGTTCCCATTTATAACATATCCGGCGTTTCGGCCGAGCTGAGCTTTACGCAGAAAGCTCTCGCAGGCATTTATCTCGGCTCGATCACAAAATGGAACGATCCAGAAATTACGAGGGCAAACTCCGGCATCAATCTGCCCGCGCAAGACATCGTTGTAGTTCATCGTTCCGACGGAAGCGGGACGTCATTTATCTGGACGGATTTTCTTTCAAAGGTGAGTCCGGACTGGAAGAACAAGGTCGGGTCAGGAACCTCGCCGAATTGGCCGGTGGGTCTTGGCGGCCCGCGAAATGATGGCGTGTCTGGCCTTGTGAAGCAGACGCCAAATTCGATCGGCTACGTCGAATTGGTTTACGCGGTCCAGAACAACATCGCTTACGGCAAAGTGCAAAATGCCGCAGGCAAGTTCATCAAGGCGGATCTGACCAGCGTGACGGCGGCGGCAGCCAGCATGAAGGGCATGCCAGATGATTTCCGGGTGTCAATCACCAACGCGCCAGGTCCCGGGGCTTATCCGATTTCTAGTTTCACGTGGCTCCTGATTCCCGCCCAGATTCAGGACACCGCGAAGCGCAATGCAATCAAGGGTTTCTTGGCATGGATGCTGGCCGATGGGCAGGACTACAATGAAGGCCTGACATACGCGAAGTTGCCGAAGAACGTGATCGCGAAAGAATCCAAGGCCATTTCGCAGATACAGTAAGCGAAGGACTCGTCTGTCGGAAGATGTCTTCCACAGCTACTACATTTGACTCCGCGGCCCCGCGCAAAACGGGGCCGCACGCATTTATCTGGAGGCTTCGCAACGGCGATCAGGTCGCCCACATCGTTACACTCGTTTTTGCTGCCAGCATCCTCCTGATCACTTCGTTGGTTGTCTATGAGCTCTGGATCAATTCTCACCTTTCACGTGCGAAATTCGGATGGACTTTTTTTTGGACGCGGACGTGGGATCCAATCTTTGATAATTTCGGAGCGCTCCCGTACATCTATGGCACCCTGGTTACGTCAGCCGTGGCCCTTGTCATCGCGGTGCCCCTGGGGCTAGCTGCGGCGACCTTCTTGGCGGAACTGGCGCCACGAACTTTGAGCGACGGCATCGCTTTCCTAATCGATCTGCTTGCCGCAGTTCCGAGCGTCATTTACGGCTTACTGGGGATTTTCGTCGTTGTTCCACTGATGCGCACCGTGATCGGACCCGCATTGAAGACCGCGTTTGGATTCCTGCCGATTTTTCAGGGGCCTAATTACGGGGTCGGATTCCTCACTGCGGGAATCATCCTGGCCATCATGGTGGTGCCCTTTATCATATCTGTATCGCGGGAGGTTCTTCTCACTGTTCCGCGCGATCAAAGAGAGGCCGCTCTCGCGCTGGGGGCGACTCGATGGGAAGCCACGTGGAAAGTTGTGATCCCTTGGGCGCGCGCCGGCATTATGGGTTCTGTTTTCCTTGCGCTTGCGCGCGCCCTAGGGGAAACGATGGCAGTAACGATGGTGATCGGAAACGCGAACAATATCAGCGTGTCGTTGTTTTCACCCGGAGATACGATTGCATCGACAATCGCCAATCAGTTCGGCGAGGCGGCCGGAGATTTATATCTCAGTGCGCTGGTTGAGCTCGGCCTCGTCCTCTTCTTGATTACTTTCATTCTGAATGGACTCGCTCAACTCATGATTATCGCCACTGAACGCGGAAGAGGACGCGCATGAAACGCGCCGCATTAATCTGGCGAAAATCACTGAACGTAATCATGCTCACGCTCACGGGTGTATCCGCTCTCGTCGTGGTGTCGGTGTTATTCTTGATTCTGGGTTATCTGCTGTGGAATGGCGGAAAGTCCTTGAACTGGGCGTTCTTTACCGAGCTCCCAAAGCCTGTCGGCGAAGCCGGCGGGGGAATGGCAAACGCAATCGTGGGCAGTTTGAAACTTTTGGGCTTGGCCGCAGCGATTGGTTTGCCCATCGGACTTCTTGCCGGTGTCTATTTGGCGGAGTTTGGTGGCAAGACTTTTTCTTTCATCGTTCGCTACACAACCGATATTCTCAATGGTGTGCCTTCGATCGTTATCGGGATATTCGCAGCCGCTGTGGCGGTGTTGCCGTTTAAACACTTTTCCACTGCCGCTGGGGGCTTCGCTTTGGGAATTATGGTGATTCCAATCACCGTCCGGGGTACTGAAGAATTTCTGCGGGCTGTTCCAGTGAGTCTAAGAGAAGGGGCGATGGCGCTCGGCGCGAGCAGATGGCGAACAATCGCCACAGTCGTGCTTCCCGCGGCTCGCGGAGGTATTATCACAGGAATGTTGCTGGCATTGGCTCGCGTCGCGGGAGAGACTGCACCGCTTCTTTTTACGGCGTTCAATAACAGGTATTGGAGTCCCGGCTGGGGCCAGCCCACAGCTTCGCTCACGGTCGTCATCTATACGTATGCGACATCTGCCTATGATGATTGGCACCGACAAGCGTGGGCTGCGGGACTGGTCCTGCTGGGCCTGGTTCTCGTAGCAAACGTTGGAACGCGGCTCGCAGTCAGCCGCGGAGGAGCTGCTCGAGGTGTCTGAAATGGCTTCACCTTCACCGGGTAAGGAGCAGGTGGCAGCGAAGCTCACGCCAAAGGTGCGAACGGAAGGCGGGGTCCCGAACACTTCGGGCAAAGAAACTCCGGTGCGATTCAACATTTCAGGCCTGAATGTTTTCTACGGCACCAAACAGGCCGTTTTTGATCTGCACCTGAAGATTCCGGTGAACAAGGTCACGGCCCTCATCGGTCCATCCGGATGCGGTAAGTCTACGTTTCTCCGGACTTTAAACCGAATGAATGAAACGATACGAAATGCGCGCTTTGAAGGCGCGATCCTGCTCGATGACCAGGACATAACCAAGATGGACGTTGTCGGCCTTCGCCGCCGCGTGGGCATGGTTTTCCAGCGGCCGAATCCGTTTCCGAAGTCGATTTATGAGAACGTAGCCTATGGGCTACGAATCAACGGTTATAAAGGGCGCCTAAGCGAACTTGTCGAACAAAGTTTGCGTCGGGCAGCGTTGTGGGATGAGGTTAAAGACTATCTTCATAAGTCGGCTTTGGCACTCTCCGGGGGACAACAGCAACGGCTTTGTATTGCTCGCGCCCTCGCGGTCGATCCCGAGGTCTTGCTCCTTGATGAGCCTTGCTCGGCGCTCGACCCTGTAACAACGGCGAAAATCGAAGAATTGATGTTCCAGCTCAGAGATAGTTGTACGATGGCAATCGTGACGCACAACATGCAGCAAGCGGCTCGCGCGAGCGACTACACCGCGTTCATGCTGGACGGGAAACTGATCGAGCATAACGAAACGTCGAGGCTTTTCACAACGCCATCCGATCCGCGGACGGAAGCTTACATTACGGGCCGCTTCGGATGAGTGAGCGAAAGAGCTGAGTGCATATGGAACGCCACTGGGAACATGATCTGGAAGAGTTGAAGCAGCGGCTGCTCTGGATGGGAAGCTTAGCCGAGCGCGCCGTCCACCAAGCGGTTCACGCCGTGCTCGACGCGGAAGAGCCATTGGCTGAAGCCGTCCTCAACGAAGAGGATGCGATCAACGAGATTCAGATCGAGATAGACGAGCGCGTGCAACGTCTGCTGGCGCTGCAGGCTCCGATGGCTGCGGATTTGCGGTTTCTTTTGGCAGTTTCGCGTATCAACGGCGATTTGGAACGAATTGGAGATCAGGCAGTGAATATCGCGCAGTCGGCGATGCGCGTGATGCGTCATCCTCAAGTGAAGCCGTACGTGGACCTTCCACGCATGAGCGAACTCGCCGAAGGGATGGTGCGTGACAGCCTGAACGCTCTCGTTCGGGGTGATCAGGACCTGGCGCAAAGCGTCATGCAGCGCGACGACCAGGTAGATCGCCTTCGCGACCAGCTCTTTCGCGAGCTGCTCACCTATATGATGGAGAATTCGGCCGTCGTTTTCGCTGCATTTGAGTTGATTCTTGTTGCGAAGAACCTCGAAAGGATTGGCGATCACGCCACAAATATCGCTGAAGACGTCATTTACTTCGTCGCTGGCCGCGACGTCCGCCATCCCGCTCTGGATCGTCGTTAGCTGATTGGCCCCCTTCCCGTTTTATGCGCCCCGGCAGGCGGAGACGCAAATCAGATTTTTGCGAGGGCAGTCGCTTCATCCTCTGCGAGTTCGAGCACGCTATCGAGCCGAACCATCTTCAACAACATAGTGATCCGCTTTGTCGGCGCATAGTAGATGCACTTGCCGCCCGCCCGCTTGATGGTGGAGAACGTCCGAACCAAGGCGCCGATCCCGGAGCTGTCCAATTCCGTTACGCCTGAAAGATTCACGGCGACATTGGGCGAGCCCCCGTCAATTAGGTGTTGAATCTGGTTCCGAAACGATTCCTCGGCCTCGCCCAATTTGAAAGGTCCCGTAAGATCCAAGATCGTTGTCCGCCCAACTTTTCGTATGCCTATATTCACATGAGCCTCTAAGCGTGCTCGAAAAGCTAACCGAATTGGATGTTTCAAGCAAGCCGGATCGAAATCTCGCCTATCAACCGGGGAACGGCGCGCTGAGCCATCGATCCGAATTCATCGATCTGGGGCGCTGGTCCGAAAGCGGTATACTCGTCGATCTTAAGGATGATCAGCGGGCGCCATCTTCAGTTTGCGACGATGACTCTCTGGGCTGCCCTTCTCAGCAACTCAGCCAAGTGGCAAACCACCACAGCCCAAACCTTGTCTGAGAGATCCACTTCAGGGTGGACCCTCGTGTGGAGCGACGAATTCGACCAACCCAATGATTCGCGACCGGACCCTGCAAGATGGAAATTCGATGTTGGCGGCGGAGGATGGGGCAACGATGAGCTCGAGTTTTACACGACCCGGCCTGAGAATTCCTTTATTCGCAACGGTAATCTCGTAATCCGCGCTGAAAATGAAATCTTTACCGGTCACAATGTCACTCGCCATTACACGTCTGCGAGAATAAAAACGCAGGGCCTTTTCGATCAGGCCTACGGCCGTTTCGAAGCGCGGATCAAAATTCCCACTGGACAAGGAATGTGGCCTGCGTTTTGGTTGCTGGGAAATAACTCCGCAACTCTCGGCTGGCCCGCGTGCGGCGAAATCGACATTATGGAAAACATCGGAAGCGAACCTTCAGCGATTCATGGGTCAATGCACGGCCCCGGATATTCGCACGAGCACGCGCTTACTTCCACCTACAAGCTGCCTAGCGGCGCATTCTCGGATGATTTTCATGTCTACGCAGTCGAGTGGGAACCTAAATTGTTGCGCTTCTTCGTCGATCAGCACCTATACGCCATTCTTACTCCACGAGGGCTGCCGGCTGGAAGAAGATGGGTTTTCGACCACCCGTTCTTCATCGTCCTGAACCTTGCGGTCGGTGGCGATTGGCCAGGCCCACCGGACTCAACAACAGTCTTCCCCGAAGAGATGCTGGTCGACTATGTTCGGGTTTACAAACGCTCTTCCTAAGGCTCCCAATCATGCTTTCTTGACGGCACAGCAGCCGTTTTGTTAGGCTGCGCTCGATTTCGCTTTCGCTGCTTCAGTCTGGAATTAAAGGGCGTAAAGCGCGTCCCCTCCTGGGAGAGCCATGGGAACATCTTCTGCTCTCTTCGAACTCGCGGCGGTGTCCCTTGCCTGCCGAGACCAGGACACGTTTCTAAAAACACTCGCTGCTCGAATTGGCGGAGCGTTGGACGCTCGAGCCGTGCTGGTTTGGATGAAAAATCCTCACCCCGCAGAGCTGGAGTTGGGTTGCCGTGCACGTTGGGCCGAGCCGAGCGAACGGTGTGGTCCCGCCCAAGAGAATGTAACCGAGGGACTATTGGTGGAAATCATCGAATCTGCCGAACCGAGAAGACTGTCGTCTAGCGACTTAGCAGATATTTCGCTCACTCAACTCGATGCGGCCACGCGCGACCGAATCCGATCCGCACTCTACGCTCCCGTCACCGGCGCCAGCGGATGCACAGGCGTTATCGAAGCTCTAAACAAACGTGCAGGCGAATTCAGTGCCGCCGATTTGCATTTTCTCGAAGAAGCGGCGAGGCTGGCAGGACAAGCTCTCGACAATCTTGCGGCGATGGAGAGCGAGCGCTCGTCGCAACTGGTTACCCTCGAACGGCTCACGGCGCTTTACGATCTCGGCCGCACATTTACGTCTACCCTGGAGCTCGACCAACTCATGCCTATTGTCGCGGGCAAGATTCGCGACATTCTTGGCGCCAGTGCCTGCAACCTGTGGCTCGTGGATACCGAAGCTTCTCAGCTCTACGTTGCTAAACAGGCAGGAGATGATCCAAGCGTCGAAGAGGGATCGCGCGCGCCACTGAATGAGGGCTTATTCGCGGAGATTATCCAGCAGGCGACGCCGAAATTGATCGAATCCGCCGGCAAAGACGAAAATCTTGAGGAGCGCCAAAAGGCGGCGGAATTTGAGATCGATTCGTGGATGGCGGCTCCATTGCGAAAGGAAGACGAAGTTCTGGGAGTCGTAGAGATCGTCAACAAGAGCGACGGCTCAGCGTTCGATGAAGACGACTTGTTCTTCCTATCCAGCATCAGTGAGCAAGCCGCTGTTGCTCTGCACAACGCCAATCTTTTGGAAGCCGAACGGAAAGTGAACGCACTGGATGCGCTGCTTAAAATTTCCAAGGAGATCACTTCAACTCTTGATCTCGATCATGTTTTGACAACGGTCGTGCATCAAGCGTCATCCGTGGTGCCATTCGACAAATGCGTCATCGGATTCTTCGACCGCGGGCGGTTTGTGCTTGGAGCTGTTTCGGGCGAAACCGAAGTTCCCAAGTCTCGCGAAATGGATGATCTGCAGAGCCGCCTCGAATGGGTTTCCACTCAAGAGCAACCTATCTGGGCAGATCTGTACGAGGATGGCTGGCACGTTGATCCCGAAGAAAGCCGGGCACAGTTTGTATCTTTCCTTCAAGCCCACGAATACAACGGTTTGTACGCCCTGCCGTTGCGGGACGATCAGGGTACTCTTGGCGCGATGGCGTTGCTGAGCAACGACGCGGATTTTCTCAATGCGGCAAACAAAGAAACGCTTGGTATTCTCGCAAACCAAACCACAGTTGCCATCCGGAACGCGCAGTTATACCAGCAGGTTCCCCTGGCAAATCTGCTCCAGCCTCTGGCACAAAGAAAAGAGAAGCTTCTAGCGGCTGTTCCTCAAGGAAGATGGCGACAATACCTGGAACGCGCAGCTTTGATTGCTCTATTGTTGACGGTTGTGCCCTGGCCGATGCGAGTTGGCACCGACGCCACCGTAGTTCCAGCCGAAAAACGAGTCGTAAGCTCGATTCCTGGCGGAGTCGTCGAGCGAATCTTCGTTCATGAAGGCGATCTGGTCCAGCCGGGGCAGCCCCTTGCTCAACTCGATGCCAACGAGGATCGCGTTCGCCTGGCTCAAGCGGAAGCCGCCCTGGCACAGGCGCGGCGCGATCTGGCAGAGGCCGAGTTTCATAACGATCCGTCCGTGGCGGGGCAAGCGAAGATTCGTGCCGACCTGCACGAGGCTGAGGTAAGACTCGAGCAGCAGCGCATCAGCGATGCAGAATTGCGCGCCCCGATCGGCGGGATTGTCGTCACGCCGAAAATCGAAGAGCGCGTGGGGACGATGGTTCATCCCGGCGAGGGTTTCTGTGAGATTGTTGAACAGGATCGCATGGCTGCGGAGATGAGCGTTCCCGAAACAGACTTACCGTTGCTCAGCATCGGCAATCCCGTTGCACTGAAACTGAACGCGTTCCCTGCAGTTACATTCAAGGGGATGGTGGAGCGAATCGGAGCCCAAACGAAGGCCGAAGCAGGCGACCAATATTTTCTGGTGCGCGCAGTTTTCGACAATCTCGGTGCTCGGGCGCGCGACGGAATGGTGGGGCGCGCCCGTGTTCGCTCGGTGGGCGGCTGGTTTCAGAGTGGTTGGTATCCAATAGGGTTTGTCATTTTCCGTGCTCCGTTCCGCTGGTTGTGGCAAAAAGCGTGGTCGTGGTCACCGTGGTAGGAATATCAGAAGGAAGGCTGCAATCATGAGGAAACGTCAATGGGTGTTGGTCGCATTGACCTTTGCGATGACTGGGAACGGTTGTGGCAACTCCACGGTAGCATCCAGCGCAAACGCCGTTCCGGTGACCAGCCCACCCACTCCAGCCGAATCGACAAAACCCGCGCCCGCCGTCAAATCAGCGGCTGACGCCGGTGACATCCTTAGCGTTCTTTCGGTTGAGCATCAAGTGGACGTGGCTGCTCAGCGCGACGGAGTCGTGATTTCGGTGGCAAAGGACGAGGGTGCCATGGTTCAAACGGGTGACATTCTTGGCCAGCTTGATGACCGCACGCTCCAAATGGAGCTGGTTAAAGCACGCGACGACCTGCAAGTTTCGCAAAACAACGTGAAATATAAGGAAGCGGAAGTGAAAGCCAAGGGCGCCGCTTATCGGCGGCAGCAACAATTGCGAGAACTCGGCCTTTCGAGTCAGGCAGATCTCGATGCCGCAGAATTTGAGGCGAAAGGCGCCGAGTATGACATGCAGGGTTATCAGGCGCTCGTAGAGAGTGACCAGGCGGAAATTCATCGCATTGAAATTGAAGTTGATCAAGCCAGGATTCGCGCGCCATTTCCAGGAGCAATCGTTCGCCGCTATATTCGCGAGGGCGAAGCATTGGGTAAAGGTGACAAGTGTTTCCGCGTCAGCCAACTTTCACCACTCCAAGTGCAATTCCAGATACCCGAATCCCTGCCGCGACACCCGGTGCGCGGCGCACCCGTAGAACTTTCACTCGTCGGTGATTCCGATCGAGTGTTGATGGCGCGAATCGTCAAAATCAGCCCTACGGTTGACCCCGCAAGCGACAGTTATGATGTGGTTGCGCAACTGACTGGACCGAAGCTTTCCGACTTACGGCCGGGAATGGCGGTTCGGGTCAGTTGGCCGACTACATCCACTGGTTCCGCGAAGCCATAGTTAATCTCCAATGCGATTTGGTCCGACCAGCATTCAGGTTTCCAGCGTTCTGGCAAGAGGACTTCGGCGGCCGAAGTTGCGGCCGGACGTGCGCATCAGCGCGCAAACAATTGGAGGAGAAAAGAGCTATGTAATCAAAGTTTTCGAAACGAACTCCTACAATCGGTACGGCCCATCCGAATATGAATTGCTCACGCTTTGCGACGGAAGTCGCACGCCGGCCGAGGTCAGCGAGGAATACAACCGGCGGCACCCCGATGAGCCCGTGGCTGAATCTGAAGTGCTCGATTTTCTGGATGGCGTCGAACCATCCATGTGGGAACGGTCAATCGGCGAGAAGAATCTGGCCGTACTCGAGCGTATTCGCGATGAGCGCAAGGGCCGCGTCGATCAATCGAGCGTCCTCTATATAAGTTTCAAAGCTTGGGATCCGAACAAAGTGCTCGCCAAAATCGATCCGTATTTGAGTTGGATGTTCACACCAGGCTTCGTCATGCTTTCTCTGGGACTTTTCATCGCGTGTCTCTATTTACTCGCAGGAGATTGGACGCGCATAAGCACAGATACGAGAGCGCTCTACTCCTTCGCCGACAAGACGGCATACGACATTTGGGCCTTTTGGATAATCATGCTGGGACTGGGAGCGGTGCACGAATTTGGGCATGGGCTCACCTGCAAGCACTTCGGCGGCGACGTTCACCAGATGGGCTTCCTCCTTATTTACTTCACTCCGGCCTTTTACACCGACACGACCGACATCTTGCTCTTTGACCGCGGCAGCCGCCGTTTGTGGGTGATCTTTGCGGGTATATGGATCGAGTTCGTAACTTGCAGTGTTGGGGCGCTCATCTGGCACTTCACGACTCCGGGCTCACTAGTGAATGATCTGGCGTATAAGACGATGCTCCTCAGTGGTATCGAGGGGGCCCTGCTGAATCTGAACCCTTTGATAAAGGCTGACGGTTACTACGCGCTTGCTCAGTTCCTCGATGTGGACAATCTCCGGGAGGATTCGTTCGCCTTCCTGCGTGCATGGGCCCGCAAATATTTGCTGCGTGAAGATATCGATTTGCCCGCCACGAGCCGGCGTCATCGCAGAATTTACACTGTGTTCGGACTTACGGCGATGCTCTACAGCACGACTCTCATTTTCGTGATGCTGTTTTTCGTGCGGAACGTTTTCGTCAGTAAGTTTGGCGCTTGGGGGTATGTGCTTACGCTCGGGGTGGTGTACTTCTTCGCGCGAAAGGGATTGAAGCAGGTTGTTCCCGCGGTTCGGGCATGGTTACGAGAGAAGAAGGAGGTGTTCATGGCATGGAAGATGACGCGTGCGCAACAGATCGGTGCGCTCGGGATTGCACTGCTAATGCTCCTTCCGCCATTTCCAGCCAAAGTCTCAACGGATTTCATACTTGAACCAGGCAAGGATATTCACGTTCGGACCAAGGTCGCGGGGGTGGTGGCTCAGGTTTTTGTCCACGAGGGCGATCACGTTAAGGCAGGCCAAATGCTCGCCGAGCTTGCCAATCCCGAGGTCACCGCTGACTCGGAGGTCGTTGGACGTCAACTCGCCTTGGCGAGCGCAAATGTCCGTTCTGCGCAGGATCGGCCTGAGACGAGGAACCCGGCGGAAGCAGTTCGCGAACGCATCCTCTTCGAGGAGGAGTTTGCCATCGCACAACGGCGGGGCGAGGATCTCACAATTAGGGCTCCCTATGACGGCTTCGTCAAGACGTCAGCCGTCGATCAGAAAGCTGGAGAGTATCTCGACGCGGGAGCGGAATTTTGCGAGTTGGTTGACCGGAGCAAGGTCAGAGCCCGCGTCCTCGTACACGACTGGCAACTGAACCGCGTTGCAGCTGGCGCCGATGTCCAGATGAAGGTCTTGGCCTTCCCATTTCGCACATATTCAGGCCAAGTCGAGCAGGTTTTGCCTGCAGCAGCTGCAGACTATCCCGTAGCGCAACCGCAGCGGCTCGAGCGTCTGGGACAGGAACTGACGAACTATTTTGCTGTAATCGTGGATTTCCCGAATGACGACGGGACATTGCGGGAAGGAATGACCGGAACGGCTAAAATCTCCTCCCGAAAATCCTCTCTGGCTTGGAGGATGGGGCGATCAGGCTGGCATTGGGTCCGCTCACAGTTGTGGTAGTCCAGGCGATCACGAGTCAGAGCACAGAAAGGAAAAGGGCTGTCGTTCCTGGGACGACAGCCCTCGGGGTGTTGCCACTTCAATCTTGGCCAAGCGGGGAGCCCAGCCAAGAGAGAACCATTAGCCGATTCGCCGCAGCATTCTGACTGTGAGAGCTTCCTTCTTCTCCAGCTTCTTGCGGCTTGCTGTTTTCTTGCCTGACTTCACTGGCGTTGACGTCTTTGCCATGACTTCTTTCTCCCCAGGATTTTAAACGCCTAGAATTTCCTCAGAGCGGTGAGCTTCATCAGCGTTGTTTTCTTTTCCAGCTTCTTGCCGCCCGCAAGCTTTTTCCCTGATTTTACCGGCTTAGCATCCATGTCAGCGCCCCTCTGATTTTGAAGTAGCCTCACGGCCCTGGCCGGTGATGTGCAATCGGCAGGCCAAAACCGAGGGGTAGCAAGCCCACGGTTTCAACGCAATCCAAACCATTTAGGTTCAAGAACGGCGAGCAAAGCACGCCCTCAAAATCGCTTCGTTGATTTTTTCAGCATCGGCCGTTGAAAAACTCAGCAATCGAGGCCTTCGCCGTGAGGGGAGCCTATTGAGACCTTGCCCCGCGCATGCGGAAGGCGAAGCTGGCGCGAAGATTCGAGAAATACTGCGTGATCTGATCAGAAGCCAAGACGATAGTCGAAGCACTGAGGATTTAACTGCGAAGATACAGCAAACGGCGAGATTGAACCGAGGAGCAAGCCAACGTGCTGCCCCTCGGCCGATCCTTCGCGCGCAAACCTACTTGGTGGGGCCGGAGGGCGGGCCCTGGTACCTCAAGGGCTTGGTGGCTTCGAGCTTCTTTGATTTTTGGAGTTTCTTGGTCTTTGCCATGTTCGATGAATCCTCGCTATTGAGATAGCCCCCTGGGGCGACTACCCTAAAGGAATGCAACTTTGATTCCAAATGAAAGACGCGTGGAACTCCACTCAACCTGCGGTATCTCCAGCAAATTCAATAGAAGTCGTTGCTTCTCCCGGCCTCTTCGTAAGCAACTCTTGGTCGATGCGTTGAGTTTTTCAACCGATCACCCCTGTGGAGTTACAGGCTGTGCTTCCGACAAAGGTAGTTCAGCCGATTTCGGTCCACGCCCAATAGCCGCGCGGCCTCCAGTTTCGCTTGCTTGGCCTGCTGCAACGCCTCCTGAACCCACCGCTTCTCGTAAGCTGAGATTTCCTTATCCAAATCGATGCCGCCTGCCGGAAGCCGAAACCGCCCTCTGGGATCCCGTCCTCCTGCCTCAACGATCTCGGGCGGGAGATCCCGCAGACGAATCGAGTCCCCATCCGTCATAATCACCAGCCGCTGGACGGCGTTTTCCAGCTCCCGGACATTCCCGGGCCAGGGATATCGTTTCAGAGCTTGCATGGCATCGCTCTCGATGCGCTTTGCCGGCATGCTATTCGCCGCGCAGTAGACGCTGACGAAATATTCCGTCAGCACGGGGATATCCTCCACGCGCTCGCGCAAGGACGGCACGAAGATAGGAACAACGTGAATCCTGTAATACAGGTCCTCTCGAAAGCGGTCCTGGCGGACCATTTCCTCGAGGTCTTCGTTCGTGGCACTGATTAGGCGAAAGTCCACTTTGATTGGCTTTTTGCCGCCAAGCCGGGTCAGCGCACGCTCTTCGAGAACACGAAGCAGCTTACTTTGCAGCGCGGGGGTAAGAGTACCGATCTCATCGAGGAAAAGCGTTCCGCCGTCCGCGAGTTCGATCCTGCCTTCTTTCATCGCCACCGCGCCAGTAAAAGCCCCGCGCTCATAGCCGAATAGCTCCCCTTCCATCAGGCCTTCAGGCAGGGCCGCGCAATTCACGCTCACGAATGCGCGACTCCGGCGGGGGCTCTGGTCGTGCACGGCGCGCGCAACCAACTCCTTTCCGACCCCGCTCTCGCCGCGAATAATCACGTTTGTGGTCGCGCGCGCTATGCGCTTGATTGAATCGAAGACGTGCTGCATCGACTCTGTTGCACCGATCAAGTCGCCTAGCGCGCGTTTTCGGCTGATTTCCTCTCGAAGAATGCGATTCTCGCGCTGGATGTGCAGTTTCTCGATAGCTCGTTCCAGCAGGTGCCGCAATACGTCCGTATCGATCGGTTTGATGAAGTAGTCGTAGGAACCAGCGTCGATGACCTTGAGCGCACTTGACTTCGTCTCATCGGAGCTGAGGATGATCACCAGCGTATCTATTTCGCTGCCGTCCAGACGCCCCAGTAATTCCGTGCATTCCTTTACGCCGCCCGATCCGATTGGCAGTCCTAGCAGGAGCACATCGAGCTCGGATTCCTGCAGGAGCTTGTAAGCCGCTGGATAGTCGGAGCCTTCCAGAATTTCGAAATCAGACTTCAAGGCGGACGCTACCTTCATACGCAGGCTCGCGTCATCATCTACGATTGCAACCTTCGGCTTTGGAGAGCTGGAGCCGATGAATGATCTCCGGCGCAGGCACCGAGTGCCATATGTTTAGAGCCGAGGAGGTGCCCCTGAGCCGGCGCGATTCTAGGTTCCAATGCCGCCGGTGTCAACGAGAGTGCACGGAAGAAAGGCCGGATTCATTCTCATGTACCGCCAGCGGTCGCAATTATAGCGTGCGTCCCAACGCTTTTGCCTGCATCCTTGAAAGGTACAGGCGCGTCGGAAGGGTCGCGCCAGGAACATATCTTCAAGGGTCGGCCATGAAAGCTTGCGTGCTGTATTCTCCCGCGTCTATCGCAACGAATCCGCTCGAGTTCACCGATGTGCCGGCACCCGAACCCCTTCGAGGTGAGGTTCGCGTGCGGGTGAGCGCTTGCGGCATATGCCGCACTGATCTGCACGTAGTCGAGGGTGAGCTGCAACGGCAAAAATCACCAGTGATTCCCGGACATCAAATCGTCGGCACAATCGACAAACTCGGTCTCGGAACAAGTCGGCACCGCCTCGGCGACCGCGTGGGCATTCCATGGCTGCACAGCACGGACCAGACCTGCGAGTACTGTCGTGCCGGCAAAGAGAATCTTTGCGACCATCCGACCTTCACCGGCTACACGGTTGATGGAGGTTACGCAGAGTATGCGGTCGCGCCGGAAGACTTTGTATATTCGCTCCCGGAATTCCTGTCGGATGAGCAAGTGGCTCCTCTGCTTTGTGCCGGTATTATTGGGTTTCGGTGCCTGCGCCTCGCGGGAGTGGAGTCGGGTAGCCGCCTCGCCTTTTACGGATTTGGAGCCGCCGCGCACCTGGCGATACAGGTAGCGCGCCATTGGGGTGTTGAGATCTATGCCGCCACGCGCGGTGTAGAGCATCAACAGTTGGCGCGCGAACTCGGCGCTGTGTGGGTTGGTGAAGCAGCCGACCAACCGCCGTCACAACTCGACGCGGGCATTGTGTTCGCTCCGGCTGGTGAATTGGTTCCGCCAGCGTTGAAGGCCCTAAGGAAAGGCGGCGTTCTGGTGCTCGGTGGGATTCACATGAGCCCAATACCGTCATTCGATTACGATTTGCTTTACGAGGAACGAATGATCCGGAGCGTGGCCAACAATACTCGCGAGGATGGCCGGGACTTTCTCCGCATCGCCGCCGAAATTCCCGTGCAGACCGAAGTGCAGATTTATCCGCTTCGTCACGCAAACCGCGCCTTGAGCGATCTTAGGAGCGATAGAATCAGCGGCGCCGCCGTGCTCGATTGCCGCGTATGAACCCTCCTTCAACATGGACGCAAGAGCTGCTACACGGCACGTTTCGCGTCGGGATCACTCTGAAAGGTATTGACGGTTTGCTAGAAACAACCGCTGGTGTGATTCTGTTGGTGAAACCTTCAGCGCTTCATGACTTTTCGCTCACGCTTTGGACTTTTGGTCATTTTCACCATCACGGTGGAGGTCAACTCGCGGGGCGACTCGCGGCCACGGATCCCGTTTTTGCCTCGCTATACCTGCTGTCACACGGCCTGGTTAAGGTCGCACTCGCGGTAGCACTTTGGATGAATCGTCTCTGGGCATATCCCGTAGCAATTCTGGTTTTTGGGGTATTTGTGATTTATCAGATCTACCGATTGGAACGCATCTACTCGCTCGGTCTCTTGGCACTCACGGTTTTTGACGTCGCGATTATCTGGCTGACAACCGCAGAGTACCGCGACCAAAAGCGCCTGCGCTCAATTTCAGAGGCGGCGTCCTAACAATATGCTCTCAGCCCTTGATAGTTTGAGATGCCTCGTCCCACCTCACTGCGCTCTGCCTGAAATAAGACTCATTGGCCATGTGGCAGGCAAGCGCTGCGTGGTGTCCGAAGACAACATCTTCGACCACAGGCTGCCTGTTCTTGACAGCTTGAAAGAAATTCCACAGGTGGGGCTTCACTTCGTCCCAAGATGGACCCGTAAACCGAGCCCCTTCAACAACCGCATCCTTCCCTAGCGTATTGTGCGTGTCATGCCACTGCTTTGCGTAGGCGTCGCGTAGGGGCTTGGCAAAACTCTCGGTATAATAGCAGGGTTCATCGTCATCACCCGATTGCGGCGTGTATGTAATACTTCTGCTGTTCACGTCCAGGATCCCCTTGGAACCCATGAAGCGATAGGCCTCAGGTGTCTCCGTACCCAAATTCAAGCGCAAATACACGGGAACACTCCCGAGCTTTTCGTATTCGAAGATCGACGTATGAACATCGGGCATATTCCGGCCATCCTTCCACCGCAAAATCCCGCCCATTGCCATGCACCGCCGAGGAGCCTCGCTGGTGCTGAGCATCGCTAGCATTCCGCTGACGAGGTGAACCTGCAAGTCTCCGGCAACGCCCGTTCCATATTCCTTCCAACAGCGCCAGCGGGCAAAGAGCATCGGGTCGAATGCGCGCTTCGGCACAGTTCCTTGCCAGGTCTCCCAGTCGAGCGTGGTCGCGGAAAGATCAGGCGGCGGCGGATATTCCCAGGCGCCACAGGGCGAATTGCGCCCGTTCGATGCCTCGATCAGGCATAGGTCTCCGATGATCCCTTGCAACAGCAGCTCTTTGGCTTTCGCAGCAATGATCCCGCTCACGCGTTGAGAGCCCACCTGCACGATGCGGCCCGATCTTTGAGTGGCGGCCACCATGGCGGCGCCATCGGCCGGCGAATGTGACATGGGCTTTTCGCAGTAGACGTCTTTGCCAGCACTCACCGCGTCCACCACAACTTGCTTGTGCCAATGGTCCGGCACGGCAACCACTAGGCAATCGATCTCCTTGTTTTCGAGCAGCTCCTGGTAGCGCCGGGTGGTAGGCAGACTCGGTCCCACAATTTCCTTCGCGAGCGTGTGTCGCCCGTCGTAGAGATCGGCGGCCATCGCGCATTCCACTCCAGGAAGTTGGATGGAATTCGCGAGGAGCGATTGCCCCTGCATACCGACGCCGATGATCCCAAATCGGATGCGGTCGCTCGCCGCTGTCTGTCGCGGCGCGCGTGCCCAGGCGGGACCTTCAGGTTCGAGAAATACAGATCGCGCAGCCACGTAGGCGCCCGCCGCTCCCACTCCGTTCTGAATAAACTTGCGTCGCGACATTCGACTATTCCTCATCAAGACCTCCTTACTGACTCATTGGCGAACAGCACGGCGTACGCACGGGCTTTGGCTCCATCAGCTCGGCGCGGGTCATGTTCGGGTCATACAGATTGAGTTGCCATTTGCCATCGCGGCCGATTTGTGGCTTCTCCGTAACAGCTTTGGGGTCACGCTGGGAAATACTCTTATATGCACCGCTAACGCTCGGCACGCCCAGCGCGAAATGATGCATGATGCCAAGCAGCCTCGGTGACGGATGATCGCCGACGTTCAGCATGTATTCAAGCCAATCCGTGCCCTCGGGAACCCGCATATCTACCCAATCGGTCTCTGTGTCTTTCATTCCGCCATGCCAGGTTTCCCGGAATCCGAGAATGTCCTTGTAGAACTTGTCGGCCGCGGCACGGTCGCGCACGGTAACACCCACATGAATAATTCGCTGCGAAATGCGGGTGTCAGGGACGTGCTTGCCAAAATCGCGGCTGTGAATCGATCCCGGCATCAACTGAACGAATTCCACTGTGTGCCCGTCCGGATCCTTGGCCTCGAAACCTCGGTTTCCGTCGAGCATCGGATCGAGCTTCGCGGGGACCTCTACGCCACGGCTAGCCATGTAGGCTCGCAATTGCTCGGCATCCGTCGTTTCGAAGGCGATGTGCGAAAGCCGATCCTCGTTCGAGTCCTTGAGCTCGGGGAAAACCTCGATGAACTGATGATCGTTGACCTTAAAATACGTGAGCAGCAGCTTTCCCGGCGGATCTTCCAGGCTGAAGGCTTCGCTGAACCCAAGCATGCCCGTGTAGAACTTCCGCGACGCGTCAAGGTTGTCGGTACGCAGGCCGATATGCGAGACACCTGTAATTGAGGGCCGAGTCAGCGCTGCCTGTGCTCGCAGCCGCACGCCCCCATTTCGGACGGCCGATGCAAATGTTGCCCCGAGCGCCAAAGTCATTACCGCAAACCACACGCGCGATTGGGTGAAATGGACCATTGGTCGCTCCGGGCCGCGCGGAAGCATACACCCGCTTGCACGGTGATGAAGCTGCAAAGTTTTCAGATTCTCTTCGTAAAATGCTGTGCTGGTTTTCCACCCTGCTGAAGGGTTATCACAGGGGCTTTGCTTGTCCACATCATTCCAGGGCACCGAGTGAAGAAGCACCACGGCGAAGCGTTTCTCCCCATCACTCCGCCCGAAGCGCGGTCATGGGATCGATGCGGCTGGCGCGGCGCGCAGGAACGAAACTAGCCAGCAGTGCTGCACCAATCAGGAGTGCTATCACCAGCATGACCGGTAGGGGCTCTATGGGGCCCATTCCATTAACGGTGTGACCCAGCACCCGCGCGGCCATCACGGCGCCCGTCAGTCCGCAGCCCACGCCTGTCAGAATCATTGCTAAGCTCTGGACGAATACCTGCCGCATTACGGATGCGGGACTGGCTCCCAACGCGATCCTCACGCCAATTTCTGGCACACGCTGGCCCGTGAGATACGCCAGGACGCCATAGATTCCAATGCACGAAAGCAAAAGAGCCACTCCCGCGAAGATCCCAAATAGAACGAGTAAGAACCGCTGCAACGCAATCGATTCGCTTGCCAGTTCATCCATCGTGTGAACTTCATATAGAACTTGATCGTTGCTCGCGCCGCGCAGCTCGTGCCGGAGAGGTCCGAGCAAACTGAGTGGCGCAACGTTCGTCCGCACCACAATCGACATCAGTTCCGACCAGCGCCTTAAATAGAATGGCGCGGGGACTTGCGCGAACGGATAGTAAAACTGCGCTCGCACATCGGCCTGATCATCGCTAGCCAAGCCCCAGTGCCTAACGTGCCCCGCGACACCGACAATGAGGTACGGCTCTGTGCAATCAATCAACGCGCTCACTGTGGTTCCATTGGGACCTAACTTGCTCTGAACGCAAGGCATATCGGGAATCCACAGACGCTCGCCAATCGCGTTTTTGTGGCCAAATGCCTGCTGCGCCAGAAAATCGTCGACCACGATCACACGCTGAGTGTTCAATTGGTCTTCATCGGTAAAGAACCGACCCTCGCGAAGCGGTATGTCCATCACCTTGAAATAGTCGGGTGTCACACTGGTCGCCAGCGCGAGCGGCTGCTTGCTCTTCTCAGGCAGATCTGGCGTAGTCCAATAACCGAGCTGGTTGTTTCCTTCACGCATCGGAACCGTGTCTACAGCCGCAATCGACTGAACCCCCGGAACATGACGGGCTCGATCCAGCACCGCCTCCCACGCCGCCGCGATCCGGCCCGAGTCGGCAAGGACTGCGGGCGAAAGTGCCATTCGCGCTACCAGAATGTTGTGGACATTCAGCCCGGGGTCGAGTGATGACAGTCTCACGAGGGTCCGTCCCAACATTCCCGCGGAGACTAGCAACACTACCGCCAAGGCAATTTCTGAACTTACGAAGCCGCTGTGTAGTCGTCGCGAGCTTCCAGCCAAGGTCCGAGTTCCCGCTCGCAACACGCGTTCCAGTTCTCGGAACGGCGCGCGGAGAGCTGGCGCCAATCCAAAAAAGAATCCGCTGAGGAGCGACACGCCCAAGGCAAACCCTAATACCCGCCAATCAAGATGAATTTCGTCCGCACGGGGCAGGCTTCCAGGCCACAACTTGACGAAGGGCTCGATGCCCACTAGCGCCAGCGACACGCCAATGGCCCCTCCGGCAATTCCCAGCACCGCGCTTTCAGTTAGGCACTGCCGGACAAGTCTGTAGCGACTCGCACCCAACGCCGCGCGCATAGCGAGTTCGCGCTCCCGTGACACGGCTCGCGCGAGCAACAAACTCGCCACATTCACGCATGCGATCAATAGCACCAGGCTCACCGCACCCAGCAGCAACCAGAGCGTCGAACGCACCTCTCCCACGTCGGGCCGAAGGGGTTCCACTTCCAAATCACGGTGACCATTTGTGTCGGCAAATTGTTCTGCCAAGTGCTTTCCAATCAGGCCAATCTCTCCCTGCGCTTGCGCCAACGTTGCACCAGCTCTTAAGCGTCCCAGGACATGCACGGGATGCGCGGATCGCCCAAGCAAGAAGGCAGCGGTGTTCTGCCCGAGCGGCGTGTAAACGTCCGCTTCCTGACCATATAGTTCAAATTTTGGGGGTGCGATCCCTACCACTGTGTACCGCTTCTCATCCAAGACCACCGACGTGCCTATCACGTCCCGCCCACCGAAGTGCCGCTCCCAGAAGCTATAGCCCAGAATCATGACCGGCCCGGCACCCGGCCGGTCTTCTTTTGGGAGAAACTCGCGTCCGTGAGCGAGCTTCACGCCGAGAACCGTAAATAGATCAGCCGAAATCTCGCGCAAATCCACATACTCAGGTTCGCCCGGTTCGCTCATCGTCCCGCCATTGAACAACGCGCCCGCAAGATCCAAGGATCGGCTGTCGCGTTCGCAGTCCAGAAGATCCGGGTAGGCGACATTCTCTTTGCCGAATGCTTTCGTATTCCATTCGTTACTGCGACTGTTAACGCCTACCAGACGCGAGGCCTCGGGAAAAGGGAGTGGCTTCAGCAGTACTCCGTCCACAACCGCAAACATCACCGTCGTCGCCCCAGTTCCCAACGCCAGGGTGAGCAAAGCGACGGTTGTGAATCCAGGATTTTTTCGCAGCATGCGGAGCGCGTAACGCGCGTCCTGCAGCAAATCTTCCACCCACCGCGTCCCGCGAACGTCGCGGCAGTGTTCCTTGACCTGTTCGGGGCCCCCAAGCTCCAGTCGCGCCAACCGCCGAGCCTCTTCGGGCTCAATCCCGCGCCTCATCAATTCGGCGCTGTGCTTCTCGATATGAAAACCCAGCTCCTTCTCAAGCTGATCTTCCATTTGCTGCCGATGCCAGAGTCTTTGCCACCAGCTCATTCCGCACCTCCTTCCGAAATCCGCAGGATCAGCCCAATCGCTTCCGCCAGTCGCTCCCAGCTGGCGGCTTCCGTTTGAAGCTGGGCTCGCCCCTTGCGCGTGAGTCGATAGAATTTGGCCTCGCGTCCCGTTTCGCTATCCTTCCAGTCCGCCGTCAGCAGGCCACGATTTTCCAGCCGATGTAGTGCCGGATACAAAGACCCCTGGGGCACCTGCACCACGTCGCGCGACACCTGCTGCAAGCGCTGAGCAATGGCGTAGCCGTGGACCGGCCCCAACGCGACAATTTTGAGGATCAGCAAATCCAGCGTCCCTTGCGGCAGATCCGATTTCTCGGTCATCTCGGCTTTATACCTCGACCTTCTATATATCATATGGACGTGTAGAAGTTCTAGGCGTTAGCAGTGATTTGAACTTTCTCGCACCAGTCGATGGCGGCGTTCCTCGAGCTATCTAACTCTCGCGCCCCAAAACCGGGTAATATGATCGGCCGGTCCGAATCAGATTCACTCGCAGCCGGTGTACCGCAGGACGGTCTTGCGGCGCAAACTCATCCAAATAAGAGAATCTCGTTCCGCTTCACAGGGTCAGGAACAGCGATGACCCTGCTCGATTGAACCAGTTGAGTCAGCGTTTAAGGAGAACAGGATCGATGTCTTTGACGAATCGAATCGGGATCTTGACCGGCGGCGGTGACGTTCCCGGTTTGAACCCTGTCATCAAGTCTGTAGTCTATCGAGCCACGGAAATCGGACGCGAAGTCGTAGGTATACGCCGTGGGTGGGAAGGATTGACCCACATGAATCCCGCGCTCGATCCGGATCCGAATTACATCCGCCCTCTCACTCGCGAAAATACGCGGACCATCGACCGTACGGGCGGCACCGTACTGCATACTTCTCGCACAAATCCGCGGAAGATGGTCGAGGGGAAATTGCCAGCCTATCTTTCGCAGGACGAACTCAAAAGGCTTCCCTTCGACGGGAAGTACTACGATTTCACTTCGATCGTTTTGAAGAACCTGGAACGCCTCGGCATTGATTGTCTTGTCGCGATCGGTGGAGACGACACGCTCAGCTTCGCCTCGATTCTCGATTTGAAGGGCTTTCCTCTGATCGCAATCCCGAAGACGATGGACAACGATGTACAGGGCACCGAATACTGCATAGGTTTTTCCACTGCAATCACGCGCGCGAAAGAATTGATTACTCGGCAGCGCACGACCTTGGGCTCGCACGAGCGCATCGGAATCTTCCGCATGTTTGGACGAGATGCCGGATTCACGGCCCTATACACCTCTTACGTGACGTCCTCTCGCTGCCTGATTCCCGAGTATCCGTTCGAGCTCGACCACATCTGCAAGCTGCTCATGGAGGACAAGCGAAACAACCCGAGCAACTACGCCTTCGTAGTTGTTTCAGAAGGCGCCGTCTGGAAGGAGGGCAGCGTGCAGGAATATGGCGAGGCGGACGCCTACGGCCACAGGAAAAAAGTGGATATTGGACACATGCTCGCTGAAGAAATAAAGAAGCGTACGAAGCAGGAAGTGATGGAAAGCGATCTGACGTACGACCTCCGGAGCGGCGAGCCCGACGCCATCGATCAGCTCGTGGCAATCACATTTGCAAATGTTGCCGTGGATCTGATTCGCGACGGCCTGCACGGACGGCTCGTAGGCTTGCAGAACGGATGCTACAGCCAAGTGCCGCTCGCCGGACTGCCGACCGGTGCTCGGCACGTCGATGTCGCCAAGCTCTATAACGTGGAGCGCTATCGGCCAAACTACACCTCAAAGCTTGGGGCACCCCTTCTCTTCAATCATATTTGACTTATTGTGACCGGCCTTACACCACCCGGCATCATCGTCGAATTCGAATCGCATCAGGGGAGAGAGTGTTGTGCGGATTGGTTCCCGTCCAGCACGGCAGAGCGAAGCCCGCTAGTGAGGCTCTCCGGGCTGTGATCCCGGCGCTGCCTCATTCTTGTCCACTGAGCCCGGCCGCTTGTAGACAAAAGATCCGATCATTGCGGCGGCGAAAATCGCCCAAAAAACCTTGATGTTTAGGGTGATCGCAAAGGAGACCATCGCCACAGCGAGCAGCCAATACATGACCTCGGCCCGAAAAGCCTGTCCCCAATGTGCCATGTTTTCTCCTTCGGGAACTCGAGGGACGAGCGAAGGTAAAAGCCTCGGAACTGCTTCGCAATAGTCCCGATAGGACTCACCTTGATCGCGCAAGAGATCCGATTCCTCGCGCAAGAGCAATCTGATGACGAAAATCGTCATGCCGATTGCCAGCAGAAAAAAACCTATGCGACTCGCCATCAGACCGATGGCAGTGGCCATCAAAATGTTTCCGAAATAGAGCGGATTGCGAACGTATCGATACGGTCCGTTAGCCACAAGCCGCTCGGTATGCACGCGAACGTCGCGCATAACATCAGCTCGAAGATAAGCCGTACCCCAGGTCCGAAAAAATGCAGCGACACCGAGTAGCACCGTTCCTACTCCAAAAATCAAACGGTACGTGTTGTAAGTTGCGGCGCCGCCGAGCTGGCTAACTCTCCAATCAGCCAGAGCTTCGGCGGAGTTCACATGATCGAAAAAGTAAGTCCCAAAGGAAACGAAAAAAATGGTCGCAATTACCCACCACCGATAGCGAAATTCGAACAGCGTGGCCTTCATGATTCCGGCCAAGGGTATCACAGGCTTTCGGGTGGGAAACAGAACCGCCAAGCGACAGCCTGCACCGATTCGAGGGGCGGGCCCGGTATTGAGAAGCGAATAACCGCGGCGAGACAGAAACCGTTCGCTTTAATGAGGCGGCGCTACATTTTTTCTTTGAAGGTCACCGAGGCACGCGTTTGCTCCCACTCGAGGTTGAGGGTACAGCCACCATTTGATTTGTTGTAGGAGATCAAGAAGTTCTCGGTCGGCGCCGTCAGGTGCGTCACGGTCATATCGACCCGTGCGAGATCATACTGCTCTCCTGGATAGGGAATACCCCATTCGCCAGTCTTCTTGCTGATGATCAGCGTCCATTTATCAGCACTTGGAATCGCAAATAGCGTGTAGCTGCCAGCCGCGACATCTTTCCCTCCGACGGTTAGATCAGCGGTTGTCACGAAAGTGGTCGCCTCGTTTGCTCCCGCTCGCCACACTTTGCCGTAAGGCACGAGTCCGTCGGACGCGAATATCTTGCGGCCCTTCATGCGCGGGCTCGAATAAGCGGTACCGATCGTCTTCCCGTCTGTGAATGAACACTGGGCATTCGCCGACGGACTGGGGCGCTGGCTCTTGTCTTGCTGGCGAGTAAGCCCGACAGAAGCGACTACACCAAGCGCGAGTACAAGCGCTGTTGCATAAGCAGTTTTGCTTCGCATAATGATAAGCTCCTTACTTCTTAATCTAAAATCAAGTCTGGAAAGCCTCGAGCGTCGGCCGTTTTACAACAGCTAGAAACGCAGATTCTTCAGGTACTCATAATTGGCTCGCATGCTCGGCCAGGGCGCCGCGAGATTTTCGTGTTCGACAAAATAATGTTGAATTCCTGCTTGTTCCGAGTGCTGGAAGATTTCTTTGAAATTGATGATCCCCCTACCTAGTTCGATCTGCCCACGTGAGGACGTGCCATCCATATCCTTGACATGGACCATGGGAAAACGGCCCGGAAAGCGCGCGAAGTAATCCAGCGGATGCCGATTCGCCATCACGACCCAATATAAATCCATTTCGAATTTGACGAGCTCAGGATCGGTTTCGGCAAGTAACACTTCATAAAGCGAAGTTTCGCCCACCGGAGCGAAATCGACGTCGTGATTGTGATACGCGAAATGGATGTTCGCCGCGCGACTGCCCGCTCCGAATTTGTTGAAGGTCTCCGCGAGGCGTTTGCAGTCGTCGAGAGTGCGGCGTAGGTTCGCGTCTGTCGCGGGACACACGATGTACTCCAGTCCGATTGTGTGACCCGTGTCCAGAACTGCGGACAAGCTTTTTGAAAGATCGTCGAACCCAATGTGCGCAGACGGCGCTCGCAGGCCAATCCGGTCGAGCATATCGCGAACTTGCTGCGGTGACCGGCCGAAGAACCCGGCGAATTCTATTTCTGCGTACCCAATATCCGCTACTTTTTGAAGCGAGCCCTCGAAATCCCGCTTCATCTCTTCCCGCACCGAATACAGCTGCAGGCCGATTGCTGAAAGGTGCCGTTCCGGCGGCGAAACCTCCTTGACGCCAGCCGCCAAGATTGCCGCTCCGGCAGCGGCCAAGAATTGCCTCCTGTACATTTCTAGCCTTCCTGATTTGGCGCCAAAAGCTCTGCGCGGACATTCTTCAGCACGTAGGCGGCACGTTCGACCCCAACCTCGCCCGTAAGCAGAGGGTCTTCGTTCTCAATGCTTAGAATCCCTTCATAGTCCACGTCCATATAGGCCCGGACTATTTCTTTCCACAACTGTGCCCCGTGGCCATAACCCACGGCACGAAAATTGGCGGAAGCCTCCGGGAGCTCTTTGGGTTCAAACGCAAAATTCAATACTCCGAAGCGTTCAACATTGTCTTGGTAGAGCACGGTGTCTTTCATGTGGGCATGAAAGATTGCCCCTTGCTTGCCAAGCATCTGGATGACTTTCACGGGATCGCATTCCTGCCAGAACAAATGGCTCAAATCGCAATTGGCGCCGACTTCCTCACCAACAGCATCGCGAAGCTTTAGCAGGGTCTTCGGATTATAGACGCAGAAATTTGGGTGCATCTCCAATGCGAGACGGTGGACCCCATGACTGCGAGCAAATGCCGCAGCCTCCTTCCAGTAAGGGATTAATTTCTCATTCCATTGCCAATCGAGCGCGGCACCGAATTCACCTGGCCATCGGTAAGTGATCCAGTTCGGATTCTTGTCCGTAGGATTCGCGCCCGGGCAACCGGAGAAACCGACGATCACTTTTACGTCGAGTTTTTCAGCGAGCCTCACTGTGCGGCGAAACGCATCCGCATCGCGTTGGGCAACGGTTTGATTCGGATGGACTGGATTGCCATGGCAGCTCAGCGTCGCCACTCGGATGTTGCGGTCTTCGAATTTCTTCCTCCAGGCAGCCAGCTTGACGGAATCTGCAAGCAACTCGTCGACGGGACAGTGCGGATTCCCTGGGTAACCGCCCGTGCCTATTTCGACGGCCTCGAGCCCGAGCGCAGCAATCTTGTCGATCATGGCATCGAGGGATAGGTCCCCATACACAGGGTCGAAGACACCAATGGGAATTTTTCGCGGCGTCGCAGGGGACCGCAACCCGTCACCTTCGTTTGAGCCTGTGAGTGCCGAGCTTCCACTCGCCCTTGAACCTGCTGCTGTGACAGCCATCAGGCTACTCACCGTCTTTAGAAATGTGCGTCGATCGGCGCGACCAGATTGAGACGCCGGTCCTGAGTTGGTAGCCAAATCGTCGTTCATTGTTCCCCCTGCATGCTGGACCTCTACATTTCGGCTGTGTTTTGCGTCCTAACCCTCCCACAAATTGACCGGAAAATTCCAGAGGAGAGTCAGGGAGACCTCGCGACGGCCAGATTAACCCAAAAGCTGGAACGAAACTGGCGAGCGACAAGCGCGGCCAGTGAAAAATTTGGCTCCCCGGGCTAGATTCGAACTAGCAACCCTTCGGTTAACAGCCGAATGCTCTACCGTTGAGCTACCGGGGAACCGAGCAAGGTAGGAGCGAGATCTTACAACACTAAGCGATGGCTTCGCCAAATCTCTTTCGCGGGCGAATCTGATTAGAGCGCTACATCTGGCCTACGGCTTTCTTGCAGTCTGGTAATTTTCCCCGGGTCCGCTCCCGTCGTACTAGAACAGGTTTGACGGGCGAAAATGTGGCGAAGCTGAACATCGATATTTGTTGCGGTTAGAAATCAGGGATCTGTGTGTTTCCAAGGGGCTACGCCGATTTCCGAATTGGGTATTGTTGCGATTAGCTTTTCCTTCGCCTCTTTTGATTTTTGTTCGCTGGGGTCATCTTGGGTTTCAGATCAGGCGTCCACGGGCTCCCATACTCGTGAACCATCCTCAATCGCTACCACCTCACCCGTTATGATGGCGACGTTTCGCGGTTCTTGTCGGGCAGAGAGTAGGCGTGTATTGCCGGGATGCTTAACTCCAGTGTGGTACCCGAATCTTTTTTACTCCAGAGTTTTAACTCGCCTCCGATCAGCTTGGCGCGTTCCCGCATACCCGAAAAACCGAAGTGCCCCTCGCGTCCGCCTTTGTCGAGAACGGTCCTGGCAATGCCCTTACCGTTGTCTATCACGAGCAGCCGCAAGCCCTCGCTGTCATACGTGATTTCCACCAGAATATCTTGCGCCCGGGCGTGACGAAAGGCGTTACGTAAAGCTTCGCCACCAATGCTCAAAACGTCGCTCCGAATATTCGGACGAAGGCAATGAGGCCTGCCCGTCGCTTGCAAATGGAAAACAGGCGAATTTGAGTTGATCTCCGATCCTGCGAGCTTCTCTCCGAGCGCCCTCATGGAGGCCGCAAGATCATCTGCTTCGATCGGAGATGAACGCAAACCTTGAATGGCGTCTCTGCCCTCTGTAATGGCGCGAGCTGCGAGGTCGATCGCCCGGCCAAGGCGTTCTCTGGCTTCGCACGGCTCCAGCATGTTCAAAACACTTTGAAACTGGAGCAGACTTCCCTGAAAGGTTTGGAGCAGGGTGTCGTGCAACTCCCGTGCGATGCGTGTGCGCTCCAGAATGCGCTGTTCCAACGCCTCCTCCTCCGCCAGTTTCCTGTCTTCAATATCGAAAGCCGCCGCGTACCATTTGACGATTTGTTTCTTCCGGTCACGCAGGGGCACGAGCCGAAGCAGCGACCAGGTGTATCTCCCGTCCGCTCGCAGTATCCGAACTTCTCTTTCCAGCGTCCGGCCCGCTGCCATCGCAGCGCGACGATCGGTCATATAGTTCGGCAAATCTTCGGGATGAATGATGGACTGCCAATTCCAACCCAATATCCTTTCCCGAGGCACACCACAGCGTTCCACGACACGCTGATTGAAGAAATCGACAGTGCCATCGGGCAAGGCGGTCCAGAGTTGTGCGGGGAACGCATCGATGATTTTGCGCAAGTCCTTGTCGTTGACGCGCACGGTTTTGTTTCCGGTGCGGTGGACGCGCAATTTGGACGCCCGTTTGAGTCTCACTGGGCGAGCAGGATACCAAGTTGGCCGACGATAGGGAACATAAGTGGGATGGGGGCACGGAATCGGCATGGATTGAAAAGATGGTGGACGTGAGCGGGTTCGAACCGCCGACCCCCTGCTTGCAAAGCAGGTGCTCTCCCAGCTGAGCTACACGCCCAAGGTGTACTGCTGCGATTATTTTCCATTAGTTGGGGCTGCCTGCGCAACAGCTTGTGTCGGCGAAGACCTTGTTGGCGGCCTTAACGCAGCGCTTCCCCGCAGGTCTGGGCCGCGTTTTCCTGAGTTCCTTCGTGAAGCGCCCCTCATCCGGGCACTTTCGTACTATTCAATTGAAACCAGCGACCCATAGGCTCACCCTTACCTGGCCGGTACCCTCGTCTGCGTTGATTTTTTCGCCGAGACAGCAGACTGAGGGTTGCAATGAACTCTGCGGGACGCAGTTTCGCACGCGGCCTGTTGCTTGTGGCCGGTATTCTTCTGGCAGGCCGATCATCTTTCGCACAGCACGTGATAACCAGTCTTCCTCGCATCGATCCCAACGGAGAAAACCCCGTTACTTTCATGCGCACGCACTACGTGCTGCAGCCGGTGTCGCCCGTCGCCGGAAGCACATCTGTGAGCCTGCCCACTCCTCCTGAGTCCGCATTCACGCCGGCTGCAATTCGTCACGCTTACGGCTTCGATAAGCTCGCGAACCAAGGCCAAGGCGAGGTGATCGGAATTGTGGATGCGTACGACGATCCCAATATCGAATCCGATTTAGCTGTGTTCAGCTCCCAATTCGGCTTGCCCGCCTGCACGACTAACAATGCGTGCCTCAGGAAAGTATATTCGTCCGGCCGCCAGCCTGCCGCCAACGCCAACTGGGCCATCGAAATCTCACTGGACGTCGAATGGGCCCACGCCATCGCTCCAAAAGCGACGGTTCTGCTGGTGGAAGCGCCATCGAATAGCTTCAGTGATTTGCTCAACGGCGTGAAAACCGCGGTCCGGGACGGCGCGTCGGTGGTCTCAATGAGCTGGACCGTGGGTGAATTCTCAAGCGAAGCGAGCTATGACAATAATTTCGCCTCAAATGATGTGACGTTCACCGCGGCGGCTGGCGATTCTGGCACTGGCGTCGCGTATCCGGCAGCTTCGCCTGACGTGATCGGTGTCGGCGGCACCTCACTCGTACTCAGCGCCAACGGGAATTACATCAGCGAAACGGCTTGGAACGGGAGCGGTGGCGGACTCAGTTCAGTCGAGCGCGAGCCGCTTTACCAAGCCCAGTTCGGCATTCCCGACGATTCGCGAGGCAAACGCGGCGCTCCGGACGTCTCGTATGACGCAAATCCTGGAACCGGCTTTGCAATTTACGATTCGGTGGGAATCAGCGGTGTGACTGGATGGTTCCAGGTGGGCGGCACGAGCGCCGGAACGCCGCAGTGGGCGGCTCTGGTTGCCATTGCAAATTCGTTGCGAGCCGCCGGGCGCAAAGCAAACCTTTCGAGCACAAACAGCGTTCTCTACTCGCTCGCGAAGACCGGCATGGCCGCGAATTTCCATTCGGTCACGCAGGGCGAAAATGGAGCATGCGGAGAACTGTGCGACGCGATGCCCGGCTACGATTACATCACCGGGCTCGGCACTCCTCAGGCCAGCACTCTGATTTCTGCTCTCGCAGCACATTAAAACGAATCGCATCCGATTGCCGAGTCTTCAAAACAAAAAGTAACGTTGCGCCAGAGGCAACACACTCGCTGGTTCGCAGCTAATCAATTCGCCATCCACGCGCACTTCATAGGTTTCCGGGTCGATGTCGATTCTCGGCATCGCGCTATTGTGAATCATGTCTTTTTTCCCGATGTGGCGACAATTGCGAACGGGGGCGACAATTTTTCTCAGCCCAATTCGTTGGGGAACGCCCGCTGACAAGGCAACCTCGGAAATAAATGTGATGCTGGTCGCGGCCGTCGCCCGCCCAAAAGCGCCGAACATCGGGCGGTAAAGTGCGGGCTGCGGAGTGGGAATCGAGGCATTCGGATCACCCATTACGCTCCATGCGATAAATCCTCCTTTCACAACGATCTCGGGTTTCACGCCGAAGAATGCGGGCTTCCACAACACGAGATCGGCGAGCTTGCCAGGCTCGATGGAGCCGATTTCGCGTGACATGCCGTGCGTGATGGCCGGATTGATCGTGTACTTCGCCACATAGCGCTTGACGCGAGCGTTGTCGTTGCGGCCTGAGTCTTCTGCTAAAGGGCCGCGTTGCGTCTTCATTTTGTGCGCGGTTTGCCAGGTCCGCGTCACAACTTCGCCGACGCGACCCATGGCCTGCGAGTCGCTTGAAATCATGCTGATCACACCGAGATCGTGCAGGATGTCTTCCGCCGCAATGGTCTCCGGACGAATGCGGCTTTCCGCGAACGCTACGTCCTCCGGCACCTGTGAATTCAGATGGTGGCACACCATCAGCATGTCGAGGTGTTCCGCAATCGTGTTCACCGTGTAGGGCCGCGTGGGGTTGGTCGACGAAGGCAGAACGTTCGGATATGAGGCGATGCGCATGATGTCCGGCGCGTGACCTCCGCCGGCACCCTCAGTGTGATAGGTGTGAATCGCGCGGCCGGCGATCGCATTGACGGTAGCTTCAAGAAACCCGGCTTCATTGATCGTATCCGTATGAATGGCCACTTGAACGTCATACTCATCCGCAACTTCTAGGCAAGCGTTGATTGCCGCAGGCGTGGTTCCCCAGTCTTCGTGCAACTTCAAACCGCACGCACCCGCCTCGATCTGCTCGACGAGGGGCTCTCCGGTGGCCGCGTTTCCCTTGCCGAGAAAACCGAAATTCATCGGCCACGCCTCGGCCGCCTGGAGCATTCGGGCGATGTTCCAGGCACCGGGAGTGCATGTGGTTGCAGCAGTGCCCGTGGCAGGCCCAGTGCCACCGCCAATCATCGTGGTTATGCCGTTCGAGATGGCTTCGTATACCTGCTGCGGCGAGATGAAATGAATGTGGCTGTCAACCCCGCCAGCCGTGACGATCAAGTTTTCTCCGGCAATCACTTCCGTAGCGGCGCCAACTATCAGTTCCGGATCGACACTATCCATGGTGTCTGGGTTGCCGGCTTTGCCAACTTTCACGATTCGGCCGTTTTTGATTCCGATGTCCCCCTTGACGATCCCCCAGTGATCGAGGATGACGGCGTTCGTAATGACGAGATCCAAGGCGCCAGGACCTTTCTCGGACTCACGAATGGCGGTACTGTTTTGGCCCATGCCGTCACGAATGACCTTGCCGCCGCCGAAGGTGATTTCGTCGCCGTAGTGGATGAAATCCTTTTCGATTTCGATAATGAGGTCGGTATCGGCCAGCCGGATCCGGTCGCCTTTCGTCGGACCAAATAAGTCGGCGTAGGTTCGGCGCGGGATTTTGAGGCTCATTGCTGTTTCGTCTCGGTGTTAAATTTGAATCCCTGCTGGCGCGCACGATCGACACCTTCGTCGCGCGCGCCCCAAGCGCTGAGTTCTCCGTTGACGAGGCCATTGCCCCCGTAAATCACACGGCGGCCACCGAATTCGGTTAGATCAACATCCTTTTCCTCTCCGGGCTCGAAACGAACGGCGGTGCCAGCGGGAATATTCAGGCGCATGCCGAACGCGGCGCCCCGATCGAATGCAAGGGCGTGATTGGCTTCGAAGAAATGGTAGTGGCTCCCGACCTGGATAGGCCGATCGCCGGTGTTCTTGACGAGGACCCGAAGAGTACGGCGGCCAGTGTTAGCCTCGATTGCGCCTGCGGCGTCGTCGAGAAGATATTCTCCAGGTCTCATGTAGTTCCCAGAACTTTCAGCGGATCGGATCGTGGACGGTAACGAGTTTCGTGCCGTCGGGAAATGTCGCTTCTATCTGCACCTCATGAATCATCTCAGGTATACCTTCCATGACCTGGTCGCGTGTGAGAATCTTCGCGCCAGCGCTCATGATTTCGGCCACGGACTTGCCGTCACGCGCAGCTTCCATGATCTCAGCCGAAAGAATTGCCACGGCCTCCACGTAGTTCAGCTTGAGTCCACGAGCCTGCCGCCGCCGCGCGAGATCGGCGGCCACGACAATCAGCAACTTCTCTTGTTCACGTGGCGTGAGGTGCAAGTTGGCTCCAAAAGAAGGTTTCTAGTTCAATTTGCGCGGCGGAATAGCGATTCGGCCGCAAAGCAAAGTCTTCGCGGCGTTCCACAGGAAGTACAGCACCCGCGCTACCGCCCGCCCACGATGAGCCAGGAACCGGATCACAATCCCATACTCAATCAGGGTGCTTACCCCAATGAGAAGCTCGCCGGGTATCGTCAAGTCTTCAACGAGTTGACGCAACCGACTTTCGGCGGCCACCCAGGCTTTACCTCCAAGGCCCACGCGGCAAATATAAAACGTCGCCGAATATCGATACGGACCGAGCCGCGCAAGCTGGGAAATGTTGCGCGCGAGCGGCTCGAGGCGCACGCGCTCGGACGCAATCGGCCGTCCAACAGCGAAGATATCCGTTTTCATCTCAACGCTTTCGTATTGGAAAACCTCTCCTCGGGCTTCTCTGCCAGGCGCAAGAATTTCCCACCAAAACAAGCCCGCGCCATCGGCCAGATGGATCGTCGTGCGCTGCAAATAGCGCGCGCCTGAAAACGGAATGATTGGGTCGGGAACGTATTCGAGCATTCCGTTCTCTGAGACATAGAAGTCGTTCCGCTGATAAGCGGGTTCTACACTGGCACGCGGTCGGTAAACGCGCGTCGCCCCAGTCGTCGTCAATTGCACGCTCGCGCTCGCACCCACATCAACAGAAGTCGCAAGCCGATCGCCGCCGAGAACGCCCCCCGAAACATTGTGAAGATGAACGAATGCCGATCCATCCTCATTCGTGAATGCGCGCACGACTTTCAACGGCGGTTCCTGATGACTCCCTGCCAAAGTCGTTCGATTCGCGAACGGCTCAAGTGAAAAACTCAGACTCAGCGCAGCGTCAACGGTTCGCGACGGAACTATTTCGCGTTCAGCTTTGATATGGGCGGCCGCTGCAACAGTCGTCATCGCAATTCCTTCAGCTGATAAACAGGCGCGTGAAAAGCGCGGGATGCTCCATAGCAGCCCAGTCGAGCAAAGGCATGAAGGAACAGGCGTCATCAATCGAGCAGTGTTTGCTGCGACTCATAGCATCGCAAATCTGTGGCTTCAGATCCCAGAGCAAGCGCGTCGCTCCGGTCTGGCCCAGTGGCAAAAGCCGCTGGCAGGCGGAAATCAAATTGGCGGTGGATTGATGCAAATAGGTCAGGGCCGCTCGGTCTTCGTCGATGCCGATGACAGCAGCAGCAAGACCGAATGCGGTACAGTGATGAACCAACGTGGGAGGGTTCTTCACGGCAACCAAGGCGTTGCGAAGGACGGGTGAATTGTCCAGAGCGATCAGTGCCTCGAGGAAGTTTCGACCGAGTGCGGCGCTACCGGCGCAACTTTCGCGAGCAGTTTTTCTCGCCGACAACGTTTGGTTTAACCCGACCCATCGGTTCGACGAAAACGTTGCCGCCAATGTATTCACGACGCGGTGCGCTTCCCGACAGAAAACCACTTCGGCAAATCCGCTCTCTTCGATATAGCCACGCAAGAACCCCGCCAGCTCCGAAACGCTCAACATTTCGCTCGCAACCAGAGTTTCGAGGCCGAACGATTGCGTGAGTGCACCGATAGGCAGGGCACTGTCCGCAAGCTGCAAAAGCCGCAGTTCGGAAAGCGCCCGCTGCTCGTCAGGCTCCATGGCTTTTTGCCCGATCGTTAAATCCGTTATCGTGAGTGTGCGCGTGATCGGAACCATGATCGTGGGGGTCCAGGCTATCGTGCGTACGACCTTCCCCGTCAGTATGCGCATGCTGTCGCCCGACATATGGAGCGTGCGCGTCTATAACCGCAGCCGAATTCTCTCGCGGCACTTTCAGCTCCGCTTCGAGCCAAACCACGATGTCGTCGAGGCCAACAGAATCGCGCAGGTTCGCGAATATAAATGGACGCGCTGCCCGCATCTTCCTCGAATCCCGTTCCATCACCTCGAGCGAAGCACCCACATACGGCGCAAGATCGATCTTATTAATCACTAGCAGGTCCGAACGCATAATCCCCGGGCCACCTTTGCGCGGAATTTTGTCGCCCTCGGCAACGTCGATTACATAAATCCAGATGTCGACCAACTCGGGGCTGAATGCCGCGCCAAGGTTGTCTCCGCCGCTTTCCACAAACACCAGCTGCAAGCCCGGCAAAGAGTCTTCCAGATCCGCAATGGCGCGAAGGTTCATGGAAGCGTCTTCACGAATGGCCGAATGCGGGCAAGCGCCGGTCTCAACGCCTCTGACTCGTTCCGCAGCCAGCGTTCCCTGCCGCAGGAGAAACTCG